>Ga0299912_10002610_pt1 | contig 14783 bp, 13 predicted proteins | sample RVTome_2_FD_207667 | JGI IMG/M metagenome (GOLD analysis project Ga0299912, IMG submission 207667) | Soil microbial communities from uranium-contaminated site in the Upper Colorado River Basin, Wyoming, United States - RVT95D214 (version 2) ... | reverse complement strand
CGGCGCAGGTCAGTCCGGCAGGCCCCGAACCGATGACAGCCACTTTTTTACCCTTTGGTGATGTTGGGTTTGGAGATGAAGCTTTTTCGGTTCTATGTTCCCGTTCCCAGTCAGCTACGTATCTTTCAAGGCGGCCGATAGCAATCGGCGCTCCCTTCTTGGACAGTGTACAGACCTCCTCACATTGTGACTCCTGAGGGCAGACCCGGCCGCAGATGCCGGGCAGTGCATTCTTGCTCTTTAGTATCCGTACTGCCTCGGGCATATTATTGTCACGTAATGCCTTAATGAAATCTGAAATATCTACATTTACCGGGCAGCCGCTGATGCAGGGGTGTTTAGGGCATTGAATACATCTGACTGCCTCATGAAGAGCCATGTCCCATGTGTAGCCCTGTGCCACCTCATTGAAGTTCCTTGCCCTTACCTTCGGCTCCTGGCGGGGCATAGCCACTCTATTCAAATCAAGCTTTGGTTTGACTTTTTCTTCCATACTTATTCTCCCGTCTGACCGTGGTGGGCTTTCCACAATTCAAGCGAGCGCTTTTCTTCATCGCAAAAAATTCGCTGGCGGGTAAACAGGAGGTCCCAATCGACATGGTGTCCGTCGAATTCTGGCCCGTTAACACATACAAACTTGGTTACTCCGTCTATTGAGACACGGCAGCAGCCGCACATACCGGTGCCATCGACCATAATGGCGTTGAGACTAACGATGGTGGCAACGCCAAAAGGCTTGGTAGTCAAAGAGCAGAATTTCATCATTATTGCCGGGCCAATGGCGATAACACGGCTGATTCGCTGGTCTCGCTCCAGCACTTCCTTCAGCGGGTTGGTAACCAGACCCTTTCGCGCATAAGAGCCATCATCGGTGGTGACTATCAGTTCATCGCTTACGCTCCGCAGCCGGTCCTCCCAGAATAGAAGGTCTTTGCTTCGGGCGCCTATTATGGAGATGACCTCGTTTCCGGCTTGTTTAAGGGCTCTGGCTATTGGATATACCGGGGCTACGCCTACGCCTCCCCCTACACAGACTACGGTGCCGAAATTCTCTATTTCCGAGGGCAATCCTAAGGGGCCGCTCAAGTCCAATATATGGTCGCCAACGTTAAGCGAAGATAATTTAAAGGTAGTAGTTCCAACTCGCATTGCCACCAGGCTGAGGGTTCCTTCTTTCTCATCCCAATCCGCCAAAGTGAGTGGAATGCGTTCGCCAACCTCGTCAACACGGATAACAACAAACTGACCGGCTTTAGCCTTTTTGGCCACAGCCGGCGCTGTGATTTGGATGAAGTCAATTACAGGACAAAGCTTTTCTTTAGCTACAATTTTAAACATGACTGCCCCCGAATGAAACCGATTTGTCTATTCGTTTAAGACCGCGCCAGTGTCTTGGCAAATTTGCCTTCAGGACCGGCCACCATGCGGGCTACAGCGAATCGCAGGTCGCAACCCATGCATCGCTTTGCCTCTTCTTGTCCCAGCTCATCGCTGAAACCGAGTTCCACCTGGCTGAAGTTGCCAACCGGCTTGGCCGGCTTTGCTGCTGGCATCTCTTGCCGTCGCCGTTGAGCGAAGCTGTCAATCCTGCCTACCCGCGGTACGCCCTCAATCATTGGAGCCAGACTCTCGCCCATAATGCCGGTGCCACCCAAATACCGGTCGATGGAGACGGCTGCTTGTCTACCCGCAGCCACAGCTTCAATGAATGATATCATTCCAGAAACTGCATTACCACAGGTAAAAACACCTTTTCTACCGGTTTTTTTGCCTATTTCGCCACTGAATTTATCGAGTTCCGCCGTGACTCCGGTAGCCAGAAGCACAGCGTCAAAGCCTTTCTCAAATAACTTGTCAACCGATACTACTTTGGACTCTGTCTTTATTTTAACGCCCAGTTTGCTTAAGCCTTCTATCTCAGCATCAAGGATATCACGAGGCAGAATATAATCAGGTATTTGTGCTCGCATCATGCCACCAGGCTGACTGAGGCTCTCAAACACAGTCACGGTGTGTCCGCCCTTTTTAGCCAGATAATAAGCTGCGGTTAGTCCTGCAGGTCCTGAGCCAACGATAGCTATTTTCTTGCCCGATGGCGCAGCTTTTAAACCTTCGGACGGTTCGTACATACTGGAGCGCTCCACTGCGAAGCGCTCCAAGGCTCTGATGGCAACAGGCTGGTCAAGGTCGCCGCGGCGGCAGGCGCCTTCAGCTTCGCAGGGATGCTCACAAATAAGACTACAGGCAGCTGCAAACGGAACACTTTCGCGAATAACGGCCACAGCTTCAGCATATTTTTTTTCTCTGATAAAGCGTATGAAGCGGGGCACATCCACTCTAGCGGGACAGTTATATTTGCAGCGAATTGAAAGCGATTCACGCTCTGTCCAGCGATTCCACTCCTCGCCGCGGTCCATAAGTGCACCCGTAGGACATACCTCTATACAGGAGCCGCAGAAAGTGCATCCGGACTCGATAAGTGGTTTACCAAACGCACCACCTATATAAGTTTCAGCCCCCCGTAGATTGAAGGCGATAGCTTCGAAGCCTAATATCTCCTGGTCGACTCTAATACAGCGACCGCACAGAATACAAAGGTTGTTGTTGCGCACAATGAAGGGATTCTCCATTTCTACGGGCAATCCTTTGGAAGTGTAGGCGAAAGCCATGGTATCAAGGCCTATGTAATCGGCTACTTTCTGAAGTTCGCAGTATCCATTTTTGGGGCAGGTGACACAGCGCTCGGTCACCGAGACATTGCGCAGACATATATCGAACGGCTGGCAGCGCTCCTTCCGCCAGCAAGTGAGACATTCGTGTGGATGTCTGGCTAGCATTATTTCCAGAATTTCTCGGCGCAGACAGTTGACTTCAGACGTATTGCTGTGGACTACCATACCGTCTGCTGCCGGCTCGCTGCATGCCGTAATAGTGCCGCGTCTGCCTTCTATTTGGACCTGGCAGAGCCGGCAAGCACCGAAAGGCAGTTTAATGTCTCGTAACGCGCAAAGGTTAGGTATATAAATGCCGGCATCCAGCGCTGCTTCCAGAATCCTTTTACCTCTGGTAGTTTTAACTTCTATACCGTCTATAGTTAGATTAATCGTGTCCATTGTTTACTGTCATTTCTACGTTGTGCCTACTGGTATCGGCTCTTTGGGCACCGTGATATGTTCTCCTGTCACCTTAACTACGGCGCTGAAGCGGTCGGGGCACTTCTCAAGGCAGGTGGCGCATTTGATGCATTTTTCCTGGTCGATTACGTGAATCATTCTCTTGCCGCCACTTATCGCCTCTACGGGGCAAGCCCTGGCGCAGATACCACAGCCGGCGCATTTATCGGGTAGTATATAAAAGTTAATCAGTGCCCGGCATACCAGTGCCGGACATATTTTGTCAATGACATGAGCCTTCCACTCGTCCTCAAAATAGCGAATACTTGATAGCACCGGGTTAGGCGCGGTTGTTCCCAGCCCGCAGAGGGAACCTCTCTTTATTGTTTCACCCAGATTGATGAGGCGTTTGATATCATCCGGCTCACCCTCACCCTGAGTTATCTTCTTCATAATTTCAATCATTAATGGGAGCCCTTCACGGCACGGAACACACTTGCCGCAGGATTCGTTGGAACAGAACTTGAGGAAGAATTGTGCCAGGTCTACCATGCAGGTATCTGTGTCCAATACCACCATGCCGCCAGACCCCATCATAGAGCCGGCTTGAGTTAGCGATTCGAAGTCTATAGGTAAGTCTAATAAAGTCTCCGGTAAACAACCGCCTGAGGGGCCGCCTGTTTGTACTGCCTTGAATTTTTTACCTTCCTGTACGCCACCTCCGATGTCGAAGACGACTTCGCGTAGTGTGGTTCCCATTGGCACTTCAATCAAACCGCTATTAGCTATCTTCCCCGTGAGGGCAAAAACAGCTGTTCCTTTGCTGCCCTCGGTGCCTATACTTCTGAGCCAGTCGGCCCCTTTATTTATAATCAGAGGCACAGTGGCGTATGTTTTGACATTATTCAGAGAAGTGGGTTTGCTCCAGAGTCCTGAGGCTACCGACCGTGGAGGTCTTACCCGCGGCATTCCTCTTTTGCCTTCTATCGAGTACATCAGGGCGCTGCCTTCGCCGCAGACGAAAGCGCCGGCGCCCTGCATTATTTCTACGTCAAAGCTAAACTCGCTGCCCATAATATTGCTTCCCAGCAGATTTCGTTCCTTGGCCTGTGCAATAGCCATACGAAGCCGTTTCACCGCCAGGGGATACTCTGCGCGAACGTATATGTAACCATAGGGCGTGCCGATGGCAAAGCCGGCAATAGCCATTCCTTCGAGTACCGAGTGGGGGTCAGCTTCCAGAACCGAGCGGTCCATAAAAGCACCGGGGTCACCTTCATCACCGTTGCATACCACATATTTGGGCTGCTCCTTTGCTTTATGTGCCTCTTCCCATTTTTTACCTGTCGGAAATCCTGCGCCGCCTCTGCCCCGCAGCCCTGAGCGGGTAATCTCCTCGATGATTTGTGCCGGCTTCATTTCGAAGATAGCTTTTTTCAATGCTGCATAACCGCCAGTGGCCAGATATTCGTCAATTCTTTCCGGATTGATATGACCGCAGTTGCGTAATATGAGCCGTTGTTGCCTGCTGTAAAAAGGAATGTCCTTATACAGGGGAATAGCCTCACCTGTGACAGGGTTATGATAAAACAATCGTTCTACGCATTTTCCTTCTACAATATGGGATTTCAGGATTTCGGGAACGTCTTCTTCTTTAACCTGAGTATAAAAGACGCCCTCGGGTTCTACGATTACTATGGGACCTTGCTGACAAAAACCATGGCAGCCGGTAAACTTGACCTCGACGTTTTTTGATAGTCCGAGCTGCTTAATCTGGTTTTCAAGCGCCGCAGTGATTTTGTCGGATTTAGAGGATAGACAGCCGGTTGACTGGCAAACCAATATCTTGCACGCGTTGTTCGTTCGTGTTTCCATTATCAGTTGGGTTTCTCCTCGTGTTTAGAGGTTTTGGGGAAAAGCTGTTCGATTTCGTTGGTTGTTAACTTGCCGTGTGTGTCTTCGTTTATTCTCAATGTCGGGGCGAGTGCACAAGCTCCTATACAAGCCACGGTCTCCAGGCTAAATTGTAGGTCAGGCGTTGTTTCACCAGCTTTAATATTCAGGGCGCGTTCGATAGCTTCCAGTATTCGGGCACCGCCGCGCACATGACATGCTGTGCCCTGGCACACTGCAACATGTTTTTTACCTATAGGGGTTGTCCGGAATTGGGCATAGAAGCTGGCTACCCCGTAAACTACATTTGCTGATAGACCTGCTAAATGTCCGATTTCTTCCATTGCCGCTTCGGGTAAATAACCAAATTTCTCTTGTACAGCCTGGAGAGCTGGTATCAGAACGACCTGCCGACCCTGAAATGGGGCAAGTATTTCTCTTATCTGTTCTTTTAAATCGATTACCATAGTATTGCTACCTCCGGACATTTCGGCGCGTCCGGTTATTTCTTCGAACTCGCTCGACGCGAACAGCACAAACTTTGAACTCCGGGATTTTAGCTACAGGGTCTAATGCTGCGTTGGTCAGTAGATTGGCAGCACTCTCAGCGAAATGGAAGGTCATGAATACCACTTTTGGTGGTGACTTCTCAGTTATTTTTGTCTTGGCTGCTACTTCGCCGCGGCGAGAAATTACCTTGACTCTGTCGCCGTCTTTAATTTTCAGCGGGGATGCATCCGCCGGATTTATCTCTATAACTCCTTCAGGTTCAATTGTATTAAGTCCGGCAACCTTACGCGTCATGGTGCCGGTGTGATAATGATACAGATTTCGTCCTGTGGTAAGCACCAGGGGAAATTCTTTGTCGGGTAGTTCGGCGGGTGCCTTGTATTGTAGCGGTATGAATTTTCCCAGACCGCAGACAAATCTACCAACGTGCAATATGGGCGTCCCGGGGTGGTCTTTAGTAGGACAAGGCCACTGTAGTCCACATTCTTCCAGACGCTCGTAGGTGACGCCTCCGTAGCTTGGTGTCAATCTGGCAATTTCCTCCATTACCTCAGTTGGATTCTCGAAGTCGAAATCCTTGTCGCACATTTTCCTGGCTAGTTCGCATATAATCCACCAGTCAGGCTTGGAGTCGCCTACAGGTTCTATTGCTTTTCTCACACGTTGTATGCGCCGTTCGGTATTTGTAAAGGTGCCGTCCTTTTCAGCGAAACTGACCGCCGGCAAAACAACGTCAGCCAGCCGGGCAGTTTCGGTGAGGAAGAGGTCCTGAACTACCAGGAACTCGAGATTTTTCAGCGCCTTCTCAGTGTGATTGGCGTCGGCATCGCTCAGTATCGGGTTCTCGCCCATTACATAAGCTGCCTTTATTTTTCCTTCATACGCGGCATCGAACATCTCAGTTAAGGTCAGTCCCGGAGTTGGATTTAAATCGTTTCTCCAGGCAATCTCAAACTTTTTTTGAATGTCCGGGTTGTCGACTCTTTGGTAACCTGTATAAACATTAGGCAAAGCACCCATGTCACAGGCACCCTGGACGTTGTTTTGCCCTCGCAGCGGATTTACGCCGGTTGACGGCCTGCCCATATTACCGGTTAACATAGCTAAGTTGGCGACGGCCATCACGTTGTCTGTACCGTGGCTATGCTGGGTAATGCCCATGGCGTAGATGATGGTTGCCGGTTTACATGTAGCATATAATCGAGCTGCCTCAATTATGGTATCTCTCAGCACCCCGGTAGTCTTTTCTACAAAACCGAGGTCAAAATTATTCAATGATTCCTTGAAGGCATCGAAATTGTCACAGCATTCACTGACGAAGCTTAAATCAGCCAGTCCTTCGTCCAATATAACTTTCATCATGCCCATGAGCAGAGCCACGTCGCTGCCCGGAGCCTGTCTCAGCCATACATCAGCGTGTCGGCAAAGCTCAATCTCTCGAGGATTGGCAACAATAAGCCTGCCACCGTTACGTACCGCCTTCTTTATCTCCAGTGCAATAACCGGATGCCCGGCGGTTGTATTGCTGCCGATGACTAAGATGCAGGCAGCATCTTTGATTTCACTTATAGAGTTCGTCATAGCACCACTGCCGAAACTGGCGGCCAGACCGGCCACCGTCGGGGAATGTCAGAGACGGGCACAGTGGTCCACATTGTTGGTCTGCATCACCATTCGCGTGAACTTTTGTGCCAGGTAATTCTCTTCGTTGGTGCACTTAGCAGAAGCGATAAAAGCAAATTGGTTTCCCTTATATTTATTCAACTTATCGGCTACCATGTCCAAAGCCTCTTCCCAGTTTACCTCAACAAGTTCACCATTTCTTCGTACTAAAGGCGTAGTCAGGCGTTCAGTATGATGAACGAATTCGGCTATACCGAAACGCCCTTTAACGCAAGCTTGTCCCTGGTTTACCGAGTTTTCTAAAACCGGTACCGAGCGCGAGAGTTTGCCCCCGTTCACTTCGAGGCTTAGCTGACAGCCAACTCCGCAATACGGGCATGTGGTGACCACTGAACGTTCGGGTATACCAAGCCATTTGCTGGAACGGTCAATCAGGGCGCCGGTAGGACAAGCATCAACACAAGCTCCGCAGAATTGACATCCCGAGTCCAGTAATGTCTTGTTGAAGGCGGTGCCAACCAGTGCCTGGCTGCCGCGATAGGTAAAGGCTATTGCACCAATCCCCCTTACTTCCTGGCACACCCTGACGCAGCGGCCGCAGAGTACACACAGGTTGTAGTCTCTCTCAAAGAATGGGCTGTCCTGGTAAACCGGTAAATCTTTGCGAATAGGTGGTAGAGTTATCTCCCCAACTCCGATGCGAGAGGCGAGCTCCTGTAGTTCACACCGTAGATTCTTGGGGCAGGTAAGACATTGCTGCGGGTGTTCGGCCAGGATAAGTTCAAAAATGTTGCGTCTCAATTCGCGTAGTTGCGGCGTATTGGTCCTTATTACCATGTCTTTGGTTATCGGCGTAGTGCATGCAGTGGGGAAGCCGCGCAAATTCTCTATCTCCACAATACACAACCGGCAAGCTCCATATGGGGTGAGACTGGGATGGTAACACAGGGTTGGAATATAGATACCAGCCTGTCGAGCTGCCTCAAGTACCGTAGCACCTTCCTTCGCCTTGACAGCCTGTCCGTCAATGGTCAGGGTTATAGCCTTTGTTTCTTCACCTACAACCATAATTAGCTTCCTGTTAAGCGGATGACCCTACAGGTGTCGGTTCCAGCGGGACTTCGATTTGCTCGCCGGACACCTTAACCACGGCAGCAAAACGTGGCGGACAGACATCGATGCATGTACCGCATTTAATACATTTGTTCTGGTCAATAACGTGGACCAATCGCTTGCCGCCCGCAATAGCTTGAGTCGGGCAGTTGCGCATACAGAGCATGCAGCCCTGACATTTTTCCGGCAAGATATAAAACGAAATCAAATTCTTACAGGCTACAGACGGGCAGCGCTTTTCATTGATATGGGCTTCGTATTCATTACGGAAATAACGAATGGTAGTGAGTACCGGGTTAGGGGCTGTCTGTCCTAAGCCACAAAGTGAACCTTGCTTAACCGTGATGGCTATTCTTTCAAGTTGCTCTATATCTCCAGGTCTGCCTTCACCCTGAGTAATGCGGGTAAGAATGCCAAGCATTTGTCGTGTACCGACTCGGCAGGGCGGACATTTACCACAGGACTCCGCCTGTGTAAAAGTAAGGAAGTATCTCGTCAGGTCTACCATACAGGTGTCTTCGTCAGCCACAATCATGCCGCCGGAGCCTATGATTGAGCCGGCAGCAGCCAGCGATTCATAGTCAACAGGCGAATCCAGCATTGACGCTGGCAGACAACCACCGGAGGGGCCGCCGGTCTGAACTGCCTTAAACCCCTTGCCCTTAAGAACGCCGCCGCCTATGTCGTAGATTATCTGGCGCAGACTAATGCCCAATGGCACTTCAATAAGCCCGGTGCGCTCAACCTTGCCTACCAGGGCAAAGGTCTTAGTTCCCTTGCTTTTTTCCGCACCGTAACTGGCGTACCACTCGCTGCCTTTTTGTAATATTCGTGCCGTATTTGCCCAGGTTTCCACATTATTGATGTTTGTCGGTTTGCCCCATAAGCCTGATATTGCCGGAAACGGAGGTCGTGCCCGAGGCATTCCCCGTTTGCCTTCTATGGAAGCCATCAAAGCGGTTTCTTCGCCGCAAACAAAAGCTCCAGCTCCTTCTTTAATCTTTATATGAAAATCAAAGCCCGAGCCGAGGATGTTATCTCCGATAAAGCCATACTCTTCCATTTGGCGGAGTGCCAGTCTGAGTCTTTCCAATGCCAGAGGATATTCAGCACGGCAGTAAATATAACCGTGGTTGGCACCTATAGTGTAGGCGCCTATAGCCATGCCTTCCAAAACCGAGTGAGGGTCACCTTCCAGAAGAGAGCGATTCATGAAGGCGCCCGGGTCCCCTTCGTCAGCGTTGCAAATGATGTATTTATCGTTGCCCGGCGCTTTACGGCAGAAATCCCACTTTTGCCCAGTTGGGAAACCAGCACCACCTCTACCACGTAATCCCGACTTCTTTATCTCTTCAATTATGGCTTCGGGTGACATACTTAGTGCCCTGACCAGACCACTGTAACCGCCGTTGGCTATATAATGGTTGATTTTTTCCGGGTCAATGAAACCGCAGTTGTGCAATACTAAGCGTATCTGGGGCTTCAGCACCGGCAGGTCATACAGATTAGGAATACCGTCTACGGTACCTTCGCCGACATAGCCCATAGCCAGGTCAGAACGAGGGTTATCGTTTACCAGGTAGTCTTTAACGAGCTGGGTGGCCAGATCTGGATTTAAATCCCCGTAAATGATTTGTGGGCGCCCAGGCTTAACAATGCCAATCATCGGTTCGGCAAAACATAATCCCATACAACCGACCCGAATGATAATAGCCTCGACTTTTTGACGAGCCATTTCCTCTTCGAGGGCTTTGAGCACGTTGAATGCCCCGGCGGCGCCGCCACAGGTTCCGGCGCCTACTAAGAGCAATGGCTTCTTGCTTGATTGTAGCGCCTTCCACTCTGAAACCGCTTTTTCTTGAATATCCTGGAAAGTCATCGCGCTGCACCTTCATTCATACTTGGTTATGGTGTCCTTTGCCTTGGACACTGTCATACGCCCGTAAACATCTTTGTCTACAACCAATACAGGAGCCAGAGCACAAGAGCCGAAGCAAGCTACTCTTTCCAGGCTGAATTTGGCATCTTTGGTTGTACCTCCGGATTCAACGTCCAGTTCTCGCTTGATTTCGTCCAGAATGCGCTCGCCACCGCGAACATGGCATGCCGTACCCAGGCAGACTTTAACGGTGTGTTTGCCACGGGCGGTAAAATAAAACTGAGCGTAGAAAGTGGCGACTCCGAAAACTTCGCTCTCTGACATCCCACAGGACTTGGCGATCTCGGCGATTGTCTCCTCAGGTAAATAGCCGAATTTTTCCTGGACCTTCTGTAGAATTGGAATTAACGCTCCCTTCTCCCCCCCATATTCAGCCACTATTTTAGCCAATTCTTCGGGCAAAAAACTCCCCCCAATGAGTAAATTACCAAATTTGAAGTTTAGCAAAAAAAGCGGTCTCGGTCAATTGCCGAACAATCTGATTTGTGCTTTTTCTCTCGGGGCCCTGTGAAGGGTGGGTTTCCAGTGACGATTAGGAATGAATATTACGCCAGGATTATATTATCTATGAGCCTCGTCTTGCCGATTCTGATTGCCAGTGAAACCAACGCTGGCCCGTTGATCTTGGACAATTCTTCCAGGGTTTCAGTGGCGGCGATGCTGACATACTCGATTTTCGCGAGCGGTTCCCCGCAGATGAGGGAGGTCATTTGCTGGCGCACGGCCTCGGCATTCTTCTCGCCTTTCCCCCGGATATTTTGAGCCAGTGTCAGAGCCTTGAACAGTATGGTAGCTGCCTGGCGCTCCTGGGGGTTGAGGTAAACATTACGGCTGCTCATAGCCAGCCCATCGCTTTCCCGAACCGTCGGTGCCACGATTACTTCTAAATTCATGTTGAGGTCAGCAACCATTTTCTTGATGACCAATACCTGCTGGGCATCTTTCTGCCCAAAATAGGCTCGAGTAGGCTCGACGATATTAAATAGTTTGGCAACCACGGTAGCCACTCCCTTGAAATGTCCCGGGCGATAACTCCCTTCAAGTCGGTCGGTAACCTTCTCTACCTCTACCCAGCTGTTGAATTCTCCGGGATACATCTCTTCCGCTGACGGCATGAAGACGATGTCCGTCTTTTCTTTTTTCAGCATAGCTAAATCACGTTCTGTATCGCGGGGATATGCTTTAAAGTCCTCGGTGGGGCCAAATTGAGTGGGATTAACAAAGATACTTACTACAACTGTTGAGTTCTCGTCCCGAGCTTGTTTGACCAAAGCCAGGTGTCCCTGGTGAAGATAGCCCATGGTAGGTACAAAGCCCACAGAACCAGGGCTCTTCATCCTCAGGGCTTTCATCTCGGCAATGGTTTTAGCTATTTGCATAGCTGTTCAGGCGCGAGCTAACTCTTCAAGCAAGCTCTCATCGATGGTGGAGCTATGTTCAGCGGAAGGGAACTTGCTGGCTTTAACTTCGGCAATATAATCGGCGAGTGCAGTTTTAATCGAACCGGCCAATTTGGCATACTGCTTGGCATGCTTGGGCACAAAGTCGGAAAACAAACCAAGAAGGTCGCTGATTACCTGCACCTGACCGTCGCAATCAGGTCCAGCGCCGATACCGATGGTGGGGATGCCCAGCTTCTGGGTGACTAGCTTGGAAAGAGGTGCCGGCACCAGTTCCATGACAACAGCGAAGGCACCGGCTTGTTCCAGTGATTGAGCATCTTTCAGTAATCGCTCGGCAGCCTCAGGAGTTTTACCCTGCACCCGGTGGCCTCCGAGTTGATGTACAGACTGTGGAGTTAGTCCGATGTGTCCCATCACCGGTATGCCGCATTCAACGATTCGCTTTACCGTATCGGCGACGGTTACACCGCCCTCCAATTTAACCGCCTGAGCCCCTCCCTCCTGAATGAACCTGGCCGCATTGCGCAGGGCATCGGCTGTGCTGGTGTGATAAGTCATAAACGGCATGTCGCCTATTACCAGGGCTTGCTTGGTGCCCCTGACTACGGCCTTGGTGTGATGAATCATTTCATCCATGGTTACCGGAATGGTCGATTCATAGCCAAGCATGACCATGCCCAGGCTATCACCGACCAGAATCAAAGGTATGCCGGACTCGTCCACCAGTTTGGCAGTGGAATAGTCATAAGCGGTAAGCATGACTATTTTTTCTTGCTTGGTTTTCATTTCCTTTACCTGGTTAATGCTAACTCTCATTTTCACACCTCCTCACAACAGTTACCTTTACACTGTGGATAATAAATCCTTCGTCCAGTCCCTGGTGCCTTTGGTATCAACTATCCGATTTTGTGAATCTACATACACCAGCCGGGGGCTAGATGTGACGGCTTCGTCTTCGGCAAGGATTTGGTAAGACAGTATAATCACAATATCGCCCTTAGCCACGAGTCTGGCGGCGGCGCCGTTAAGGCAAATTTCGCCTGAGCCTCTCTGTCCTTCAATCGCGTAGGTGTGAAATCTGGCGCTGTTGTTGATATTCAGCACTTCCACTTTTTCGAACTGGAGCAAGTCGGCCGCTTCCATTAAATCCTTGTCGATGGTTATGCTGCCCTCGTAGTCGACGTTGCACTGGGTAACTCGAGCGCGGTGTATTTTGCTTTTGAGCATTGTTCTCATTTTGTCACCTCGTTTTGTTTTATCTCAGTAATGCTTTTAGCTCTTCGGCTCTTTTAGCATCTATTTTTCCTTTAGTTAAAGCAATGGGTACGGTCTGCTGTCCCAACTCTTTGTAGATGCTGAGCAGGGACGGTGCCTGTTTTGACAAAGATTCCAGATGTCTGCTTATGGTTCCCAGGTCGCCCCGGGCAATCGGGCCGGTCAGGCAGTTCGGCAAACCGACATTTTCGATATTGCTTAACGTGCCACGTAGCAAGGGCATCAGCGCTTTGGTGGCTTGTGCCGGGGGCACCTCGAAGGTCTGCCATAAATCAGTAGCCAGCTTGACCAGAGTCACCAGATAATTGCAGGCGAAGACGGCCGCCGCATGATATAGCACCTTATCACCGGCTTTTAGAATTACCCAATCGCCTTCCAAAGTAGTAGCCATCTCCTTTAGCGCGGATGCCAGCGGCTCTTCAGCTTCGATGGCAAAGGCAGAACCGGGGATGTTGTCTATAGCCTGGTCAACACTGGCGAAAGTCTGCAGCGGATGAAAACAGCCTGTGTTAGCTCCCCGTAGTTTTGCTGTTTCCAAAATATCGACAGAGTGTGCGCCGCTGCAGTGAACCACATTTTGTCCATCATGCCACTGTACGTCGGCAGCTACTTGGGGAATGGTGTCGTCGGGGGTGGTGATGAAAATGAGTTCAGCAATATCCGCTACCTCTTGCGCTCCGCTATAAACTTTGCAGCCGCTTATCCTTGCAGCCAGCTTTTCGGCAGAGGTTAAGCTCCGACTGGACACAGCGATTACCTGGTATCCGTGCTGAGCCAGCCTTACAGCTAGAGCCGTACCTGTCGTTCCAGCTCCAATAAAGCCTATAGTCGGCGAAGTCTGCTTCATCTTTGCATATCCTTTATTGCTGGTATCCCAGCCAACGTTTCTGCTCGCTGAACCGCCCTGACAATGGCATCGGCTACTACTTCAGCGGCTGCGGTCCCCAATGTAGTGAGGTCGGCTGTTTTGTCACCTGCAGATAAAGCAAATACAGTATCACCATCATACATTGTATGGCTGGGGTTGATAGCCCGGGCTATACCATCCTGTGCCATCTGTGCCAGTTTATTCACTTGCTCCTTGGTCAGGTTGGCGTTAGTAGCCACAACACCCAGGGTGGTATTAGTAGGTAGGGGGCTTTTTATATTACTATTTATGCCGCCGGTTAGCAGTTCTACAGTACTAAGGAAACCGTTGTTTTTCTCGTTACGAGGGCCAGCCAGGATTTCTCCTGTTTTGTGGTTAATTATGTCACCGATGGCGTTGACCGCGACAATTGCAGCGACAATTACATCATCACATATTTTGCGGCTAGCCGTGCCCAGGCCACTCTTGGTAGCGCACTCAATGCCTAATATTTTTCCCACAGTAGCGCCTGTGCCGGCGCCGACGCAGCCCTCTGTGACTTCTTTTCCCGTGGCAGCCAGGCAAGCCTGATAACCTTCCTCAATGCCAGGCCTGATTTTACAACTTCCTGTATTCAGGTCGAAAAGAACGGCTGCGGGGACAATAGGCACCTTGGCTACCAGTGTTTCGTGACCGATGCCTTTTTCCTCAAGGTATCGCATGATACCACCGGCGGCATCGAGACCGAAAGCGCTGCCGCCGCTGAGAAGCACAGCATGGACTCTTTCCACCAGGTTCATCGGTCGGAGCAGGTCAGTTTCTCTGGTTCCTGGTGCCGAGCCTCTGACATCAACGCCGGCTACAGCCCCGTTCTCGCACAGAATCACCGTGCAGCCGGTAGCCGCCTCAATGTCGGTGTAATGTCCGACTTTTATTCCCGTAACATCGGTTATAGCGTTATACATCGCCCCCCTAAAAAGAAAGCCTTCTCAGCATTGCCGAGAAGGCTCAATAAACACTACCCCTATTTCCCGTCTCGGTCATCGCTGATCCAAGCGGTCCTTATT
>Ga0299912_10002609_pt1 | contig 14784 bp, 18 predicted proteins | sample RVTome_2_FD_207667 | JGI IMG/M metagenome (GOLD analysis project Ga0299912, IMG submission 207667) | Soil microbial communities from uranium-contaminated site in the Upper Colorado River Basin, Wyoming, United States - RVT95D214 (version 2) ... | reverse complement strand
GTTTCAGTGGAAAACATGTTACCCTCTTAATGTGATTATTTCGATCCAGCCCCACGCGAGGAAAAGAAAAAAGGCTAATATAAAATCTCCTTGCAGAGAGCTTACGAGAGCTGCTATTCCTAAGAGAACCCGGGTAAGTAGATTGAAATGTCTTTGAGAGATCATTGAAGCACCTCAGTCCTCAGGCTTGAGAGATTCTTTGTAAGCCACTGTTTTTATGAGTCCGAGAGCAATCGAAAAGAGACCCAGAACCCCGTTCAGATAGCCAAAGGTAGAATCATATTGTGTGGTTGTGTATTGTGCTATTTCCCCGCTTGAAGTGTTGAAGAGCACGTACGTTTTTTCGATATCAAAGGACGCGATAGAGAGAGCGAGAAATAGAGCAGAGCTTAAGAAAATAAGTAATCCGTGCCAGCTATCTCTTTCTATCCCGTAGAGGAAGAAAAAGAAGGCTGTTATCTGTAGAAATAAAAAAAAAGTTTGTTCCATAAGGTGGAACGCCCCCATTTTTTAGCGCTGGTCTCTGGTAAGGCCCATCAGCATACCAAGGATAACTATGAAGACTGCAACGTATGGAACCATGCCGAAGAGGTCGATACTTCCCCATCCAGTGGACTTTATATTCGCGTAACTGGAGTTTGCTTCTTCGCTGGCAAGGGCTGCAATTTTCGGGTCGGTCTGTCCCTGTAACGTCCCAAATAGAAGAGCACAGAGCATCAATGTAACGAGCAGGACCAGGATACCAATGGCATTTCCTGCCATATACCCGCCTTCGTTTTTCTGGAAAGCTTTCATCTGAGCTTTATACACGGCCATATAGCCACGTTCATAAGAATCATTGAGGTATATAGAAACATTATCAAGTATACTCATATAGTACACCCCCTAAATATCTATACAGTGTACATACTATTTAATATTAATTATTAGACAAACTAAAACTAAAAGATATTGAAGAGGTCAAAATATGAGCGCATTTAAATTTATAGATGGCAATAAGCCAATCGTTTTTATGTACCCATATCAGGATATAATGATTTCTATGACTGAAGCCCTGAAAAATCAGGAGCATATAGCATACATAGATCTGGTTGAACACCTGAAAAACATGTCCATTCTCTCTTTTGACAAAAAAGACTTGTACCTGCTAGAAAAGATAGAGGAGATCGTAGCAAGTTTTAAAAAACATGTTGATAAGACTTCAAAAGATAAAATAGATAGTAGTACGATATATACTATAGAAAATGTAAATTCAATATATAACCGGAATATGGACCTTAAGATCCTGTGCGAATTCAAGTTTTCCGGGGTTATTGAGCGAATCTGTATATCTGCCCTGCGAAAAACTATTTTCCGGGACCAGATCCCGGAGGCTCAGGGAGTATCTATTTTTTACGATCCTGAAAGGGACATTACGCTTAATATTCAGAGTTTTAACAGGACTCTGGAAGAATGCGAAATAAAAATCTGTGAGGTCACATTATGAGCATGGAAGACTGGGCAGAGCAGAAAGGTGTAGGACGGCAGTTTAACTGGTTCTGGTATTTCGTGGACCTGTCCAGGAATGCTTTCCTTTTTAACAATTCTTCTTTTCAGGCCTGCATAGGGAAGCGGAGAAGCGGTAAATCTGTCTGGTGTATTGGGGCTGCCTGTGCTGTAGATCCGGACTTTTCAGAAGAACAAATCTGCTTTGGACTGAAAGAGCTGAAAGAACAGCTGAATGAGAAACAGGAAACGTCTATTATTTGGGAGGAAGCAGGAGCTTCAGCGTATGCCAGGGACTTTATGAATGAGAGAAATAAGCTTATTATCAAAACATTACAGGTTTACGGTTACAGGAAAATTGCGCTTTTCGGAAATTTTCAGCACCTTAAGTTCCTGGATGGGGATGTTAGGTTACAGCTTGATTGTTTTATGAAGATGAAGGCACAGAACATTTTTAGCCCTGAGGGTGAGGCTGTTACTCATACCTGGGCGGTCCCTTATGCAATTGTGACGGATTACATCCAGGACCCGATTATTGCCCCGTATAAGGTGGAGAGGGAGGGAGTTTACCAGGCTATAGGCCAGATACCGGTTCCGCAGATGTGGGACTTTTTTGAGATATGTGGAGTTAGCAAGGACCTGTACAGAAATTATCTCCGGAAAAAGGATGAGTACTTCCAGGAGATAGGTGAGCCTGAGGAAGAGGACAGGGAAGAGATATTCACAAAAAGAGAATTGAAGACCCTTACCAGGGTAAATTCTGCATACCTGAACCTTACCTCCAGGCTGATAGATGAGAAGGTTACTAAGACCAAAATAGCTTCTTTGTCTGGTATCCCTGTTTCGACTCTTAATGTATGGCTATCAAAGAGTGAAGAGGCCGAGGGCTGGATAAGCAGGGTTTCTTCGGAAGAAACAGCGACAAACAACTTTTTTGAATCTCATTAACTCAAACCCAAAAAACAACCTTTCGCCGGGACAAAGCCCGGACAAAGACCCTTTTTTTCCTTGTGGTTTGACCCTGCTGTGGGACCTCATGGAGCGGATCCGGAGGCCTGCAGGAGAAGTCCAGGTGAGGACCAGAGCTGCAGGGAAGGTCCGGATCCAGGAGAAGATTAAGAGATTATCCCAGCTTCAGCTTTTGCCTCTTCTTCAATTTGATTTAACTCATCCCGGGTAAGCGTACCAGTCCAATAAAGAGCCGAAGAAGCCCCATGAAAACGGCCCTCATAGAAGTCCTCTAATGACCCATGTTTTTTCTGTTCCTTATAAAACACTAATGCAAATGATTTTAGTTCGTGAATAATCTGATTTTGATTTAACATTAATAACCCCCCTACGTCACAATCAATATACTTCATCATGATGTCCGTAATATTCCAGAATAACAATTTTCTCCTTTTCATCCACAGAAAAAAGCAGTACAAAGTGAGAGTCAATATGTACTCTTTTCCAGTGATTGAGAGGAGACCTTAAATTTTTGTATCTATGAGGATCCTGAAGGATCTCATTTACTTTGCTGAATATGATTTCAACTTGCTTTTTGTCTTTCTTTGCCAGCTTCTCAACGATTTTTTGAACTTCTGGCCTTACTTGTAGCCGATACATATGAGCTCAGCAGTCAAGCGTTTTTTTCCAGTTATCAACTGTTCCCACATCTATGGGCTCCTGGTTCATGATTTCCTGAGCCTTTTCAACAAACTCAGGCCTGAGCTCAGGCTCCATAATTTCTTTTTCATATTCAGCTGCCATATGGATGATAGCTGCACTTTTGTCTTTCAAGCCGTATTGAGCTTTAATGATATTGAGAACACGATTTGTTTTTTCATCAATGTTAATCACTGCTTGAACCATATGTATACCTCAAGTATATATTAGATATACATGAGATATATACTTAATGATTTGCATACTTAATGATTTGCCGGGATAAAAAGTTCCAGGAGAAGTATTTTAAATTTCAAGCCGGGGGTCTGATCCTGCGGATACGGCAGGAGTAGGCTTATTCTTGCAAAAATAACAAATTTGAAAAATCAGTTTTTAGAAAAAAATATTTGCATATATCAAAAATGGTGTGTTTAGAGGGAATTGAGCCGCACGATAGCGTTTCCTTGGTGGAATAATGGTGTAATTAGGGTGTTTTTAGGTTAATCATACCTTAAACATACCTTAATCACACCTCAATTTCACCTTAATTATACCTTAATTATACCTTAATTATACCTTAATTATACCTATATTATACTATAAACACTATCAGTAAAAAAATACACTAAAATATAAACTAAATTCTTTTTTGAAAAAGGTAAATTTTGGAACTTCAAAGCTTCCAAGTTGAAGCTTCAAAAGAGAAAATAAAGAAAAAAGAAAAAGGGGAAAAGAAAAAAGAAAAAGTTCAAACTTCTTTTTTGCAGAGTTTAAAAGCTTTTACTATGTTTTCTTTTCCATAAAACAGGAGCTCTGCCCTATCCTCAGATTTTATATAGAGCTCTGCAACTTCTCCCGCTGGATGGGTTATATTCTTTAATTCTGGATTTTCTACCAAAAATCTGCTGCATGCCTCCATGAGTGGAACGTAAATTACTTCTTTGTCAACGTTCCCGCTTTTCATATCATAGATATCCTCGTCCCGGATTTCCAGAATCTCTTTTAACTTGCTGAACGGAATCTTGACGCCTTTTATCCTTTGTCCGTTTATGATGGAATGTTTCTTCCAGGATTTGTATCTGCTTTTATCTGTAGTCTGGTCTTTTTCTATACTGGGCTCTAAAATATTATTATCCTTCCAATCCTGAATAACCCGCTCAAAGTTGAAGCCTTTAGAGACCAGGTACTCCTGCAGCTTATCCGGGTCATAGTATATGGCATCTTTAGAGATCCAGCCCAGAAGCTCAATAGGTCCTTTTGTATATGTGAAGTTCTCTTCCGGATCCAGCTCCTTGCTGTACTCAAATAATTTCTTGTTTCTCAGATGCCAAGAATAAACGGTATCCAGTGCCCTCAGGTGATAGGGAATTGTACGATCTTCAATTATAACTCTCTGGTAGTATTTATTGCAGATCTCCATACTGTTTTTTTCCGGGATCCCATTATTTTTGAATATATCTTCCAGAATGAAGCCGCCCACTGATAGAGCCACAAAATAGGTTTTCGATCTGTCAGCAAACACTGAATCGGCTTTCTCAAAAAACATCTTCATGTTTTTGTAAACAAGTTTTAACTTATCCTTCCACTTGAAGATTGCCTGGATTATTTCATCCTGGAATAAGCCGTAATTGTTGTCCAGCGTGTCTTTGACCTTTTCCACATAGTCAGAGTCTAGCCGGGGGATTCCTTCGTAAATTTCCAGGATCCTTATCTGCTGGCCAGTATTCGTACTGTTTCCCTTTGAGATCGGAAGTTCTCCTGTAGTCTGCACAACGGTTTTCCAGTGTGCAATTTTTTCCATTCCTCCTTCCTTGGTTCCCCTGCCTTTCCCCTGTTCATTCCCTATCATGTAAATGGCTTCCCGGAATCTCGGGTTATTGCTGGTCTCATCAAAATAGATAGGGGTGTCCGTGTTATATTCCAGGGTTCTTTCTATCCCTACTTTGGTGCTGTCTGCATCCTTGATAAGCTCCAGGGGATTACCTAAGAGAGAACAGGCCAGCTGCATGGAGACTGATTTAAGACCCGTACTTTCAAAGTAGTTGTGGACTATGAAGGATCGCACACCTATAAACCTTAAAAGCATGGCTGTTACTGTTGCATAGCATTTTAGCCGGATCAGGTCATGTTCCAGCAATGGGGTTATGTTTTCTATCCACTGCTTCTTATTTCCCTTAATCTCGTAGGCTGTGGAAATCTCTTCAGTAAGGGCTAAAATATCCTTTTTTCCTTTTCCTGTATGGGCATAGGAACCCGTTATCAAAACAGTGTTGTCTTTTTTCCAGCCGTTTTTATATGCAGTAATTTCTTTTGGGATCTGGGAAGAGTAAGTTAAAACCAGCTTGAAGTATTGCTTTAAGTTTTTCTGATCTGTATCTACAAAATGAAGTCCCAGGTTTACCAGTTCCTTCATAGTTGAGGTTTGCAGGTATTCAGGAGTAACCCATTTTACGTTTTCCTGGCCTGTTACCGTTTTGTACTTGATCTGGTACATGTAGGAATCATCATCCAGGCACTCTCCTATTGAGTTCAGGATTATGGGGGTAATGCTGAGGATTTCCCAGCCTTCAACTTCTCTCCCGTCTTTCGCTTCATATTTGTAATATTTTTCAATTCCATTCTTTGAGACCCTGAAAGGATGAGTATCATAATCAAGAAGAAAACCATCTTCTCCAAGCAATCTTTTATTCTCAAAATATTTCTCATTGATTTCCTTTTTTACCGTTTCTTCAAGAGCTTTCCAGCTTTCTGAAACGTAGGCTTCCATTACTTTGCAGAATTCCCAGTATGCAAAATCATATTGACTGAGCTCCTCAGCAGTTTCATTAAAAACCTGAATGTCCCAGTCTTTAGGATCTTTCAGGTCTGCCCTTAAAACGGAACTCAGGACTAATACATCTGCCAGAACTTCGTTCAGGTCCTGGTTTTCCAGCTCCGGATCAAAAGGAATTTTGTGATATTCAGAAAGGATTTGATCTCTGAACGTAAGCCCTGTATTGACTTTTTCGTCTGCCATAGTCTCATTCCCCTTCTGTTTTTGGCTTGGGCTCTATGAGATCTATGAAGTCCCGGATCTTGGCTCTCAGATATTCATATGTGTTTTTCTTTCTTTCTGATTCTGATTCTGTCACAGTTGCACCTCGGGGAGGGAGATCAGGGACACAGATCCGGAGAAGGTCCCCCGCACTCCGCATATCAGTTTTAAAAGTGCAACCTTATAAACTTTTTTATAAACTTGGAGGTTACAACTCAGCACATTCAAAATCAAAACATAGCTACAGCTAGCGGATTTGGTATTTTTCACGTATTCACTATCCTTTTTTTGTAGTCCGGAAACTCTGTCAAAGTTCCAGCTAAACGCTAAATTAAAAGTAGCAAATATAAAAAGCTTTATGAATATGATATATATAATAAATATTGGCTGTAAAAATCGACCTGCTGTCAACAGGTCCCAAGCCCTTGGGAAGGAAACTTTTTCTAAAAAGTTCACTATCCGACTTCCCATAACTGCTAGGGTATAACGATAAATATGCAGCCGGAAAAGTAGCGCTGAGAAAGGGTTTGAATGGGCCACCCGTTCAGATCTCCCCCTCAGCGCTAACTTTTCCGGCCTTTTCTCAAAAACCAGCCCGGTTTTATTTTTAACTCTTCTAAATTAAATTTTGATTGGTTGCCGCACCCACTAAAAGCAGCAATTCAGCCTATTATTATTTTATTCCCAGCTTCGGAATATATTTCAGGTAATCTTCCTTCAGCTCATCCTGGGTGATATGGTCGTAAATGTCTATTGCCTCCTTCCTTGTATCTCCCCTGAGCTCCTGGATAATAGCCCTTGGACAGCCTGCCCGCCTCATCCAGGTAGTAAACCAGTGCCGGAAACAGTGAGGAGTAAACTTCTCATTCAGCAGACCTTCCGGGTTATGGAAGCCCAGCTGCAAAGCCTGTTCAGTCGTAGCCTCATAAACTGCATCCCTGGATATCCGGGAACCCTGGACCCCTATAAACAGGGCCTTTATCCTGACTTTCCTGTTATACCGCCATTTAAGCCACGTCTCCAGGACCTCTGCACATTCATCATCAAAGAACACTATCCGGTTGCTCCTTTTCGCATGAGGCTTAAGGACAGCATACCTTTTTAAAACGTGCAGGTCCTGGACATCCAGGTCAATAAGCTCCTGTCTCCTGATACCAGTTTTAGCAAAAAATACAAACATAGCCTTATGGCAGATCCATTCTGCAGAATCAATAAGGTCCTTCATCTGTTCCAGGCTGATCAGCTGCCTTTCCTCGTTCCTCTGGTCTTTATACTGCCTCAGATACCGTTTCCTGAACTGAGGAACAACGTTTCTTTCGATAACTCCCTCCCATTCCAGGAAGTCATTGAAAGAAGAAAGAGCAGCAAAGTAATTCTCCACCGTAGAAGGAGCAAACCCTTTCTCATCCCTTATATGGACAAGAAAAACCTTTAGGTCCTCTGGAGATATCCGGACAGGATGCCTGGATAAAAAATACTTCAGGTTGCTCTTATAGCTCTGAACTGTCCGGGGTGAAAAGTTCCGGACCTGGCAATCAAGCAAAAAATCAGAAAGGAGGATTGTTTCGGGAAGATCCCGGGCTGCACCACAGTCAAAGGTAAGGTTGTATTCGTACACAGCTAAGAAGAACACAGTTTAAAAATATTACCAATGCTGCAAAAGTTAAAAGCTCATAATTTGAGTTTAATATTAAATGGATCTCCATATAGATTTTTTGTTTGTTTCTGTTTTGTTTTTCTCCGTTTTGGTTCACTGGATTTTGAGACTATACTAAGGGAATCATCAAGAGTAAACACCGGCTTTTTAGGCGGGACTTTCCCCCAGGGTAGGGGAGTATCCCAGCCAGGACCATCAGACTCCCATGGATTATCAGGGATGTTGCCCGGAGGTATATCCGGGAACGTGTCGGGAATGAATATAGGGTCTGCTTTTTGTGACTCTATAGGAGAAATATCCGGTATCTGTGGAATGTATAGAGCATTTGTATTTTTTTCTTTTTCGATAGTGATATCTTGAAGTACCTGATCTTCTGCAAGAGACGAAGAAAAGGATATAGAAGGGATAGAGACAGCCATAAAGGAAGATTTAGTTTCTTGCTGCTGGACCTGCCTTCCCTGCAAAGAGAGCCCCTGGCCTGCAAAAGGAAGAGAATAAGCGAGTGAAGGGATAACAACACCCGAAGACCTGTTCATCAGTCCCCCGACTTCTACAGCCTGAGACCTGTTCATCAGTCCCCCGACTTCTACAGCCTGAGACCTGCTCATCAGTCCCTCGAATTCCACAGCCTTGATGGAGTTAATCGCAAATTCTGGCGCCTGAATTGAGCTTATCATATGTTTAGAAGGCGCTGTCATTTCAGGAGAAAATATATCCTGTTTCAACAAAGTATCTAATCTGGAAACGTCCATTTCAGGTGCTTTAATAGACGATTTTCCAAAAAGAACTTCTTCCATTTCCGAAGTTAAAACCACGTCGTCCCCCAATGTAACACGGTTTATTTTAGTCATAGATTCGGGTATAATTTCATCTCCCATTACTACATACTTTTCTATTTCTGGTTTTGCCTTGGGTAATTCAGAGGACTTTAAAGAATCTCTGTAAACGAGTTTTTGAGAGCCGAGAGAAGCCCTTTCATTTAAAGAGAATTCTTTTAATCCCTGGGAACTGAGAGAGGGCTTTATATTTCGGCTGAGAGAGCTACCCCCTTTAGCCAGCGCCCAGGATCCGACTAACTCCCCGGCTAACTCTCCGGGGTGAGTTTGTGCTTTTTGAACCGTTGCCCCTGCTATAGCTCCAAATCCAAAACCAATAGAATCACTAATTGACGTTGGATTCCTGGCCATTGATTCAAGCCCGAGAGGGACAGCTCCCACCGCCCCTATAGCAATTTCAGGAATGTTTGAGACTCCTGTAATTACGTCCTTCCCGAGCCCGGCAGGGACCCGGGAGAGTACCGAATTTTGAAGAGAATCATATTTTCCAGCCAGTGCTGTTGTCTGCTCATAAAATGAATACGTTGCCATATCCTGAGCCCTATTAACTGGAGCTTTTAAGCCTTCGAGAGAAAATTCCTTTCCCTTTCCTGCTCCATAGCCCTGCCTGAAAGCTGAGAGAGTCCGGGATATTGTCCCTTGTTCTTTCTTGATCTGGTCTACTGTCCTGAACTGCTGCAGCTGGCTCCTGTCAATTCCTGCGGTTTCTCCTGGAGCTGTTGCCCAGGCTGGAGTTCCCCTTATGAGGTTCTCTCTTACACTGGCCTGTTCTGCTGCTGTTTCCTGAGCCCTTGCATAGTTAGAGCCGGATGAGGACCCCACGACCTGGCCTGCTGCATTACGGCTTGCTGTTGTTTGTGCTGCATGGCCTCTGGAAGCTTCGGAAAGTGAAACATGAGTTTTCCCTGAACTATCAACATATGCCAAATTATACCCCCCGGTATTTTTTGAAAAAGTTCTGCAAAGAATATGTTCCTACTGGCTTAAAATTATTTGTTAGTACTGTGACCTCCACATAAGGGATATCAGATTCCCTTATCTCGATTCTTTTCTTTCTTCCGGCCACTCAATCACCCACCCAGAAAGAATAGAGAACTCCGGCCAGCCCTACTGCAGAAAAGATATAGAGAGTATGCAGGGCTATTGAAGGGATGTATATGGCCCCAGTGGATCCGGGGACCACTGCCAGCAGGGACATAAAAAGCATAATAATGCTGGCCCTGTGGATGCTCTGGGACTTAATGTATACGGTTCCTACGGTGAAAAAGATCAGGAAGACATAGAACCAGGACCCCCACACAGCAGGAGAAGCCCAGAAACTGTTAATGGGAGTAAAAATGCTGTTAGCAACTGCTCCGGCTGGATCCGGATCATCCAGTACGGATGAGTTCGTCATATTGGAAAGTGCGGAATAGTCAGAGATATTAAAGCTATAGTTGAAGCTGTCATGCATATTATTAACGCTTTCAAAGGCTTCAGTTCGGTTGTAATCGTTCCAGGACATAGTTACCTCCCAAGGAATTTAACGGCAATTCCATAAACACAGACAGCCGCAAGTATTGCAGAAATCGGAACTGCAAAGGCTGGAGGAAGGCCTACTGCGACCATAAGAGGATAAGCCCCGGTAAGAGTCAAGAGCAGGAATTCCAGAACTATTTTTACTCCCATTACCAGGATATAGGCCGTCAAAGCCATACTTGATAAGATTCCTTCCCCTGCAAGGTTTTCATACATTGTTTGCACGCTGTCCACTGTTTCCTGGATATCTTCAGCTGCATTAAACCCTGCAAACTCCATAGAGTAAGGAAAGATCCCAGCAAGGCCTATAAGTACAAAAGACAGCTGCAGCAGCAGCATAGTAAAAGCATAACCTTCTATTTTGTCTCCGTTCATCCTACCGCCCCCGTGCGTTTATAATGCAAAAATATTGCTCCAAGCGCAATAATCCAGATCAGGACCACGAAATTAAAGCCGCATGATAGCCATTCGAAGTAATACCCTAAGCTGGTTAGGACTGCGACAGCTCCGCATGCAATATCATTCTTGCTTTTCCCGAAAGCCAGCAAGAAAATAATTATGATGGCTGTGAAGAGCGTATTTTTTAGCCAGGTAGGGTATGAAGCAGGGAAAAGGGTTACTTCCGGAGGAGAGCTGATGGACCAGGCCTGCGAAGCTGTGGATCCGTCAGAGGCCTCAATGTTAAACTGCAGGATGTAATCTCCTTTAGTGAAATTAAAAAGAAAAGTCCCTGAGGTTGTATTAAGGGTGTTAGATTGTACTATTGTGCCATTGGAAGCTGTAACAATAAAGGAAGCTTCGGATACTGTTTTGTTGCTTGTATAGAGGATTGTTGCATTGTTAGAGTTTTCCGCATAGGTAAGGTTAAGCCAGCTGTTAAAGTATTGATGGACTATGCCTTCTTTGTTCAGGACCAGGGTATATTCTGTTAATCCTGGTTCCAGGTATTCTGTATAAGTTTGATTATTGTAAGTTAAAATAAATGTGTAGTTTTTCCCAGCATCCATATCTGTTACTGTAAAAGTGCCTTTGCTGCCTGTAGTCCCGTTTTTTACAGATTCGTTTTCATCATCATAGACAGCATAGGATACACCAGGAAGGCCTGCAGAGCTATACCAGTATTCCAGAACAGTGAAGGTTACATCATGGGAGGCATAGTAAACCCCTGAACCTTGTATGGGATCGAGAAAAATATCTTGCCTTGTTGTTATATTTTCTTGTGTTGGTGCATTATATGTTAATGAGGAAGTATAACCTGATTTTGCAGCAGATACATTATAGGAGCCGGTAATCAGATCTTTAGTTTTATAATACATTCCGTTTGAATCTGTAGTGATATAATAAGTGTTTGTGCTGTTTGATATTGTTACTGTTGCGGATTTTAGAGGATTCTGTGTTTCAGAGTTTTTGATATATCCCCAGACTCCAGGGGAATGATAATCTAAATCGAAATTAAAAACATGATTAGAGGAGTCATTATAAAAAGAATAATTCCATGTATCCGCGTTATGCGTACTTTCTGTTTCTACCCCGTCCACTGATACATAATAGGACTGAGAAGAGAGCCCGGTAAAGAAAAAGTTTGTTTGATTTAGGGCTGATGTATTGTAAATTGTTTGTATTGTGGTTTCAAGACTGAAGGGAGCTTCTAATATATTATATGTAAAATTGTATATTCCTGAATCGGAAACTGAAGGATAAAGATATGTGGTTTCCCCTGCTTCGATTGTCCCCCCGTTTAAGTCCTGATCTTTTATTTCTGTTTCAGTATTTGCGCCCGCGATAAAAAGACATTCGGGATAACCTACTGGAGAAGCTAAATTATCATAATAGAAGTAGGTTGAGGTTAAGAGAGCATCATTTCGAGTAAGTTGTAATTGGTATAACCCATAATTTAAGTCTAATAAAGCCGCTCTGCCCTCTTGGAGTTCTCCGTATTCTAAAGTAGAGCTTGAAATATTCCATGTTTTTATAAATCCTGAGTTTGAGGGATTAGTAATCGAGTATAATAATATGTTATGGTCGCTTGAAGAATAAGATCTTTTGAGCTGTTCAGACCATGTAAGGAAGAAGTTATCATTTGATTCTGTTATCACTTGTTTTGTACCTATGATAGAGGAGTCTGTGTAATCATCAAGATACAGTGTAAACGCTACCCCGTATGTTTTACCGTTGTATCCCCTTATACCTATGTCATATCTGACATCCCCCGTATAATCAGGATACTGAGAGACTACAGATTTATATAGAACTCCATCAATATAAATATCATAATAAGACCCATTTTTAATAATTTCTAGTTTATATTCGGTTTTTGCGAAATCTGTTGCATAATACAAATTTGTTTCAACTTGTGCTATAAGTTCCCCTGATTCTTTATAGATGTAAATTATTAGCTGCCCATATGTAGACCCCGTTATCGGATACCCGTGTGATTTATGAACGCATGAGAAATAATAAGGAGATTGTGTTTCTGTTGGAATAATATAAAATCTTCCTTCGGAGTTTCCCCCCCATGAACATGTAATCCCCATTACTACATTACTTGCGTTTGTGGGGTCTGTTGCATAAGAAATTGTTGGATCAGATAGAGATCCGCTAAACACATCTTTATGAAAAGAATATCTATTCGATAGAGGGTCATCAGACTCAAAAGAATCTTCATATGCTCCCGCGACCCCCGGAAGCAGGAGGAAAAGGAAGATAAAAAAAAGTATAATTTTTCTCATACCCTCACTTCCACAGGCTATTATTTTCGGATCTTGTAGACTCCATAAAGCCCCATAGGACCAGGGAGAGCGACATCAAAACCGGGAGATATCTTAACATTCCATCTATTGTTTCTGCAGTGTGAGCTGCATTTCCTCCCATGGCCAGCCCGAGTGCAAAGAGAAAATCAAAGATTGGTTGGTTAAAGATGAAAGTTGCTCCGAGGACAAAGAATCCGACCAGGACTTTAATCCATGCACCTACGTAACCCATAATTTTTTACCCCCTGCGAGTTGTTAATTTATATAAAAATGTCTCAAGTATGGAAATAAAAAAGCAGAACGAATATGCAAATAGAGCGGTTTTTAAGTCTCCTGATAAATGGGAATATAACCCAATTGCTGCGAACATCCCCATACCGAATGATGCAAAAGAGAATCTATTTTGTTCCATAGTTCCCCCTTAGCTTATTTGTGTGAGTGAGCTTGCAGCGTTAGAGGCTGCAGCTATTCCTGCAGGAGCTTCTACTCCTCCGCTTCCTGCCATAATATACCCGAATGCAAGCCCGAGAAGAGCAGCCATAACCAGCATGAGGATTACATTTCCGTTTTTGAGAGGATTACCGAGCTTACGCCGTTCTATGTTTACGTAGCGTTCTATCACTCCGTTTTCTGCTGCAGGACTCCTGCTTTCCAGGAAGTTTTTCAGGTCGGATATCCGGACTATTTCCAGGTCCTGGAGGATTTTTCCATCATAACCCTGGATAATTGCGGCTGTTTCGGCTGCTGCTTCTCCATTTTCGGTTTTGATTTGTTCTATTGGGGTATTGTAGAAGTACATCAGCTGGCCGTAGTGGTCTATACCGTATTTTTTCAGGTCCCGGAGAAGAGGCATTACTCGAGCATAAACAGCCCTGTTGTAAGGAGCATACCATAAGGCCCCGGTTGAGCCGTTAAAGCTGAAGCTGTCTTCTGGTTCGAGTTCATAGACTCCGTTAGGGGTCTGATAAACACCTTCGACTTCTCGAGCTCCTTCAAAAACAAGAGCATTATCTCTGGTGAGCTTTACAACGTACAATTTACCCCTTATCCTCATAAGGGCAATTTTAAGCCAGGAAGGGTAGCCGAAGAAGGTTAAAAAGCCTAGAAAGCCGAGTAAGCAGCTTTCGATTATAAGCATGTAAGCGATTGTGTTTGCTGTGTTCATGGTGTACCTCTCCCCTGTGCCTGGACCTGCTGGGGCTGCTGTTTGGGAGCCCCGAGACCAAAGAACCTGCTCTTTTTGCTTTCTTCGGTTTTTTGGGTTATTTCATGGCTGGCTGTGGTTGCTCTTTTAATGAGGAACCCGCCGCGTCCGAGGCTTGAAAGGCATTTTGAAATAATGCTGCTCTGGTCAGATCCTTTCTGATCCATTATTCTTAGTTCGTAGTCTCTGAGACCGGAAGAGGCTTTGAGTTCTCGGATTCTCAGTATATCTTCTATATCCAGGATGTCATGTTCTGAGAGGTTGGAAAAGGCAAGCTGTTTGTTGAGACTTCCCCAATTTTTATTAAGTTCATCTCCTGGAATCCCGTTAGGGGTTCCAGCATAGGCTATAACGTCCATGGAAAAAGGAGCAGGTTTTTTAATTTCGTCGGACATTCTGGAAACCCCCTGCTACAAAACATTTAAGCCCGAACCAGAGCAGGAAGAAGACTACACAGAAATAAAAATCGTTAAGCAGAGCAAAAGAAAGAGAAGCGCCTGCAAAAGCTCCCCTTAGGAAATGAAGTGTTTCAGTGGAAAACATGTTACCCTCTTAATGTGATTATTTCGATCCAGCCCCACGCGAGGAAAAGAAAAAAGGCTAATATAAAATCTCCTTGCAGAGAGCTTACGAGAGCTGCTATTCCTAAGAGA
>Ga0299912_10002608_pt1 | contig 14796 bp, 13 predicted proteins | sample RVTome_2_FD_207667 | JGI IMG/M metagenome (GOLD analysis project Ga0299912, IMG submission 207667) | Soil microbial communities from uranium-contaminated site in the Upper Colorado River Basin, Wyoming, United States - RVT95D214 (version 2) ... | reverse complement strand
CTCCTCCAGAGGGAAATCGCTGAATGGTTCCCCGAAAGGAGAACCTCTGGAACGCAACTCCCTTTGAAATTGGAAGGTCGAGTGTATTGAGGATATTCCAAAAGGGAGTCGAAAAAGGAATCTTCCTGTGCCGATCGATCTGATCCCAAAACTCCGGGCAAGAGTCTCGACACCGCATCGATGACGACCATCGCAGCAAGTTCCCCTCCAGTCAGGATGTAATCCCCAATCGAAATCTCTTCGTCTACGAAGAGTTCTCTCACCCTCTCATCCACTCCCTCGTAACGGCCGCAAAGGAGGATGAGGTGGGAACGGGATGAAAGGGCCGAGGCGATGTCTTGATTAAACTGCCTCCCCTGAGGGGTCATGAAGACTGTCCAGGCGGACGTATCCTGCGACTTGACCCACTCGATGGCTCGCGCAATGGGTTCTATTTTCATCACCATGCCCTGCCCCCCTCCATAGGGAGTATCATCCACCACCTGGTGTTTATCCAAGGCAAAATCCCGAATATTAATGGTTCGGATTTCGACGAGCCCTTTTTCTATCGCTTTACCTAAGATACTCTCCCGTAAGGGAGAAGAAAACATATTCGGAAAGAGGGTAAGAATGTCAAACCTCATCCTCATCCTCCCACAATCCCTTCATCCGAACGACCTTTATCACCCCTTCTTTAGTGTCGACTCTCTGGATCACTTCATCCGTCGCCGGCAGAAAGATTTCTCCCCTCCTTCCTTCGATGATGTAAACATCATTGGCTCCCGTCGGGAGGATCTCCTTCACCCTTCCGATCCTCTTACCCTCTTCTGTCTGTACAACCATTCCCAAAATCTCAAACCAGTAATACTCCCCCTCATCTAATTTAGGGAGAACATCTTTGTTGATCAAGATCTCTTTTCCTATCAGGAGTTGGACCTTTTCTATCGTTTCAATCCCTTTCAATCGGAGGATGAGGCGGGGTGGTTGTGGGGTCGCCTCCGTGATCTCATAAGCTTGGAGCCCACCTCTGTTGTCCTCGATAAAGACCTCTCGATAGAGCAAAAACCGGCTGAGATCCTCTCCAAAATACTTTACCTTGATCTTCCCCTTGACCCCATGGGGTTTAACCACCCTGCCGATAGGAAAAAGATCTTTCTCGCGAATCATTATTCAATAATTTCTAAGACAGAATGTTTCCCCAAATTCGCTGAGGCAGCCCCGAGAATGACTCTGATGGCCCTGGCTGTTCTGCCCTGTTTCCCGATCACCTTCCCCAAATCGTCCTTGGCCACGGAGAGTTCAATCACCGAAGTCCTCTCTCCCTCGACTTCAGAAACCCTTACCTGATCCGGATGATCGACCAACGCCTTCGCAATATACTCGATTAAATCCTTCGTGTTCATAACCCCACCTCCACTTCTCGCAACGGTTCTGATAGAGATCTTCAGAAAGCAAACCCTGTTAGAAATGATGGGGCTTTATCCCCGTCCCCGCCCTTTCTGCAAGGAATTGAAGCTTTAGTTATATCATCCCCGTCATAAATGGCGGGGCTTTCTAACGGGGTAGAGGTTGGGTAGAGGGCAACCTATCCTTTTTTCTCTTCGGCCAACCTTCTTGCAATCCCTGATCGGACTAAAAGTTGACGAACGGTTGGGGTGGCCTGAGCTCCCTTTCTCAGCCACGAAATTGCCTTCTCTTCCTTGAATCGGATCTCCACTGGGTCCTTCTTAGGATCGTAAGTCCCAACCTGATCGATAAACCTTCCATCCCTGGAAGACCGGCGATCTGAAACCACAATCCGATAAAAAGGGGCCTTCTTTCCGCCAAATCTCATCAATCTCATAGATACAGCCATATCGCTTTCGGTCACCTCCTTCAGTTGAATAGAAATCCGAAAAAATAAAATGTCAAATGCCAAAGTTTCCCGCCAAGGCGGGATCAAATCAAATCCAAAGCTCAAATGTCAAAATAACTCAATCGCAAAGAGCATAGCGCTAAGCGCAAAGATAATGGATTAAACCAGAAATTCTAATTTCAAAATACCAATCTTGGATTCTTCATTTACGCTATGCTCTATGCGCCATGCACTATGCCATTATGGTAAGAACGGTGCCCTCCCTCTTCGGAATCCTTTCTCTCCCATTTTAGAAAATTGTTTCATCATTTTTCGAGCCTCGGCATAACGTTTCAAAAGTTGGTTCACCTCTTGAACGCTCGTCCCGCTTCCTCGAGCAATCCTCAATCTCCGACTTCCATTGATGCTCATATGGTTGGCTCGTTCTTTGGGTGTCATTGAATTGATGATGGCCTCCACCCTGACCAATGCCCCCTCATCAAGATCAACGCCTCCTACTCCTCTCGTCATTTTTGAAAGCCCTGGGATCATTCCTAAGATCGATTCCAATGACCCCATCTTTCGAATCTGTTGAAGTTGGTCTCGAAAATCTTCCAAGGTGAAGGAATCTTTTCGAATCTTCTTCTCCAGTTCCTTCGCCTTTGTCTCATCGAACGCCGCCTCTGCCTTCTCGATCAGTGTGAAGACATCGCCCATCCCCAGTATTCGAGAGGCCATCCGGTCAGGATGGAAAGCCTCCAGGGCATCCAACTTCTCCCCTACGCCGATGAACTTGATAGGCTTTTGTGTCACCGATTTGATCGAAAGGGCAGCCCCTCCTCGGGCGTCTCCGTCCATTTTGGTCAGTATGATTCCATCAATGCCCAGTCGCTCACTAAAATTCTTGGCAATGTTGACTGCGTCCTGACCGGTCATGGCGTCAGCCACCAAGAGTACCTCTTTAGGCCTAATGTGCGTCTTGATCTCCCGGAGTTCCAGCATCAGTGCCTCATCGATATGAAGTCTTCCAGCGGTATCGATGAGCATCAGATCATATCCTCCTTTGAGGGCGGAGTCCCTTCCTTTCAGACAGATATCCAGCGGTGTTTGAGAACCCTCAGGACGGTAAAAATCGACACTTAACTCCTCCCCTAATTTTTGTAACTGTTCAATGGCCGCAGGTCGGTAAACATCAGCAGGAATGAGATAGGGCCGTTTCCCTTTTTCCTGAAAGTAACGGGCAAGTTTACCAGCGGTCGTCGTTTTTCCACACCCATGCAAACCAACCAGCATGATCGGGACAGGCGGGCTCCCCGAAAGATGAATCTTTTGCTCCTCACCGCCCATCAGGGAGGTCATCTCCTCTTTAACGATCTTGATCAACTGTTGAGCGGGTGTGAGGCTACCCATCACTTCCTGACCGACCGCCCTTCCCTGGACTTGCTGAATAAAATCCTTCACGACCTTGAAATTGACATCCGCTTCCAAGAGGGCAATCCTCACCTCTTTTAAGGCCTCTTGGATATTCTGCTCTGTCAACTTTCCATGGCCTCTTAGTTTCTTAAAAATGGAATCTAATTTGGTTGAAAGATTTTCAAACATACCTAAATCCTGAAAACATAAGGTTAAGGTTGAGGTTAAGAGTGGAAGTAAAACCCAATCTAACCTTAAGTGTTAGAAGGAAATTCTCATACTTGAATACGCAAGAATCTGCGCCTCGTCCGGGACTACCTCAGGAAGAGGTGGCCCCTTCGGTGCAGCTTCTTTCTTCGTCATTCCTGCGAAAGCAGGAATCCAGTTATTTTAATCGGTTCTGGACCCCGGCTTTCGCCGGAGTGACGGATTTAGGACTTTTTATACGATCACCAACTTATCGACAATTTTTTGTCGAAGTTGATGTTCTTAGTGTCTAAGAAGATTATAAATAACTTATTTTATTAGTTTTTCTCCAAATTGTCAATTTTGAGGACCGCTTCGAAGACTATTGGGAGCTACGTGCGCTATAATTTACCCCACTTTTATGTCGCAGACCCGATCAAGCCTAAAAAACAAACGCCCCATTGGGGCGTCTTGATGATTTTAGATTGAAGATTTCAATATTAGATTACGGATTTTAAATCTGCAATCCGCAATTTGAAACCTGAAATCACCCGTTTGCGATTTACAGTCCCTTTATGATTTTCCATTTCTTCCCCTCTTTTCCCAAAGAGAGGGCCTCTTTACCAGAATAGCGATTTTTCTTTTCTCCTTTTTCTACTTCTAAATGAAATTGCTGGATAACGGTTGCTGTTTCTCCGTCGATTTGGACGGATCGGTCCCAACTAGAATAGGAAATCCGATCGAAGGTTTTAAAATATCCCTCGATCCGCTTTTCAAGTCGGTTAAAGTCTTCCTCTTTATCTTGATAAGCTTTGGAGATGCAGGAGAGGTAAAGGGAGAGGTCCTTTTTCCGCAAAGCCTCTTCCCTTCGATTCAGCATCTGATGGATTCTCTCTTCTTCAGAAATCTGGCAGGCGAGAAGGAAAAAAATCGGAAGCAAAAGGTAGAAGAGGTTTCTTCTCATTTTTTCTTTTCAAATTCCTCTCCGGGAAGAATCCTTGCCTTTCCTCGCCCACCCGGTCCTCCTTTCACCTCGACTCGATTCTGTTCGATATCAAAGATGATCTCATCTCCTGAGACGACATTGTCACCTTCTAAAACCTTCGGGTCGCCGGTCAAGACGACCCTCTGATCAAGATTGTAAAAGACCGCCTTCTCACAGTTGGCCACTCGAAGCCCCTGCTGAATCTTCACATTCCCACCTGCAACGACCTTTTCGATTCCCTGGCCCCCTTCGATCACCATTGCCTCTAAAGAATCGGCATAGATCACGATATCCTTCTGCCGGGCCACGACGTTCCCTTTGAAAACGATCAAATTCTCCTTGGAATAGGCTTCTACTCTGTCTGAGGTGATATCAATAGGCTGAGCGGTATCCACAGACTGGATTCGCCCTGGCTCTCGGAGAACCTCCTTCTTGAGTTCCTCCTTCTCTTTGTGTTCAATTGGAGTGTCTGGAATCGAGGCCATCCGCTTTTCCTCTTCAGGCTTTGCCTCTGTGATGGATTCCGCTTTGGGGCGAGAGGAAGGAGCGGGTGGGATTGGTTTCACAGACTCGCCGGTGAAAGGAAGAGAGGCCGCTCTTTCCTCTGCTTTCTCCAACCGAACCTTCTTCTCCTCCCTCAAGGAGACGGGTTGTTTCCCTTCTTCTTCGAATTTAACCAAAGCGACCCTGCTCAGTTCCGCCTCTGCAGGTTCGCCTCTCTTCTCAGATTCTTTCACCTTCCCCTTGCGAAGTGAGACCTTCTTCTCCTTCACGCCTTGATCAAGGAACGCCTTGGCTTCTTTGTAGTAGGAGCTTTTTGGATATTCGGTGATCATCTTCGAAAAGGCTTCTCTGGCCTTTTCTCCTTGATCAAGTTCGAGGTAACTCTTTCCTAAGAAAAAGAGCGTCTTATCCTCTTCGGACACCTTCGGAAATTTAACCAGTAAGCCCTCAAACCGAGAGGCCGCAGCCCGAAATCTTCCCTGTTTGTAATAAAAATCTCCAATGTAGAATTCATGATCGGCCAGCCGCTTTCTGCAGACCCCGATCTTCTCCTTCGCCTTTCCGGTGAAGAGACTCGCCGGATAATTGGCGATTAGATATTCGAAGCTGGAGAGGGCCTTCATGGTTGAGGTCTGATCCCGATCAAGAGTGAGCATCTGATTGAAATAGGCCATCCCGATTTGGTACTGAACATATTGCATCTCTTCATGGGTGGGATGGATCTTCTTAAACTCTCCATAAGCGGCAATCGCCTCCACATACTCCTTATGCAAGAAATGGCAATCGCCAATCTTCAGCTCCGCCCAAACCGTGTAAGGAGGACTGTCGGGAAAATTCGACTTGAGCTCTTCAAATTTCTTCAAGGCCTCGGGGTAGTCTCTCTTATTGAATCGAGCGAGCCCTTGACTATAAAGGACTTCTGGATCTCCCTGAATCGTCTTGACACCCTTCCCCTTCCCCCCACATCCCAGGAGAAGGAAGACAGCGATGGGAAGGAGGATTGTCCATTTTAGAAATGATTTTCCCTTCATACGATAATCCTTTTGAAAAAATGGCGTTAATAATTATGATAGGAAGGCCGAGGGATGTCAATATAAAAAGTCAATCACAACTTTTGTCTTGAATTTCGATGGCAAAGCCCATAAGATAAAAAGAGAATGAATAGAGAAAGGTGGCGAATGATGCGGATCGAGAAGGCCAAACGGATTGAAAAGATACCTCCTTACCTTTTTGCAGAGATTGATAAGAAAAAAGAGGAGATGAGGAAAAGAGGAATGGATCTCATTGACCTTGGAATCGGAGATCCGGATCTCCCCACTCCTCGTCTGATCATCGAACGGCTAAAGATAGCGGCTGAAAATCCCAAGAATCATCGTTACCCCTCCTACGAGGGGATGATCGAATTTAGAACTGCGGCGGGTCAATGGTTTGAGAGAAGATTTGGGGTCAAACTCGATCCTGAGGCAGAGGTCCTTGCTCTTATTGGTTCAAAGGAAGGCATCGCTCATATTCCCCTCGCCTTTGTTAACCCGGGGGATTATGTATTGGTCCCGAGTCCAGGGTACCCTGTCTACCGTGTTTCAACCCTTTTTGCTGGAGGACACCCCTATTTCTTGCCTCTTCGTAAGGAGAATCACTTTCTACCAAACCTCTCGGAAATTCCTGAGGAAGTGGCGAAGAAGGCAAAACTTCTCTTTATCAACTACCCCAATAATCCAACCTCTGCGATTGCAGAGAGACCTTTTTTCGAAAAGGTAATAGCCTTTGCTCGTCGCTATCAGATTATTGTTTGCCATGATGCGGCCTATTCAGAAGTGGCTTTTGACGGATATCGCCCTCTCAGTTTTTTTGAGATCGAAGGTGCTAAAGAGATAGGCATCGAATTTCATAGCCTTTCCAAAACCTTTAATATGACGGGCTGGAGGATTGGGTTTGCTGTGGGTTGCCATGAGATCCTCTCTGTTTTGGGAAGAGTAAAGACCAATATCGACTCTGGTATTTTCCAAGCCATCCAGGAGGCTGGGATTTCGGCCTTCAATCACTTTGATACCCCTATTCCTGAGATCATCCAAATCTATGAAAGGCGAAGGGATGTGATGGTCCAGGGGCTACGGGAGATCGGATTAGAAGTGGATCAACCCAAAGCAACCTTTTACCTTTGGATCCAAGTTCCAAGAGGATATACATCAGCGCAATTCGCAACGCTCTTACTTGAGCGAGAAGGGATTGTCGTTACTCCAGGAAATGGTTTCGGAGAGGCAGGAGAGGGTTATATTCGCATGGCCCTTACTGTTGATGAGACGAGGTTGAAGGAGGCGATCGAAAGGCTCAAACGGATCAAGTTCTGAGGTTTTTATCTGCTCCATTCCACGCAATCAAGGATCACCTCTGCCTGCCGAGTATTGGGAGGGAAAAGATGGAACAACTTCTGTATCAGGCGTTTTTCGTTGCAATTCTCATTCTCATCAATGGTTATCTGTCCGGGACAGAGATCGCTGTAGTGACGGCGAGGAAAAGTCACATCAAACATCTGGCTGAAAGCGGGAAAAAAAATGCAAAAATCTTCTTAAAACTAAAAGAAGAGCCGGACCGATTCTTGGCCACGATCCAGATTGGAATCACCGGTGTCGGTGTCCTCGCCTCTGCCGTTGGAGGGGCCGCGGCTGTCAAGGTGATCAAGCCCGCCCTCCAGGTGGTCCCCATCAAGGCGATCTCTTTGGCCGCTGAACCCATTGCGATTGGCATCGTTGTCGTAACGATCACCTTTTTTTCTGTGATCTTTGGTGAACTCGTACCAAAATCGATTGCTTTGATGCATCCAGAAACGATAGGACTTTGGACGGCAAGAACCATCGATACCTTTTCGAAGATCACCACAGTGTTTGTCAAAGTGCTCACCTTCTGCACAGCCCTCGTACTCAGCCCTTTTGGCAGGAAACCATTTACCGAAAGGGCCTATATCACCGAGGAAGAAGTGAAGATGCTGATCAAAGAAGGAGGAAAACACGGCGTTTTTGAGCCTACGGAGGAGAAAATTCTCCAGAGCGTTTTTGAATTTACGGATATGTCGGTGAAAGAGGTGATGGTCCCGGATACGCAGATGGTCGCCATCCAGATCGACAGGTCCCCTCAAGAGGTCCTTTCGATCATCGAGGAGGAAGAGTTCTCTCGTTATCCTGTCTTCGGGAGGGAGCTGAATGACATCAGAGGCGTTCTCTATGCAAAAGACTTTCTCACCATCTTTGGAAGAATAGGGCAGGTCGATATCAGAAAGATCATCCGGCCCCCTTTCTTCATTCCTGAGACGATGAAGATCAGCCCCCTTTTAAGGGAGATGCAAAAGAGGAGGATCCACATGGCCTTAGTGGTGGATGAATACGGTGGGGTCTCGGGCTTAGTCACCATCGAGGACCTGATCGAAGAGCTCGTAGGGGAGATCAGGGATGAACATGATATCGAGAGTCCTGTCATCCAGCTCACCAACGGAACCCTACTGATCGATGCATCGATCAGCTTAAGGGATCTAAAAGAGGACTACCAAATTTCATTACCCGAATCAACCGAATATGAAACCCTCGGAGGGTTCTTGATGACGACCTTGCAAAAGATTCCTCAGGTTGGCGATGTCGTTGAAATGGAGCGGAAGCGGATCAGCATTATGGAGATGGTAGGCCAGAGACTCTCGAAGGTAAAGTTAGAAAGGCTTCCTGAAACCACTGAAAAGACCTAAGAAGTATAGTGTAAATCAGAGTTCGCGGTGAGCTCGTAGTGACCGGTGTAGAACGAGGATTCATCGACTTTGCCCGATCAGGATGAAGACAGGGGGATTGAGATTCGCCTGTCCCGCTTGGAAAATGGACGGAAGGCGGATTATTTGTATTTGTCCTGATTAAGGCATTTCCCTCATTTACCGCTACTTTTTAAAAAAACTAACGGTGTCAAGTTGTTTTAGAACCTACGTTCCCCTCTGTGCTCGTCCGCAGAAGAAGCAATCCCAGACGGTCGAGAAAGGCGTTACGATCCCGATTGTCCTGGAAGATCCGCTTCCGTTCGATTCCTCGGACGATTAGGTGGTGGACTCCACCAGGATAATCGATCCTTGCTTTCCGCGGCATGAAAACACTCTATCAAGGTCTGACCGCCATGTCAACTTATAATTTTATGGACGTCCCCCCTTCATCATCCTTTGTATGAAATCATCACCTTACCCTGGCCAATGTCCAATTTGGTATTGACTTCGGTATAACTTTTTGTGATAATAATTTTATGAAAACAGCAATATCCATTCCAGATGAGATATTTAAAGAGGTCGAAAGGTTTTCTAAGGAGCACCAATATTCGAGGAGTGAAGTATTTGCTATGGCAGTTAAGGAATTCTTGAGTAAATTAAAATCCAAACAACTTCTCGATGCCCTGAATGAGGCATATTCAGGGGACGATCCCCCGGAAGAAATTACGCTTAGAGAAAAAAGCAAAAGATACTATGCTAAGAAAATCGTGAAAGAAGAGCGGTGAACATTAAACAAGGAGATATTTTCTGGGTTCATCTGGGAGTCCCTAGGGGTTCTGAACCTGGGTATCGTCATCCTCATGTTGTCATCCAGAATAATCTTTTCAATCAAAGCAAGATCAATACGGTTGTTGTTTGTGCACTTACCTCCAACCTCACCAGGGCCAAATCACCCGGTAATGTCCTCCTCAGGAAAGGAGAGGGTAATCTTAAAAAAGAGAGTGTCGTCAATATTACACAGATGATCACAGTGAATAAATCAGATCTCATCGAAAAAATTGGCTCTTTATCCCCTGCACGAATCAGAGAAATCATAGGGGGAATTACACTTTTAATTGAACCAAGAGAAATCTAATCTACACCTCCCTTCTCCGAATGTGGATTAAAGAACACCTGACGAGAGAAAAAAGTCGTATGACTTAATAAGGAAATAAATTATCATAAAATAACTGAGCAAGATATCTATGAGGTTGAAAGAGAAGATGGCTTCCGAGAAGAAATTATTTAAAACCATCTTTGACCTTGATTCATCTTTCAAGGCATGACACGCCCTCTGCGAAATATGGGAGACACTGACCAATACCTGAGCGCAGGTATCAAGGAATATAGGAAGTGCTTTGTCGGTTATCTCGACATCCTTGGATTCAAAGAAGCTGTTCTTAAATCAGATAATCCAGACACCTTACTCTTTCACCTTAATAGGTTGTTTAGGCACATAGAGATTTCTTGCCGCTTGAAGAAGTTCAAGAATCTGGATTCTCTTCCGGTCCAATTCATTTGGATGTCTGACAGCATACTTTTTTATACCGAGGATAATTCAATAGAGAAATTCAAATATATTTCCAATATCATCGCGGGGTTTATTAGTAATACTATAGAATCCGGTCCTTTCCTCTATCGTGGCTCGCTATCTCACGGAGATTTCTATTTTGATCCAAAACTTAACTTATATCTTGGACCTGCGATGATAGATGCCATAGATTGGGAGAAAAAACAGAATTGGTCGGGAGTTATGTTAACACCAGATTGTTCCGACTTTGCTAAAAAAAATCATTATGATTCTTTAGAAGCAAAAATTAGAGCAGATCGAGGCAGGGACTATGAACTCTCAGAGGTCTCTGGTCCTTTATTGGTTGAATATGATGTCCCTCTAAACGGGGGATTACCAAGCAAGAAATCACTTTGCCTCAACTGGACAGTTGCTGCAAAAATGGATTTTAGAGCATCGAAGTTAGGACATGTGCTCGCTTCCGTTGAGTCTGAGAGTGAACGAAAATCAATAGAGGAAAAGGTTGACAACACATTAGAATTTCTTAAATATGGCAAGCAATTCGAAAAAAGGATTGAAATTGATGATTAAATGCGAAGAGGGGGTAATTTATATCGGAGAGATGAGGACGTACTTAAATATGTTAAGTAATCTGCCGATTTTGTATTTAAAGATCTTAAGAACGTCCCCGCCTGTTCTTACAGATCAAAGAAAGGAAAAGGTGCACGAAATATTGAGAAGAACGCCTATAAACAAATCATAACCCACGTTTCAGCGAATTGTTTGGGCTGGAGAAGGCAAATCTCATTTTCAAGCATCCATCCGCTGTGGCGAAGGCAAGCCTCGCTATGAACTGAATTCAGAGTTCAGGGAGGCATAACTGTTGTGAGTGACATGGACGAGAAAACCGAGAATGCGCTTGTACCCAAACCGCCAAGTGCGGTTGAGAAAGTGGCTCCGGGTGCGAAACGCATCCTGTATGGCATGGTCACCGATACGCTGGCTCTGGCAAACAGGGAGCAGCGTATTCCCTCACCAGCAAAGTTCCGGATCGGTGACTATGAGTGGTGCGAGCCGGATTACCACCAGATTTTGATTTGGGCAAAGGAAACTGGGCTGAAGCCAGAGGAAGTCGTAGCACGGTTACTCGATCAGCGGAGCCTGTGCAAAGAGTCAGAGTACGGCCTGCCAAAACACTCCCCCGTTTTCGAAGAGCCACTGTTTGCGAACGGTAAACTCCTGAAGGTGAACTTGGACTTGGAGCTATTGCGGTGCAGAAAGCTGGAGTGGGTAAACGGGTTGGAAACCACCTCCCTGCGGGTTATGCCTGCGGCCGAGGAAGCCTGGCTGAGCGAACTTGGACCGCTGCCCTTGGGGTGGTTGGAGTGGCTGATTTGCCGCCGTCTTGGACTAACCCATCTCAATCTCACCAGAGTGCCTCAGTTGAAATATTTGGATTGCGCGATTAACCAGCTGAAGGAACTCCAACTGCACTGCGTCCCCCAACTCACTTGGTTAAATTGTAGCGAAAATGGGATTGCGGAACTGAAATTCGACCAGATACCAAATCTGAATTCCTTGGATTGCTGGTCTAATATACTGGCCAGACTCGACCTTTCTGGTCTCGATTGGCTTAAGTTTGCCTACTGCGGGGATAACAAATTGGCCCAGTTGAAGCTGGCCGACTTGCCGAACCTGATACACTTATACTGCCGGGAGAATTGTCTTCGCGAATTGGACTTGGCAGAAGTCCCAGAACTTAGCTCGTTGGACTGTTCAAGCAATCAGATCACATGGTTGGATTTGTCTTCGGTGCATGAACTGACGGATCTGAATTGTGCCAACAATGCCATTTCGGAGTTAGACCTGAGTTCGTGCCAAAATCTTGAACATGTGGATTGTTCAGGAAATCCTATTTTGGTCTTGGACATTCGCGGCCTGAAGCATCTGCGCTGGCTAAATCGGAGTTCCCATACAAAGGTCATCATGGACCCTGAGCAAGAGCACGCAGTGGAGGGCGATTTGGGACCTTCCTTGCACGATGCAAAGGCGGCGAGACTTGAAGAGATTGATGCGCATCACGGGTGGCCGACAGAGCAAGTTCGTTTCGGCCTTGCATATCTCTACGGTAGAGGCGTTCCAAAGGATGCGATTGAGGCTTACAAGTGGTTTAGACTCGCCGCTGAGCAAGGGGACAAGGACGCAGCGGAGGAGTTGGCGCGCCTCACCCCCACGCTGCCATCGGACGAGTTACAAGAAGGCGAACGCCGCTATCGGGAGTTCAAAGCGTCACGTTGACACCTCTGGGAGAGATGGAAAAAACTAACTGGATTCTACTCGATACGGAAGCAGCCGGCTTGACCGCCCCGATCTTCGAGGTGGAATTGGCTGCCTATCGGATGCGCGGTTGGGAGCCGGATGGAGAGCCGTTCTAATACGAGTCTATAAAAAGAAATGGAGTTTAATTTTTATTCTTAAGTTTTCGCATTTGCAAAGAACAAGGATCGGACTCCCAATTACCTTAAAATTCTCAAATGAGGAAAAACCTGAAGAAAAAGAAATTCTTTCATGCTTGTCAAAAATGTAAACAGTTAATTTCAACCGCAATCGAAACCGTAGAATATTGCGGAAAATGCGGAACGCCTTTAAAGAAAGATTATCGTTGCCCCAAATGTGGCAAAGAGCCCATGACTGATAAGAACAAATTCTGCCCGTTTTGCGGCAGTAATTATTTCCCCACTGAGGCTAAACTTATCATATGTGGAATGGATAATGAGAAAACCCTTGAGTTGAAAGCGTCCAGTTGAGACCTATGGCAGAGATGAAGCAAACCAACTGGATTCTACTCGATACCGAAACGACTGGCCTGATCGCGCCGATCTTCGTGGTGGAACTGGCCGCGCAGCGGATGCGCGGTTGGGAGCCGGAGGGGGAGCCGTTTCAAAAGTTGCTGAACCAGAATCAGGACATCCCTGCTGAGGCGGCACGGGTGCATGGCTACACCCGCGAAATCCTGGAACGCGACGGCGAGTCGCCGCTCCAAGTCTATCGAGAGTTTGCAGAATACACGGGCAGCTTACCCTTGGTTTCGTTCAATCTTGAATACGACTTGGACGAAGTGCTGAAACCGGAATGGAAACGGCTTCGCATGGCTCCTATCGGCACACAGGGCTTCTGCGCTCTGCGGTTGGCTCAGCGTCTTCTCGATCCCGTTCCCGCAGGCAACTGCAAGCTTCAAACGCTCCGGCAGTATTACCATTTATCCCAACGCGGCGCTCACACGGCCCCCGGCGACGTGCAAACGGTCGTGGATTTGATCGGCATTGTTCTTCGGCCCATTGCCGAACGGCGCGGCTTAGATACATGGGAGAAGCTGGTCGCGTATACCTCTGAGGAGTGGTATCCATCGCGAATCGCTTTTGGAAAATTCAAGGGCTGTCTCGTCTCGGAAGCAATGCGGAACCCCAAAATCAGACGCTGGATCGAACGGCTGGCAGGTTCGTCCAATCGACGAAACGCGAAGATGGGTCGGTGGTATTTGCGACAACTGGATCGAGGCATTGAACCGAAAGTGGACTTGTCCATGTTCCCTGCTTGGGCAGCCCCAAGTGCAGACGAGGCTGAGGCAGCTATGCCTCCTGGCATGAAGCCCAGTCTCATTGTTTACGTCAACCCGGAGTTGGAAAAACTGCGGCGACTTGTGGCGGGAGCACGGGCGTACCTTGCTGGATTGGAAGTAGAATACGCTAAGGAGAAATCCAAACTGGATGCTCTCAACGCCACGTTGTTCAGACGGCTCCGGGCGCATTACGAAAAGCGTGACCGACTGAAGCTGGTGGTCGATTACCGCCGCAAGTACCTGGACTCCCTCTTGCGCGGAAGCGATGACGAGGTCGAGCGGTTGAAAGGTGATTACGAAAAGGCCCGGACTCAAACCGAACAGGATTACGAGCAGACGGCGGAAGCCGTAGCGAACAAGAAGCAACTCACGTCGGAAGAAGAAGAGGAGTTGGTCAGCCTCTGGAAGAAGCTGGTGAAGCTCTACCATCCTGACCGCTTTGCCCACGAGCCAGACAAGCTGGAAACTTACAACAAGCTCACCAGTGCTATCAATGAGGCCAAGGACAAGGGCGATATCGCCACGCTCCGTGAAATCGCCAACGATCCCAATGGCTTCATCATGCGGCAAGGCTGGCAGAGCCTGGACTTCAGCGAGGAGAAGGAAATTCAGCAGTTGCGCCCCGTGTACGAGACGTTGCAACTCGAAATCTTCAGCCTCATCGAGTCCCTGAACCAACTTAGAGAAAGCCCGGACTTTGAGCTGTCTCTCCTGAGTGAAGGGAAGCCGGGAATGCTGGATGACCTTGTTGCAGAGAGGTCGAAGCTTCTGGAACAAGAGACCGCTGGACTAGAAACTCAGGCCGACAAGCTCGCGCAGGAAATCGCTGAGTTGACCGGCGAGGAGCCGTCGCGAATCAGGTAACCATCAGAGTAATGTGCAGATGACTACAGAAACACAGGCAGACACTGTCTTGGTAAACGGAATTGAGTATAACGAGTACCCACCGCCTGAACAGCTTGTCAAGGTGATGAAACGTGAATTTGCCGAGCAGTTG
>Ga0299912_10002607_pt1 | contig 14803 bp, 15 predicted proteins | sample RVTome_2_FD_207667 | JGI IMG/M metagenome (GOLD analysis project Ga0299912, IMG submission 207667) | Soil microbial communities from uranium-contaminated site in the Upper Colorado River Basin, Wyoming, United States - RVT95D214 (version 2) ... | reverse complement strand
GCAATGCCTTGGCGTGCGCGCTGGCTTCCTTGAAGCTGTCGAAGCTTTGCAGCAACTCCAGCGTTTTGATCGGGAAGCTTGCGATTTTATATACGAAATAGGGCATGGCGATTCTCCTTGTAAAACGGTTAGCCCGCGAAGTAGCGTGCGCTGTGCGCACGAACAGGGCGCAACGTGCGCACAGCACACGCTACCCGGCCTCGCCGGCCTTCAGGGCGCAAACAGGTAATCCAGCGCTATCCCCGCGAACACCGCCGCACCCAGCCAGTTGTTGTGCAGGAACGCTTTGAAGCACCGGTCGCGCTCGCGGTTCTTAATCAGCGTGTAGTGGTAGGCCGCGATGCCCGCCGCGGCCACCAGTCCGCCATAATAAAACGCCCCCATCCTCAGCCACAACCCTACGCCCGTCAGGGCCGCCAGCATCAGCAGGTAACACAGCATCACCGCCACCACGTCGAACCTGCCGAAGGTGATGGCCGAGGTCTTGATGCCTATCTTGAGGTCGTCTTCGCGGTCCACCATGGCATATTCCGTATCGTAGGCAATGGCCCAGAAGACGTTGGCGGCGAGCATGGCCCAGGCAAACGGCGGCACCGTGCCCATGTGGGCGGCGAATGCCATGGGGATACCGAAGCCGAAGGCGATGCCGAGATAGGCTTGCGGAATGGCGAAGAAACGCTTGGTGAAAGGGTAGCTCGCAGCCAGGAACAGCGCGCCGAACGACAGCATGATGGTCAATTTATTGAGCCGCAGGACGAGCAAAAACGCCAGCAGGCTCAAGGTTGCCGCAAGCAGCAGCGCCTCCTTTTTGCCCACCAGGCCCGCCGCCATGGGACGGTTCCTGGTGCGCTCCACGTGCGCATCGAAGTCGCGGTCGGCGTAGTCGTTGATCGCGCATCCGGCGGAGCGCATCAATGCCGTGCCCAGCACGAAAATCCACAGGATCACCCAGTTGGGATGCCCCGCCGCCGCAATCCAGACGCCCCACAGGGTGGGCCACAGCAGCAGCAGGATGCCGATGGGCTTGTCGAGCCGCATCAGTTTCTCGTACAGCGTCAGGCGCTCGGACCAGTTCATGGATGCAACTCCAGGATATCGGGCAGGAATACTTCCGTCACGAGGATAGGGCTGCCGTGCAGGCGGAACACCGAGCGCCGCGCCCACAGATGCGCCGGTTTCGCTCCCAGCAGGCGGCACGCGCGGCGGTGAAGCTGGTGATGCGGATTCAGTTTTTTGAATTGCAGCGGCATGCGCTGCACCACCGGGTTGGCGAACAACGCAGCGCCGAGGGACTTGCTGCCGAGCCGGGTCAGCGCCCGCCACGGTCCGCGCAAGCCACGCCGCGGCACCACGCTATGGGCGAACACCACCGGGGTAGTGCCGCAGTACAGATAGACTTCCCGCAGCAAGGCCAGCTCATGTGGCCTCACGCCAACCAGCCCGGCCTCGTCGCGACACGCTCTCGCGTAGCGCTGCAGCATGGGGCGCACGCTGAAAGCATCGCAGCGCTTCTGGATGCGCATGGTGAGCGAACCCCGGTCAATCAGCCAGGGGCGGAACGGGCATATGGGTGCGGGAGCGCGCGGGCGCCAGGAGAGTGGCTGTTTGTGAACTCTCATACCGTCGCGAATCGGGCGTGGGAAGCGGCATGGGGCTGCAAAGTCCGTCTACTCACCCAGCCACTTCAGCATATCCAGGTAGTCCTGCTGGTTGCCGGCCACGAAGCCCTTGACACCCATGCGCGGGAAGATGGTCTTGCTTGCGTCAGTGCCGTCCAGGGCGATGAGCGCCGCGCGTACCTTTGCGACGTCCGCCTCGCTCATGCTGGGGGCGGCGATCACGCTCCAGAACGGCAGTTTGCGGCTTCTGAAGAGCACTGCGCCGCCCTTCTTCTCCCATTCGTTGGCAAGCACCGGCGCCACCACCCCGACGTCGGCGAATTTCTGCTGCACCATGTAATTCACGGCTTCCTGGTAGCGCGAGGACTGTATCTGCTGCGATTTTGGATCGATGCCCATGTCGCGCATGGTCGCCAAACCCACCTTGGCCATCAGCGATTTTGGCGCGGGCATGGCGATGCGCTTGCCGCGGATGTCTTCGGGGTTTTTCAGGGGGGAGTCCTTGTTGACGATGAAAGCGCCGGTGAACTCGCCCTTGACCGAGGCGACCAAAGTGTACTTGTTGTCTCGGATGGCCTTGGCAGCCACATTGCTCGGTCTCACATACATCAGGTCGTAGCGGGCCTTCTTCAGGCTGGCCGCCGATCCGCCCATGGTCTGCGAAGACTCGACGTGAACCGGCTTCTTCAGCAGCGTCCCAAGATAGGCCGCGAGGCTCTTGTACTTTTCCTGCAATTCCGGCGCGGACTGCTGTGACGCCACCCCTTCGTTGACCCCGAGCAGCAGCGTGCCCTTGGTTTCCGCGATTGCACTATGCTGCCAAGCCAAGGCAAGCATGACGACGAACACCCTGTGTTTCATCTTTATCTCCCCTGCAACGTGGTCTGGCGACATAGGCCCGAGCTCTGCCAAGCCGATTCTAACGGATGCACCGGTCAAAAGCGATCCCGCCCGCGCTCGCGTGGGCCCGAAGAGCAGCCTAAGGAAATCTGGTTTCAACGTAGATGGCGCTGAAAAAAACCAGCAGGATGAAGGAAAAGTGCCGCGGAACTCCGAATCAACCGGACGATCGAGCTTCTGGGCTTATTTCGGGTGAGTCCACCCTCGGAAACTGGTGCGCCCTAGTGGATTCGAACCACTGACCTTTGGCTTCGGAAACCAACACTCTATCCAACTGAGCTAAGGGCGCAACGTCGTTGATTATAACGGTTTTCCGGGCAAATGGGGCGGCTATTTCTTGAGCATCGCCTTCAGTTGCGCCAGTTTGGCCGTGCCTTCCGATTTCTGTGCCTGCGGGTCGCCGGCTTTGCCGCTGATGCGCAAATCCTCCTGCGCCAGTTCGTCGATGAAGCGGCTGGGTTCGCACACCTGCCAGTCGCCGGCACGCTTGCGCTTGCTGCAGTAGCTGATGCTGAGGCTCTTTTGCGCGCGCGTGATGCCGACGTACATGAGGCGGCGTTCTTCCTCGATCTGGCCCGCCTCGACGGACACCCGGTGCGGCAGGATGTCTTCTTCCACTCCGACCAGGAACACGTGGCCGAACTCCAGGCCCTTGGCGGCGTGCAAGGTGGAGAGGCGCACCGCGTCGAGTTCCTGGTCGTCGCGGTTGTCGAGGATGTTGATGAGGGCGATGGTCTGGGTCAGTTCGATCACGGTCTTGCCGTCTTCCTCGGCCTTTTTGTTGAGCCAGCCGACGAAGTCCTGCACGTTGTTCCATTTGCCCTGTGCGGCGCGCGTTTCCTCGGAGTCGAACAAATAGCCTTCGTAGTCGATGGCGCGCAACAGATCCTGCATGATGTTGGCGCAGGGCTCGCGGCTGGCGCGCCATTCCAGGTTGTTGATGAAGTTGCAGAAGGTCAGCAGCGGTTCCAGTTGCTTCGCTCCCAACTGGCTCTGCAGGCCCGCCTCGAACACCGCGGCGAACAGGCTGATGTGGCGGCCGCCGGCGTAGGCGCCGAGCTTTTCCAGGGTCTGCGTACCGATGCCGCGCTTGGGCGTGGTGACCGCACGGATGAAGGCCGGATCCTCGTCGCTGTTGGCCAACAGGCGCAGGTAGGCGATGACGTCCTTGATCTCGGTGCGCTCGAAAAACGAGGTGCCGCCGGAGAGCTCGTAGGGGATTTTGGCGTTGCGCAGGTATTGCTCGAACACCCGCGCCTGGTGGTTGCCGCGGTACAGGATGGCGTAGTCGGCGAAGCGCGTGCGGTGCTCGAATTTGTGCGCCTGCAGGCGCATCACCACGTTTTCCGCTTCCTGCTCCTCGTCGCGCGCAGCGCTCACGTTGATGGGGTCGCCGTGCCCCAGCTCGCTCCACAGCTTTTTCTCGAACAGTTTGGGATTGTTGGCGATGAGGGTGTTGGCGGCGCGCAGGATGCGCACCGTGGAGCGGTAGTTCTGCTCCAGCTTGATGACGTGCAAGCGGCTGTAATCCTGCTGCAGCACGCGCAGGTTTTCCACGTCCGCGCCACGCCAGGCGTAGATCGCCTGGTCGTCGTCGCCCACCGCGGTGAAGGCGCCCTGCACTCCGGCCAGCAGCTTGACGATGCGGTACTGGCAGGCGTTGGTGTCCTGGTACTCGTCGATAAGCAGGTAGCGCAGCTTGCCCTGCCATTTTTCCAGCGCTTGCGGCACGCTTTGGAACAGCTCCACCGGCAGCCGGATGAGGTCGTCGAAATCCATGGCCTGGTAGGCGCGCAGGGTTTCCTGGTAGACGCGGTAGAGCTTCGCGGCTTGCAGTTGCGCGTCGTCCTCCGCCACCAGTTGCGCCGCATCGGGCGCCAGCATGGCGTTTTTCCAGTTGGAAATCTGCGACTGTAGGCGGCGGATTTCCTTCTTGTCCGTGGTCTTCAGGGCATCGGAAATGATGCCCATGCTGTCGGAAGCGTCGAGTATGGAGAACTGCGGCTTGTAGCCCAGGTGCTTCGCCTCCTGGCGCATGATCTGCAGTCCCAGCGAGTGGAACGTGGTGACGGTGAGGCCGCGCGCGGACTTGCCCTGCAGCAGCTTGCCCACGCGCTCCTGCATCTCGCGCGCCGCCTTGTTGGTGAAGGTGATGGCGGCGATGTGCGCGGGCGAATAGCCGCACTGCTCGATGAGATAGGCGATCTTGTGGGTGATGACACGGGTCTTGCCGCTGCCGGCCCCGGCCAGCACCAGCAGCGGACCGTCGAGATATTTCACCGCCTCGCGCTGCGGCGGGTTGAGCTTGGAAAGCATGGGTCGGACTACCGGATGGAATCAACTGCAGAAGCATGAAGTTTAACATACCGCGTTTACGCTACACCCTTGCCTCGCTGCCGCGCTTGCGCCTACCATTCCAGCACTCAGCACTCAGCACTCAGCACTCAGCACTCAGCACTCAGCACTCAGCACTCAGCACTCAGCACTCAGGACTCGATAAATGCCTACCTACGCCATCGGCGACATCCAGGGCTGCTACACCGCCCTGCAAAAACTCCTCGCGACTATCCAGTTCAACCCGGCGCAGGACCGCCTGTGGCTGGTCGGCGACCTGGTGAACCGCGGCACGGAATCCCTCGCCACCCTGCGCTGGGCGAAGCAGATGGGCGACCGGGTGACGACCGTTCTGGGCAACCACGACCTGCACCTTCTCGCGGTGGCGGAGGGCTTTGTGAAAGCGCACCGCAGCGACACCATCGAGGACATCCTGCACGCGCCGGACCGCGACGAACTGCTCGACTGGCTGCGGCGCCAGCCGCTGCTGCACCGCGAGGGCGGATTCGTGCTGGTGCACGCCGGCCTGTTGCCGCAGTGGAGCGGCGAGCACGCCGCGGCACTGGCGCGCGAGGTGGAGGCGGCGCTGCAAGCCGACAACTACCGCGAATTTCTCGCCCACATGTACGGCAACCATCCCAACCACTGGGAAGACGACCTGACCGGGATGGGGCGGCTGCGCGTCATCACCAACGCCTTGACGCGGCTGCGTTTCTGCACGCCGCAAGGGCAGATGGAATTCGTGCACAAGGGCAAGCCGGACAGCGCGCCGGAAGGGTACCTACCGTGGTTCGAGGTGCCGGGGCGCAAGAGCGCCGACGAAACCGTTATTTGGGGACACTGGTCAGCACTGGGGCTGCGACTGGAGGAGAATCTGGTAGCTCTGGATACAGGCTGCCTGTGGGGTGGGACGCTGTCTGCTCTGCGTCTGCAAGATCGGCAGATTTTTCAGGCCTCTTGCAAGGGACTGCCAGGCACAATTGCGTGGCGATAGCGTGCTCCGCGTGCCGCGCCAGCTCGCGCCGCGTCTTGCCGTGGGCGTGGACCGGCGGCAGGAACACCATCTCGGCATGGATGACGCGCCGCCCCAGCACCTGCGCGATGGAGGCGCCGAAGGTGAGGTCGCCGACATAGGCCGGGGCGGTGTCGATGGAACCGTCGCGGTGCACGTAGCGTATGGCGACCGGCCGCACCATGACGGCGCCGTGCACCGCGGGCTGCAGCAGCGAGGCGTGGAAATACATGAGGTGCGTGCCGTCGCCGGTAGTGCCTTCCGGAAACACCCCGACGCAATCCCCCGCACCCAGTGCGTCAGCCACATGGCGGTTGACGTGCGCGGTGTCCTGGCGCTTGTTGCGGTCGATGAAGAAGGTACCCACCTTCACCGCGAACCATCCGTACAACGGCCAGGAACGCACCTCCGACTTGGCCACGTAACGCAGCGGGCGCACCGAGTTGAGCAGGAAGATGTCGAGCCAGGAAATATGGTTGGCGACAAACAACGTCCCACTTGCGGAACCGTCCGGCACTTCGCCGCTGACGCTGACACGCACGTTGAGGATGGCGAGCAGCCGGGCCGCCCAGCGCCGCGCCAGGCGCTGGCGCCGCTCCGCGCCGACCACGGGAAACAGCACGCCCGCCCTGGCGACACCGCCGAGCAAGTGCAGGGCGATGCGCGAGATGCGGTAGGCGCGGATGACTCGATTGGTCGGTGCAGCCTTCATCTATCGGAAAAAATGCCTCGCATAGTGCGCGTTCATATTGGCCATGGGCAGCAACATCAGCAAATCCGCCGTATTGAAATCCGGGTCCCAGGCGGGGGCGCCGCCAACGTAGGCACCCAGGCGCATATATCCCCTGATCAACGCCGGCAGCGCGGCCTGCAGGTCGGAGCCTAGCGCTTCGAGCGGCAGCGGGCAACGCGGAAACACGCGCCACTCCACCGGGCTCATGTGGTCGCGCTTCAGCGTGTCGTAAATGCTCGCTGCGGCATGCCCGCCGTCGGCCATGCTGATGCTGGCGCAGCCGATCAGGTATTCGTAACCGTGCATCTGCATGTAGTTCGCCAACCCCGACCACAGCAGCGTGATCACGGCGCCGCTACGGTACTCGGGATGCACGCAGGAGCGGCCGACTTCCACCATGCGCCCGCGCAAATGGCCAAGCCTGGTCAGGTCGAACTCGCCGTCCGCATAGCAGCCGCCGATTGCGCGCGCCTGCTCCGGATTCAGTATGCGGTAGGTGCCCACCACCTCGCCGCTATCGGTATCCCGCACCAGCAGATGTTCGCAGTAGGGATCGAACAAGTCCTGATCGAGCCCCGGACGGCGCGTCTGCAGGCGCGCACCCAATTCTTCCGCAAACACTTTGTAACGCAGCCGCTGCGCTTCCATCACGTCGGATTCCGACTCGGCGAAACACAAAGCCAGACGGTTTTTCGCGCTGCGCTGCACCTGCACCTGCTGTTGCAACATTTCCCTCTCCTCATCGACGTTGATGAGGCTAGGTTAGAAATGTCGGGTGACAGCGCGTTTACGGCGAAGTTAAGTTTTGGTTGCGGGTCCTAATGCGAAACGCGCGTAACGCCGCCGCCCGTGATGACCCTGACGCGATCGCCCGGGCGGAACTGCTCGTCCGCCTCCTGGGTGACGGCGATCATCCTGCCGCTGCTGAGCTTCACGGTGATCTCCAGCCCCTGCTTGCGCGTCACACCTTCTTCGATGGCCGCACCGGCCAGCCCGCCGGCAACCGCTCCCAGCACGGTGCCCACGGTGGAGCCTTTGCCCTGGCCGATGTTGCTGCCGGCGACGCCGCCCACCACAGCACCCGCAGCCGCGCCTATGGGTGTTTTGGTGCCCTCGATCTTCACCTCGCGCACCGACTCCACCACCCCCATACTGACCTCCTGCGCCTCGCGTGCCTGCTCGCGGCTATAGGCGCCGCCGGACAGGCTCTGGGCACAGCCGGAGAGGGCTAAAACGACAACCAGAATCGCGCCGCTCATGTTTGTTTTTTTCATTTCGATTTCCTCGCAAGTCTCAATGCGACCATCGAGCAAGCCATGCCCACGCTTCCAGTTTAGATCATCTTCACGCCATAGCGTAGCCGAACTGTTCCTTGAAGCGCGCTTCCACCTCTCCCGGCGTGACACGGTGATTCTGCGCCCCCCGGCTGGCGATCTTGGCCGCACCCATGAGGGAAGCGAGACGTCCGATGCTCTCCCAGTCCATGCCGCGCGCAATGCCGTAGAGCAACCCGGCGCGGTAGGCATCGCCGCATCCGGTCGGATCGACCACGTTATCCGCCTTGGCGCATGGGACATCGACACGTCTGCCGCCGGCATAGATGGTCGAACCTCCGGCGCCCAGCGTAACGATCAGCGCCTCGACCTGTTGCGCCAACTCCTCGAACGTTTTGCCGGTGCGCTCCTGCAGCAATTGGCCCTCGTAGTCGTTGACCGCCACGTAATCGGCCATTGCGACGAAGCCCAGCAGTTCCTCGCCGTTGAACATCGGCAGGCCCTGGCCCGGGTCGAAAATGAACGGGATGCTGGCCTCGTGGAATTCGCGGGCATGGGCGAGCATGCCGTCGCGGCCGTCGGGCGCGACGATGCCCAGGCTCACGTCGCGCGCATCGCCGACGCGGTTGTGGTGGGAGTAATTCATGGCGCCGGGGTGAAAGGCGGTGATCTGGTTGTCGGCCAGGTCGGTGGTGATGAAGGCCTGCGCGGTGAAGCTCTGCGGCACGCGGCGCACGTGGGTCTGCGCCAGCTTCAGCGCATCCAGGCGCTCGGCGTAGGGCTGGAAGTCGTCGCCCACGGTGGCCATGATGAGGGGGCTTCCGCCCAGCATTTGCAGGCTGTAGGCGATGTTTCCGGCGCAGCCGCCGAACTCGCGGCGCATCTCGGGAACGAGGAAAGCGACGTTGAGGATGTGAATCTTTTCCGGGAGGATGTGGTTCTTGAAGTGGTCCGGGAACACCATGATCGAGTCATAGGCCATGGAACCGCAGATCAGCGTGTGCATGCAAAACCCCTGTATTTAACGGCGATCGGGGATTATAGCAGCATCGCCAGGCGGGACAGCCTAGAGCGTCAGCGAGGCCCCGGCCAGCACCGCTCCGAGCAGCGCGCCCGCCAACACGTCGGTGGGATAGTGCAGTCCCAGCACCAGGCGGGAAAGCGCCACCAGGACGGTGAACGGCACCACCAGCCAGAACAGCGCCGGATAATACGCCAGCGCCACAATGCTGAAAGCGACCGCGTGCAGCGTGTGGCCGGACGGAAAGCTGAACTGATCCAGAGGTGCGACGCTGCAGAATATCTCGCGATGCAGATGAAACGGGCGCGGCCGCAGCGTCCGGCTCTTGAGCCACTTGTACAGCACGGTGCAGACCAGGCCGACGCCCGTCATGTGCAGCACCGCGGGGACTGCATCCGTGCCGTCCCATGCCAGCATGGCCAGCATCAAGACATACCAGAACACCCCGTTGCCCAGCCGGCTGACAACGCCGAATGCGCGCCCCAGCCACATGACGCGGTTGGCACGATTGATCTGGAGACAGAGCAGGGTGTCCCAGTGGCTAATTCGATGCAAGCGGCAGGCGAACCTCGTAGCCATGGCGGTCACTCTCTTTGACGATGTTCAACAAGACCTGTTCGAATCGGTCGTAAACGCCATCCCATCGGATAGCTTCGGCTGTGAGGCGTGCGTTGTAGCCCAGCGAACGTATGCGCTCCGGCTCGCCCACCAGCTCTGCCGCCAGGCGGATAAACTGCAGCCCGTTGTCAAAATCCGCCAGCAGGCCGTTGACGTTTGGCCGAATGTGCTCCTCCGCGGCAGCGTAGTTGTACGCGACCACGGCGAGGCCGCTGGCCATGGCCTCCATGGTGACGTTGCCGTAGGTCTCGGTAACGCTGGGAAACAGGAACACGTCGGCGGAGGCATAGTGCGCGGCCAGGTCCGTTCCGGTGCGCATGCCGCTGAACACGAACTCGGGGACTCGCGCTTGCAGCGCCGCCCGCTCCGGCCCGTCGCCAACCAGAACGAGCCTGGCGCGGGGCTGGCGCCGGCGCATTTCTTCGAAGGCGGAAATGACCAGCGGCAGGTTTTTTTCCGCGGCGATGCGCCCCACGTAGATCGCCACCGGATCGTGCGTGGCGACTCCCCACTGCCGGCGCAGCTCCATGCTTCTGCGCTCCGGGCTGAACAGCGCCGTATCCACGCCGCGCGCCACCACCACCAGGTTGCCATAGCCGTGCGCGGCGAGTTCGCGGCGTATGCCCTCGGTCGGCACCATGGTGCACAGCGCCTTGTTGTGGAACTTGCGCAGATAAACCACGATGGGTTTGCGCAGCCAGCCCAGTCCGTAGTGCTGGCTGTAGCTGTGGAAATTGGTGTGGAAATCCGTGGTGACGGTGATCCTGAGCTTGTTTGCGGCCGCCAGCGCCGACCAGCCCAGGGGACCTTCGGTCGCGATGTGCACGAGGTCCGGGCGCTTCACCGCCCATAGCCGCAGCAGCGCCGCTTTCGCCGGCAGCCCCATCTTCAGCCCGTCGTAGCGCGGAATCGAAATTCCGGGCCGCAGCACTTCCTCGAAGTTCTCGCCGCTAGTGGGGCTGTCCTCGGCATTCTGCTTCGGCCGGATCAGTTGAATCTGGTGGTCGCGCTGCTGCAGCGCGGTCACCATGCGGCCTATGGTCATGGCCACCCCGTTGATTTCGGGCGGATAGGTCTCGGTAACTACGGCAATGCGTAGCACCTGCTTGGCAGTCGGCAGCTGCTGCAAAATGATGGCAGTCTCGGACATGGCGAGACTTTGCCTGCGGCGTGAGACAACTTAATGACGTTTGTGCGATTTTTTTGTGACGGGCGTCACGACTCCAGCGCGCGCTCCGGCTAACTCGGTAAGCCGTTACAACCGCGCCGCGAAGCGACGTTTCTTGCGCGACGGCAAAGACGGTATACTTTCCCTTCAACCATGCTCCCTCCCGAATTCACCTCTGAACTGCGCTGCATCGTCGCCCCGGATAGCCTGCTGACCGACCCGGTGGACTGCTACGCCTACGCTTACGATAGCAGCCGCAAAATATTCCCGCCCGAGGCGGTCGCATTCCCATCCGATGCCGCCCAGGTCCAAGCCATCCTGGCGTTATGCAATGCGCACCGCGTCCCGGTAACGCCGCGCGGGCGCGGCACCGGCACCGCGGGCGGCAGTCTGCCCGAGCGCGGCGGGCTGGCGCTGTCGCTGGAACGCATGCGCCGCATCGTCGCGGTGGACCCGGCCAACCGCGTGCTGGTCGCCGAGCCCGGCGTGCTCAACCAGGAAGTGCAGGATGCGGCGAAACCGCACGGCTTCTTCTGGCCGCCCGACCCCTCCAGCAGCGCCTACTGCAGCATAGGCGGCAACCTCGCGACCAGCGCCGGCGGCCCGCATGCCGTCAAGTACGGCACCACGCGCGATCATGTGCTGGGACTGAAAGCGGTTACCGGTGCGGGAGACCTGATCAAGACCGGCTGCTACACCACCAAGGGCGTGGTCGGCTACGACCTCACGCGCCTCATCATCGGTTCGGAAGGCACGCTCGCCGTCATCACCGAAGCAACCCTGAAGCTCACCCCCCTGCCCCATGCGGTTGCCGGCATCACCGCGCACTACCGCGACATCGCAAGCTGCGCCCAGGCGATCACCGCCATCATGGCGCAGCCGCACACCCCCAGCGCACTGGAGTTTCTCGACAATGCTTCGCTCGATCTGATCCGCGGCAGGAACCCCGGCATGCTGCCGCACGACACACACGCCATGTTGATGATAGAAGTGGACGGGGGAAACAACGAAATCGAGGATGCCCGGCAAGCCATCCTGCAAGCCTGCCGCAACGAGGGGCTGATCGGCGCCGAAGCGGTTGCCGACAGCAAGGCGCTATGGGCCGCGCGCAAGGCGCTGTCGCCGCTGCTGCGCGACATCGCGCCGAAAAAGATCAACGAGGACGTGGTGGTGCCGGTGTCGCGCCTGCCGGAATTGCTACAGGGCTTGGGCGAACTGAGCCGGAAATATCAGGTCGCCAACGCCAATTTCGGCCATGCCGGCAACGGCAACATCCACGTGAACCTCCTCGTAGACCCGGACGACCCAGCGCAAATGCAGCGCGCCGAGGCCTGCCTGGACGACGTATTCAGCCTGGTGCTGCGGCTCAACGGGACGCTTTCGGGAGAACACGGGGTGGGCACGGAAAAGCGCGCCTTCGTGGGGCGGGAAATCGATGCGGCGACCCTGGCACTGATGAAACAGATCAAACGGGTGTTCGATCCCAACAACGTCCTCAACCCGGGAAAGCTATTTCCCGACGGTGAGTGACGCATCCCTGGCTACTTGCACTCCACTGCCTGCACTTCGCTGCCGGGAAAATCCTGCTTCAGTGCCACCAACTGCGCCATGGCCGCATCCTCCGCATTCCGGACCAGGAAGTTCACCCGGCTCTCGGCCTCGCGCGCCGCAACTATCGCGGACTTGACGCCCTGGGCGCGCACCTCGGCCAAGCGCCTATTGCCGGCTTCCTCGCTGGAAAAAACCCCGAGCGATATGGCGTACTTCCACTTGCCGGCATCCTGCACCAACTGATAATCCTGCACCCCCAGCGCAGCAAGCTCGCTGAGTTTCTTCTGCGCCAACTGCGGCGACTGGACGGGAGGAATATAGACCCAGAACCGGCCACCCTCGACGTTACGCTCACTGACCTTCTCCCCAAAATGCAGCGCCGCCAGCGCCTCCCGGGCACGCGCGACGTCACCGCCGGCAAAGCTGCCCCACTCCAGACAAACTGCGCCGCTCTGGCCTTGCACGGGCTTGGCCGCCGCCTGCGCGCTTGCGGCAGGGAGCGCGGTGCGATGGATGCCAAGCAACTTGACCCTGTCCGCGTGCAGCGCTTCGTGCCCCAGCGCAGACTCGCCGCCGCGCTCGCCGCCGAGCTGCATCGCCCCAAAGACAACAGCGTTGACCACAAGGAGAAGCAAAAAAATCCATTTTCTTAGCATATCGGTTCCGCCTGTCGCGCTATCCTCACAAGGCCCTCAAGAACAAGATTGTCCACCGCCACTACCGGCATAGTCAGCAGTTCCCGCAGCGAAGGCGCAAAGCCGCCGCTCAAAACACAACGCGGTTCCCGTGCACCCGAGCGCAGCAGTTCGCGCCACATGCCTTCCACCGCGCCAGCCAGTGCCCGCAACGCCCCACTGTGAATCGCATCGGCGCTGTTGGTGGGCAGCATTTTAAAGCATCCGCCCGGCTGCTCTGGCAAAGCGGTTTTGGCGAACAGAGCGTGGCGCATGGCCGCCTCGCCGGGAACGATGATCCCGCCCAGGAATATGCCCTGGTCCGACAGCACGTCGACCGTCAGCGCCGTTCCGGCAGTCACCACCAGACAACCCGCGCCAAGCATGTCCCAAGCCGCGACCAGCGCCGCCCAGCGGTCGCTGCCGAGCTGGCCCGGGTCGTCATAACCATTGTCCACCCCCAGTGCTGAAGCCTGCGCACTCACCCACAACGGCGCCAACGCCCAAGGGGAGAGCAGTCTCGCCAGGCACGCCCGCATCTCCGCGCCCGCAACGTTGGAAACAACGATCCGTGCAGGGGGTTCAAGATCGCGCCATACTTCCGCCAAAACGGCGACTTCATGGTTATCCACCGAACCCTGCCTTAGCCAGCTCTCGCCATCGTGCAGTCCCCATTTGACCCGGCTGTTTCCTGCGTCGATCGCCAATATCATGCAGCAGTCCCGTCCAGCGTAGTGGAAGAGGTCCGGCGCAGGCTGATTTCGCCGGTGGCAAAGCGGCGCGTCCCGGCCGGCGTCGCCAACAACAGCGAACCATCCTCGGCAACGCCCGAAACACAGCCCTCTTCGTAGCTTCCATCCGGGAGCACCATGCGCACATTCTTGCCATGATAAGCGTGGTAGCCAAGCCACTCCTCCCGCAGAGCGGAAAAGCCCTCGGCCTCGAACAGCTGCAGGACATCGGCCAAGTGCGCGAGAATATGCGCCAGCAATTGATTGCGCCCCAGCAACTCTGCGCCCCCGATGGAGAAGAGATCCACGGCCGCCTGATCGATGCGATCTCGGACGGCAGCCGGCAACCTCACGTTGAGCCCGACTCCTATCACGGCAGCCGTAGGCCCGTGCATGTCGCCCTGCAGCTCGATCAATACGCCGGCCAGTTTGCGATAATTGTGCAACACGTCGTTGGGCCATTTCAGCGCGGCGTCCTGCACACCGTACGCCATTAACGCGCGCATCAGCGCGACCCCCACCGCGAGGCTAAGCCCGGACAGAAACCCCGCCCCCTGCTGAAAGCGCCACAACAGCGAAAAGGTGAGGCTTCCACCCAGGGCGCCATGCCAGGCGCGTCCGCGCCTGCCACGCCCTTGCGTCTGCAAATCGGCCACGATGCAACTCGCATGCGGCGCGTCCAAAGCCGCCCTTTGCATCAGGGTGCGATTGGTGGACTCCACCGTGTCCACCACCTCAAGATCGAACAGAGCCGCTTTGCTCCCCAGCGCTGCAAGGACACTCTCCCGGTCCAGCCAATGCGGCGGATCCGGCAAGCGATAGCCCCTTCCGCGAACTTTGTGCAGCACAAGGCCAGCACCATCGAGCGCACGCAAGGCATTCCAGATACTGGCGCGCGACACGCCAAGGCGCTGCGCCATTGCTTCGCCGGAATGGAAATCAGCGTCCGAGAGGATGCGCAAGACAGAGAACGTAAGGGGTTTCACACGAATTCAGACTAACGACGGCAGAGGGGGTGATGTTAGCACATCACCTGCCATCCAAAAGCAAAACCCCCTCGAGTTGTATATCTCGAAGGGGTTTAAGATAAGGTGCCTGGCGGTGTCCTACTTTCACATGGGTAGTCCACACTATCATCGGCGCTAAGTCGTTTCACGGTCCTGTTCGG
>Ga0299912_10002606_pt1 | contig 14804 bp, 15 predicted proteins | sample RVTome_2_FD_207667 | JGI IMG/M metagenome (GOLD analysis project Ga0299912, IMG submission 207667) | Soil microbial communities from uranium-contaminated site in the Upper Colorado River Basin, Wyoming, United States - RVT95D214 (version 2) ... | reverse complement strand
TAACCACACATCTCCATTCCTACGCTCTCAATGACGCACGACCATACCCAACGACGGGTGCCACCCCCCTCTTCACAAGAATTCGGGGGGCAACTAACACATCTTCATGGCTTGTCCTCCTCTTGATACTCGCTCTTCATCTTCCAACTAAAGGGTACTAGAAGGCTCAATTCCACATTCTGTTCGGCGAACCACATTTTTAACTCCAAAATTTGGTCTCTGCTTCATTTAATTATTTCAATCTCACCTCCTTTCTTCTTAATTCCGATAGAAGTACCTACTCCCAGGACATTCAAACTTTAGAAGTCCCCCGGAAAAGCCGGGGGTTTACCTTAATGCAATCACATCCAAGCTTATCCGCTTCGTAAGGTCTCGCATGCAGTGTTATACAGAGAATCTTGTCCAAAAGAGGCCTTTGTTTCTTCTACTTCCCGTTAATTCGAATTTCAAAGAATTGAACATGGGCTATATAGTGCACCCTATTCTAAAACCATCACGAGTTGCCTCTCCTATCCTGCGTGGTTCAACAGAGTCACCCGCAAGGTATATCTCATAAATTCGCCCCCTCAATTCTTCATAAAGTTTGGTCTGAGATTTTAGCCCCATTGCCAGAACTACCTTATCAGCTTTCACATGAACCACATTCTTGTCCTGTGTGATGGCGGTAACGCCATTATCCGTGATTTCTATAATCTTCAAGTCGGTTAGTATTTCAACACCATTATCAACAAGTTTGGCCGCAAGTATTCTGCCAATCATCGGTATATCAATAGCAATTGCTGAAAGCATTTCTGCAATTGTCACGCTTTTCCCCTGCTCAGCAAGGTATAAAGCTGTTTCACAACCAAGAACTCCGCCACCAAGAATAAGGGTTCTATTCCCAGGCACGGCTCTACCCAACAGTATATCAATAGCCGTAGTTACAATAGGTTTATCAATGCCAGGAATATCCGGATAATAGGTAGTAGAACCTGTAGCTATAACTATAGCATCCGGTTTAGCATCATCAATAAATTGTGAGGTAACCTCCTTGTTAAGTTCTATTTTAACTTCAAGCTTTTGGACTTCCCTTATTAACCAATCCATATATTTTCTAAGGTCGTCTTTGAAGTTTGGCACTGTTGCTTCTGTTAAATGTCCACCCAATTTTCCATTTTTTTCAAATAGAGTAACATCATGCCCTCTCAAAGATGAAACTCTGGCTGTCTCCATACCTGCTGCTCCACCGCCAATAATAAACACTTTCTTTCCCTTTTGTGCTGGTGTTATTCCGTAGCTTTCATATCCGACTTCAGGATTAACCGTACATCTTATACCAAGTTCAACCCTCATACACATCTCATTACATCTAATGCACTGACGTATGTTTTCCGGTTTATCTCTGGCTAATTTGTTGGGTATTTCGGGGTCAGCCAGTAAGCCTCTACCTATGGCAATGAAATCTGCTCCCCTTTGCTTCAAAATTTCTTCTCCCATTTCTGGAGTAATCGAACCAACAGTAATGACAGGTAAGTTAACCACTTTTTTAATTTGTTCTGCATAGCCGACTATGTGACCACGAGGTTCGTACATTGATGCCAAACTACGTGGGCGGCGAGGATTGAGTGCAGCCTCAGAAATTCCTAGCGTAATGTGTAAAGCATTTACACCTACAGTTTGTAGCTTTTGTGCGATCTGTTGGCACTCCATGAATTCAAGGCCACCTTCCACGAGGTCTTCTCCGTTTAACCTGACCATTATTGGGAACTCATTGCCAACCAATATTTTTGTTCTTTGCATTATTTCCAATAAAAAGGTCATCCTACCATTAATATCACCGCCAAATTTATCTGTTCTTCGGTTCGTATTGGGAGATAGGAACTGATTAATGAGGTACCCATGAGCCCCGTGTATCTCTACGGCGTCGAACCCTGCCTGCTTAGCTCTTTTAGCTGCTTGGGCAAATGCCTCTATCAGGTCTGTAACTTCGTTTGTAGATAGTTCAACAGGCAGCCCTCCTGTAACAGCACAAGGCATAGAGGAAGGGGCAACTATTGGCATACCAGTAATTGAGGTTTTGGTTTGCCTTCCAGCATGGTGCAATTGGATTGCCACTTTACTCCCCCATTCTTTCACTGCTCCGGCTAAGTCACTCAAACCTGGAATGCATTTATCATCGTATATTCCCAACTGCTGAGAGATAATTTTACCAGAAGGGTGAACATAGCTCGCTTCAATTATGGCCAGTCCTATCCCACCTTTCGCCCGAGCGGCGTAGTGGTCAATTAGCCGCCTAGTTACAGTACCATCAGTCATAGAATAACCCCGAATCATGGCTGGCATTACAATTCTATTCCTAAGCTTCATCATTCCTATAGTTCCAGGGCTTAGTAATTTCTCGAATCTTTGAGACATTTTTCTCGCCTCTTTTAGATATTCTTTTTAATAAAGTCTTAAGCGATTACTATCTAATATACTTCCAAGGAAGTCCTCCTGCAACAAGAATCCGTTCGCCAGTCATATAGGATGACAGGTCCGAAGCAAGGAATAAGGCAGCCCCTGCAATGTCCTCCGGCCGACCTACCCTCCCCATAGGTACTAGCTTCCTCATTGTTTCATAATAGTCCTCTTTGTTGGTGCCGGGAGCAACATTCTGGTCAAGCATATGCGTGCGAATTATCCCCGGCATAATTGCATTAACGCAGATGTTAAATGGTGCTAATTCAGTTCCCAAGTCAGTTGTTAGCGCCATCACTCCTGCCTTAGAAGCATTGTAGTGAACCATAGGCCCTGCAGGACAGATTGCAGCTAGCGACGAAATATTAATAATCTTGCCGTAACCTTTCTCTTTCATATGAGGCACAATTGCCTGACAGCACAAGAAGACTCCTTTGAGGTTAATGTCTATTACTTTATCCCAGTCTTCTTCAATTACATCAACGATGGATTGTCGGTGAGGTCCTACCCCTGCAACATTCGCCAATATATCCACTTTTCCGAACTTGTTGATGGCCTGATCAACCATATTCTGGACTTGGCGACTGTCTGAGACGTCACTTGTGATAAAAAATGCATTCCTCCCCCTACTGGAAATTTCCTCTACCGTCTTTCTGGCCTCCAATGTAATAATATCGGCGATAACAATGGAGCAACCTTCCTCAGCAAATTTCAGGGCAATACCCCTCCCAATTCCTCTAGCACCCCCAGTGATTATTGCAACTCTATTGGAAAGTAACACCTGAAACCTCCTCAATAGTAATCAGTCCCTTAAGTATTGCGATCCGTCCAGGAACTTCTTGCCCGTACCCCCCTTCATCGCCCTGACTCTTTTTCTACCGCATGCCACTGAACTGAACCCTGAAGAAAGTGTTTGGAATCACCTCAAGAGCATCTAAGCCAACGGCCGTCTGGATACTCAGGGCGAGTTGAGATAAATGCATTATCAGGTGAGATATGTTGTTTGGCTGCTTCTCAGCCTCTTTTGCGGAGGATGTATTCAGCAATCCGATCTTCCCCCTTTTTACACTGACTATTGCATTACTTATGCGGAATTCTATAACTCCCACTACCTTCCTATATTCGTTACTCATGCTATTTTAAATCCATCATTTTGCTTCCCACATTCTACTTGAATTAAGCTCAAACGATTCCAAATGGTGCTAAGGCACACGCTCGGAAACAAGTGCCCCTTTATTCTCTCTTATTTGGAAGAGAGGTACCGGTACACCACGCGCTACTCCATTGACCACATCGTAGGTAAATTTGACACCTTTAAAGCCTTTCTGATTAAATGCATAATCACTAATCCTTTTCCGTTCCTCCTTAAGCTTTGCTGGGTCGCCAGTTATTGCCTCGTGCTCTATAGCTGCCTTAATCATATACATCATATCAGCAAAGGCGTACGCCGTACCGACTAGCGGTAAACCCCCATGTGACTTAGCGTAACTGCTATTCAGCTTTGCCCACCTCGATGTATACTCATAAGTCAGTGACTCATTGCTATAGATACCTTCATTAATTCCCTTTGTTTGTGACATGAATGATGTCCCCATGCCTCCGGATTGAATCCATATGTGTGATGGGGCCGACCCTCGGTTGACCAGTTCCTTTACTAATTTGGCGTTTATTTCCTCTGTTGTTATCAGAATGAAGGCATTCGCACCTGTGTTCAATGCCTTTACCACTAGAGGGCCATAGTCCACCATGCCGGGAGAAACATCAATCTTTCCTCCAGACTTGATGCCGAGTCCTGCCGCAGTTTTTTCATGGCCTTGCCATTCGCGAATCCACGCGTCAAACACAGTGAATACAAAACCGGCTACCATCTTTATGTCCGGTTCAACACCGACCCACATCGGAATAGTTGCTTTTACTCTATCTGCTGTACCCCGACCAACGTATATCGTCCAAGGTGCAAACTCTGGCGTTGTGGTTTCAGTACCCATCGCAGAAAATGCAAATATGCCCTCCTGCTTGGCAAGCGGTAGCGATCCTTTACACTCCAACTCGGTTGGGGGACCAATTACACACAGGGCACCCCCATCAATTGCCCGGGACATACAGGCTGCTGCCTTGGTAGGATCCATGGCTGAGTCCATAAAGTCGTTGACAATAGGTTTGCCTGCAATACCACCAGAAGCATTAATCTCGGCCGCCACTTCCTCTATTACCCATTTGATAGCCACACCATGTCCAGCAAAAGGACCACTCAAAAAGATCAAAGTTGGAATGCGCCACTCCTTAACAACCGGCTTCGGTTGAGCTAAGCCATTAATGGGTAGCGTTAATATAATTAGAACTCCCAAAGCACAGTAAATGGTCTTATACATTCTCCCTCTCATTTTCTCCTCCTTTTCATACAGATTCTGTTGTTAGAGCACTAACATGTTATATTTAATATTCTCATCACCTCCTTTTTCTATATTCTTAGGCAGTTTCTATTTGTGAAAATCAGTAAATCGCTGTAACAAATCCTTACAGCCGTTGGTGATCGCTCTCACCGATTTCCTGTTGATCATGCCGCTGGGCCGTATAAGTAGCACACCAATAAGCAAAACATTGAATACGATGACGGAAAATCCCACCAGTCCAGCGGGAAGAAATTGGCCAACTCCCCACAAAACTGGCGACGCAATTATGATCCCCCACATGGTATACATGCCGCCAAATACAACTATAGTAATTACGTACATTAGCAAAAAAAACCCAAAGGCGTCAGGGAAGACAGAACCCAGTGTAAAAACATAAAGAACGCCTGCTATACCACCTATTACTGATGAGAAGAGCTGGAGTTGTATACTTAACCTACTTACATCTATACCTAATGTAGCTGCTACATCTCGATCAAAATGTACAGCGTCCATCGCTCTCCCGATATGGGAGTGGTCCAACCGGTAAACACAAAACCCGATGATCAAGACAAAGCCATAAGTAACGCCCAACCAGATCTGCCGCGGTATGTGCGGTATATTGAATAAACCGCGTGCTCCACCCAAAGCCTCCCAATTCCTGATTACTGTTTGTACCATGAAAAGAAGGGCCATAGTAGCAATAACTATTGCGAAGGCACCCAGCCTGGCAAATCTGAATGAAGGTATTAAGGAAAAGAGTAGACTTAAACCTACTGCACCTATGAATATTAACCAGAATGGCCATCCCCAGTTTAGAGCAGCATAGGCACCGAAGTAGGCACCTAAACACATTGAGTAGAGAGGTCCCAAATAAAGTTGATTTATCCGAAACGTTAAATAAACCGCCCAAGCCAAAAGGATATATATTGCAGAGAATTCCGCAAAATAGAACTGAAATAATGTCAAAGTCTTCGATCCCCCTGATAACCTTACTGAAAACTAATTCTTGGCACCAAACAAGCCCTCTGGCTTAAACATTAAAACCCCTACTATCACTAATAATGCGCTAGTGTTTGCCCAATCTCCTGGTAAATAGCCCATTATCATGCTATCAAGAACACCCAAAATAATTGCGCAAACCAGCCCTCCTTTTAAATTCCCTACGCTCGCAAGGATTAGTACCGATAGACACTTAATTGCCAGTTGATCGCCCAGGCTAGGCCCGGCTGTACCCAAAGCCACGGCTAGGCATATTGCTGTAATACCTGCCAGGAGGCCACTTAAAGCAAAACTTAAAATACTCATTTTGGGAACTGATATCCCTAGGATACGGGCTACTACAGAGTCTTGGGCAACCGCCCTCAGCATCCTACCCTGCTTACTCCGATTCAAAAAGTAAAAAAAGGCTAACATCAGAATGATACTTACAAATAGTGTCAGCAATCGTCCTGCACTAATTGTTGACATGCCAAATCTTATTGTTGTATCCCCCATTAGCAAAGCAGGAGGAAAAGCAATAGCTAAACCATAGTTAATCCAATGAGACTGTATCTCTACAATTATGCTGGCAATACCTGCCGATATTACAAACCCTTCTAAATGAGCACCCCGTCTTATAAAGGGTAGGAAAAGAGGTGCGATGGCAGTACTTGCCATTATACCGAAAACAATAGCTGCGGAAACACCCAATGCTAAACTATTGTTAGTCACCCCGAATACTAACCAGGCTACGTACATAGAGAGTACAAGCAAATGGGCATATCCCCAGTGCAATATACTTGTCACTAAAACTAACAAATTGTAACCAATAACTACCACCGCATAAATAGAACCAAGTTCAATGCCACATATTAGTTGACTAATAAAGGCTTGCACAATCTGCCTCCCTTTGCAAAACTACTAACCCCCAAGATAGGCTCGCTTAACATTTTGATTATTCGATACCTCTTCACTGGCCCCTTGGAGTATAATACTGCCGGTTTGAAGGACATAAGCTCTGTCTGCACATTGCAATGCCTTCCGGACATTCTGCTCACTTAGTAATATGTTATACCCTCTCTCCTTTAAGTCAGCGATGATATTGATAACCTCCATTACTATTAACGGAGCTAATCCCAGAGAGGGCTCATCCATCATCAACAGTTTTGGGCTTGCCATCAATGCTCGACCAATAGCCAGCATTTGTCGTTCCCCACCACTTAGATTTGCTGCTTTTTGATACTGTCGCTTCTCAAGAAAAGGGAATTTTTCAAACACCTGCTTCAATCTTATATCGAAATTACCCTTAAAGTGCAGGGCTCCCAACTGTAGGTTTTCCAGTATCGTCATAGAAGGGAGAATCCCGCCTCCTTCAGGAATATAAGCTATGCCAGAGGCTACAATGCTTTCAGTAGACCTCCGTGTGACATCATCCCCCATGAAGAGAATGCTCCCGTTACTGCTACGTTGGAGTCCAAGCACTGCTTTCATTAGAGTTGATTTTCCCCCCCCGTTGGCTCCAATAAGAGCTACCACTTCGTTCTCCTCTACTTTCAGACTTGCTTGCCTGAGAGCACAAATGTAACCATAGAAGACAGAGAGGTTCTCAACTCTCAGAACTTGATTTCTCTGTGCCAAAATAAGCCTCCAAGACCTTGGAATTACTCCGCACATGACTGGGTGTCCCTTCATAAATCTTCTCTCCAAAGTTCAGAACTGTGATCCAATCCGCAACACCCATGATTAATTCCACATCGTGACCTATCAATACTATGGTAATCCCACTATCCCGCACTTGCCTTATGATCTTCCCAATAGTTTGCGACTCTTCGATTCCCATTCCTGCGCTAGGCTCATCCAGTATAAGAAGCTTAGGTTTGCTCGCAAGAGCACGTGCTATTTGCAGGAGCTGACATTCAACCCAAACCAAGTCACTCGCCCAGTGTTCAGCAACGTCCGGTAAACCTACGAACTGCAAAAGCTCTAAGCTCTGCTGTTTAGTAATATCTTCTTCAGTCCACCGGGCAAAGGGCAGGCGAAATGCTGTTCGAAGGAAACCTGATCTAATACGATAATGTCGACCCACCATAACATTTTGTAGACAGGTCATTCCGGGGAATATTTGCCCTCGTTGGAAAGTACGACTCAAACCCCTCTTGACAATAATGTAAGGCTTGACACCGGTGATGTCTGTGCCATCAAAGTAAATTTTCCCTTCAGTGCTGGGCAACAAACCTGAAACAACATTAGCAAAAGTTGTCTTCCCAGCACCATTGGGTCCAATCAGACCATGAATCTGACCTCTTCGAACTGTCAGTTCCACCTTATGGAGGGCAGCCAATGCTCCGAAATACTTACTCAATCCTGATGTCGTAAGAAGGACCTCACCCAATTGATCACTCCAAAACTTGATTAGAAGTGCATCCCTGCCACTAAAGTGTTCCTCTGAGCCTGGGATCGAGGGCATCTCTTAAACCATCTCCTACCATGTTGAATGACCATACCACCAACATGATACATACGCCAGGAGCAAACGAAAGGAACGGGTTGGTAAGTAAATATCTATAACCATCACTAACCATAGCACCCCAGGCTGCCCCTGGAGGAGATATGCCAATACCAAGAAAACTGAGGCCAGCTTCAGTTAGGATAGCAATCCCAAGGTTAATAGTTATCAGTACTATTAATATTGGAAAGCAGTTTGGTAAAATATGTAAAAACATGACACGCAGGTTACTGGCTCCGGCTGCAATTGCAGCCATTATATAGTCGCTTTCCTTAATCGAAAGGATCTGCCCAAAAATGATCCGACAGTATACAGGTGTCAGTGTAATACCGAGAGCAATCATAACGTTTCTAATCCCACCCCCCAACATAGCTGTGATAGCAAGGGCTAGCATTATCGAGGGAATGGCCATGAGCGCATCCATGAGCCTCATGATGATCCTGTCCGGCCAACCTCCAAAGTATCCAGCAACTAAGCCTAAGAACATTCCAATTGTGGCAGCTACTACAACGGCTATGATACCGACCTGCAATGAAACCTGTGAGCCGTAGATTAGGCGGCTTAAAGTATCCCTACCAAGCTGGTCAGTACCCAAGAAATGCTCCATAGAAGGTTGCTGTAAGGCTTTTTTTGTATCTACCTTATAGGGATCGTAGGGAGTTATAACGGGGGCAAAAATGGCGTTAAATATAAGTATTAGTATTATGAAAGTACCGAATGCGACCACCTTCCGACTTAAAAAAACTCTGATGAAACGTCGAAACTCAGAAAAGCTATGTTCAGCTATCTCTAGATTATTGTGAGGAACATTTGCTTCAGACATCTGTTGAAACCCTCACTCAAGGTAATCTTACTCATAGCGTATTTTCGGATCAAGCCAACCATAAGAAATATCAACAACGAGGTTTGTCAGTGTGACGATCAAGGCAATTACCACACTAACAATCTGTACCACTACAAAATCCTTATCAAAAACAGCCCCAACAAGCAATCTACCAATGCCGGGAATATTAAATACTGTCTCAATAAGCACTGAGCCACCTATAAGTACACGGATATGTAAACCGAGCAAGGTGACAATCGGTATAAGGCAATTTTTCAAAGCGTGCCGTCTTACAATGAGCCCCTCTTTCAAACCCTTCGAAAAGGCTGTTCGGATGTAGTCCTGCCGGATGACCTCAAGCATGCTTGACCGAGTTTGACGTACAAGGACTGCCAAGAAGGCAACCGATGAGCATAAAACTGGCATGATTATCTGCTTCAGGCTCAACCAAAAGTTCTCAAATGGGGAAGTGTATCCCTGGATGGGAAACCATCCCAGCCGAAGGCCGAATGTGTAAATGCCTAATATGCCTAGCCAAAAAACTGGGATGGATATTCCTATGTTTGCAATGGATGTAATCACTGTATCAAGAAATGTTCCCCGCCTCACGGCAGTAATTATCCCAGCAGGGATGCCAAGGAGAACGCTCAAAAACAAGGACAACAAACCTATATAGGCGGTTACAGGCAATCGCTTAACTATCAGGCTTGTTATGTTTTCCTTGGTGATTATTGACTTGCCAAATTCGCCCCGTACAAACTTAGATATCCAGTGTCCATACTGCACTGATATTGGCTTATCCAGTAAGAGTTGTGTTCTCAGGGCATCAATTTCTGCCTGCTTGGCTTCTAAACCAAGCACGGCTATGACCGGGTCTCCAGGTATTAGATGTATCATCATAAAGGACAAAAAGCTGACGATTAAAACAACAACTAATGCCTCTATAATTCTTCGAAGGATATACACTGTCATCACATGTTCACCTCAACATTTAATGCAGTCATAGTCCCTTCCGGTAGTAAGCAATCGGTCGGATAGAGATTCCTCGAGGACACAACAGGATGCTTCTGCAATATCTCCTTATGCCTTAAAATGTCCAGACATCGATGCAATTTCCCAGTGCTATTTGGGCCCAGGACCACCGCATTCCATGCACCAGAGACGGAGGAAATGCTGTTATCCTTTACCAATACCTTGCAATTTGGAGAAACAACTATTGTTGTCATACATAAAGAGTGTTGGCATTATGAGATCTTCTTTAAAATCCTGAGCTTGAGCCTTAAGATCAAGACCTTTGCGTGCACTTGTGCCAATACTCTCAATGTTGTTTCAGATGGAGTATTCGTCACTCTAACCAGGCATCTTCCAAACGATGCCTCGCAGGGGCAACCTCATAGAGCCCATCATCGTGGACCCGTGGATACCTGGCAATAGGATTTAGGTTTATCCCTAAGCAAAGAACAGTGCAATACTCATCCACAATCATCCGCATAGCCTCTTGGACTAGTCCCTTCTTAGTCTCTAAATCAGACGTGCTCGCTGCCTGTGCAGCTATGTTGTCGACTTTTTCAGGATGTAGGATTTGGGTCCAGAGAGGGGACTTCGAGGAAAGGAGATTTATTGTCCTGAGGTCATCTTGAAGCGCAAAGTCCATAACGAACCAAACTAAATTGTTTGGCCATGTTCCGCCAACAACAAATTTATCAATCCTACCCCAATCTACCTTCTCTATTTCGGCATTGATACCCACACTGGCAAGCTGGGCCTGGACCAAGCTATACTGGTCTATGGTATCGGGTGTCGGGGGAGAAATAATTTTAGTATTGAACCCCTTGGGATAGCCTGCCTCTGCCAATAACGCTTTTGCCTTTTCGGGGTTGTATGGATAGCCTACTATCTTAGAATTATAGCCCCATGCTGTGGGAGGAGCAACCTGATTTATGAATTCCCGGTAGCCATAACCTAGCGCTTCTATTATGGCCTTAGTGTCGATGGCATAAGCCACTGCCTTGCGCAACCTTACATCAGCAAATATTGTATTGGGACTACGGGCATCGAATGCCAACCCGATGAAACCCGCATAATTCGCGCTGATATTATACTTACCTGATGCCTTCAAGTCTTTCGCATCTTTAGGTGTAACACCGGTTATGACATCCACTTCTCCCGCTTTAAAAGAAGCCAAGCGTACCATTGGGTCTGCGATTTTAAGCCACTCTACTCCATCAAGATAGGGCTTACCTTTTTCCCAGTACCCATCGAACCTCTCGAATTTCATAGAGACATCCCGCTGCCAGCTCTTTAACTTAAAAGGACCAGTCCCTACCGGATTGGTAATACACCAGTCCTCACCATTCTTTTTAAAAGCTGTTGGCGATATCATAAAACCAGGCCAGTCTGCCAAGTGAGTTATTACCATGTTGTCAGGCGTGGAAAGATTGAGCCGAACAGTGAAATTGTCTATTGCATCCACTGACTTGACAGAAGCAAGCTCGCTCCTACCCGCATTCCGGAATTGGTCTAGGTTCCACTTACACGCTTCGGCGTTGAAGTCTGTTCCGTCATGGAACTTAACGCCTTTCCTTAGTGTAAGTTCTATATACTTAAAATCCGGGCCAATTTTCCAGCTTGTCGCCAGGCCTGGCAAGGGTCCTTTTTTAGTACTGCGTATGAGGGTCTCGATTGCTGTTGTGGCAAAAAAACCACACGTAATTTTGTGCATCTTCGGTGGGTATCCAAGAACATGGGCATCATATTCGACACCTATTTTTAGGACACCACCCGGCTTCGGTGTTGATGCAGCTTCTGTTAGAGAATTAACCCCCAGCAAGGGTAAAACTATCACCATTAGAATGACGCAGATACTACCAATTTTGGTTAGTAACTTCTCCTTTTTCATCTTTAAAACCTCCTTTCTTTCATCTTTATTATTTGAGCTTATTGAATGTCCCCTACTTCATTTCTCATCCCCCCTCAACGAATGTTTGCCCTCTTTGGAAAGTGCAACTCAATCCCATAATAGCAATAAGGTGATGTTGGACATCCACGATATCCAGACCCTCATAATAAACTCTCCGCTCGGTTTCAGGAAGCATATCCGTAACGATATTAACAAAAGTTGTTTTCACAACATCATTGGGTCCGATCAGACTATGAATCATAGCCTTCAGGCTGATTATGGCTGGATACTTAGGATCGCCGACTCCAATCCATCCAGGATGAAGTCGATGTCTTCTCTCGTAGCGATCGCCGACGGAGCAAGGCCCATCCTGTCTGAAGGCAAAGGCTTCTCTACCCGGTGCAGTCCAGAAGGAGAGCCGTATAGTATGCCTCTTTCAAGCATATGGTTTCTTATCTGCAAGATCACAGGAACTTTCGTCTTAATCCTCGTCTTTGTTGCTTTGTCAGCTACAATTTCTATCCCCCACATATGACCTAATCCGTTAACATGGCCCACATAAGGGGATTTTTCCTGAAGGATGGTCAGGCGCTCTCGGATATATCCCCCCATCTTTGCCATCTTCTCAACGAGGTTCTCCCTCTCCATGATTTCAAGAACCTTCAACGAAACCGCGCATGCTACAGGGTGTCCAGTAAACGTATGGAGATGCGGATATGGCCTACCTGAGCTAATCATGCCCTTGTATATTTCCTCGCTTATTCCCACAGCAGCCATCGGTATATATCCGCTGGTAATTCCCTTTGATGACGTCATGAGGTCTGGCTTAATGTCCCAGTGTTGATGGGCCCAGAACTTGCCTGTCCTGCCAAAACCTGTAACCACCTCATCAATGATCAATAGAACGTTTTTTCTCGTGCAAATCTCCCTTATTTTTGGCCAGTATTCCCCAGGTGGCATGATAAAGCCTGCGCCCCCGATGATCGGTTCTGCAATGAAGGCAGCCACTGTGTCTTCTCCCTCCTTCTGAATGGTTTCCTCCAGGACTGTAGCACAAGCAATATTACAGCTATCATAGACCTTGCCCAGGGGGCATCGATAACAATAAGGGCATGGTATATAGAGGAATCCAGGGACCAATGGTTCAAAATCCCGGTTATTGATGTCGTCGACATGGGTTGCACTCATAGCTCCGAAGGTGGCGCCATGGTAACCTCTCTCCCGGGAAATTATTTTGTACTTGTCCCGACCTTTTTGACGCCAGTACCACCGTGCTGCCTTCATCGCAGCTTCTACAGCGTCAGAGCCACTATTCTCAAAAAAGAAACGCTCCACTCCCGGTGTGAGTTCTGCGAGCTTGCTCGAAAGCTCGATCTTTGGTATGGTGGCCGAACCACCAAAAGAGAGGGAATGCATGAGTTTAATCATCTGTTCTTTTGCAGCCTCAGCCACTTCTCGGTTCCCGTAACCTACCACGTCACAAAGCCCGCATGAACTTGCATCAATAAATTCCCTACCATCAATAGTTTTAATCCTCACACCGGAACCCTCAACAAATATGGCGCTACCTGCATTAGCCCATTGAGTTGGATTCACTAATGGTTCTAATCCATGAGCAGTCTCCTCAGCTTTATATACTTCCCTCAAACTCTCCTTTTTCATGCTATTGCCTCCTATTTAATAATATGAGTTGCTAGGTCTTTATGGTAATTCTTGCTGCTCAACTTCACCTCCTTTCTTTTCACCTTTGTTAAAGAAGTTGGGAACGATATATTATCCAACCCCAATTGCCTAATACACCCCTAATAACAAAGAACGTTTTTATCTCGTCCTAAGAGTCTTTCTGAAAATTTCTTCTTTCCCTATTGTTCTTTTTAATCCCGCGACAGAATATTTCAAAAGCTTGGTCGAGGGTAGATTTAAGGAAGTCCTTTTTAGGATTGATTCTTCTTTTTGCCCCTTCCCATATCATTAGACCTGCAAATGTCCCCCACATAATATCTGCATGGGCCAAACCGTTCCCCGGATAGAATTTCCCAGCTTCGACACCTTCCTGGTATACTAATGCCATCAAGTTCATTGTCTTTTTGCCTAATGCATTAAGCTGGTTGAGCAGTTGCCTGTCAAGAGTTGATAGGGTGTCTTCAAGCTGTACATGGAAAACAACACGAAGAAGCAGAGGGTAATTGAGGAAATTTCTATACATCGCCTCTTTTATCTTAAGGATCTTTTTCTCATAAGATAAGCGCTTGTCCTTATATATAGCTTCTATTTCATCGGTCATGCTTTGAAGGCCCTCCAGGTTCATGGAGGCGTAAAGTTCATCTTTGTTGTTGAAATACTGATAGATAGTACCTGTACTTAATTCCGCCTTTTTAGCGATATCCTCCATGACTGTGGATCGGAAACCTTTCTGCAAAAATATCTCCTTAGCACTATCTAATATTTGCTGTCGACGCAAATTCTTTTCGCGTTCTTTCCTCTCCTTTGTACCCATTTTTTAAAACTCCATTCAGAATTTGAATATAATTCAGTTTGTGGATATAATTCAATAGAAAAATATTGTCAAGGAAAAAATTAGCTTGTGAAAATTATCTTTTTATGCCTAAATTGAACGATTTTATAATACAAGTGTCCATCAGCGTCATTCCCGCCCCGATTTTCATCGGGATAAACTCCGGCGGGAATCCAAGGAAATTCTAAATAATTGGATCCTGTTTTCACAGGAATGACAAACCCTATTCCACCTGTTGGGTGAATGTCTCATAC
>Ga0299912_10002605_pt1 | contig 14806 bp, 12 predicted proteins | sample RVTome_2_FD_207667 | JGI IMG/M metagenome (GOLD analysis project Ga0299912, IMG submission 207667) | Soil microbial communities from uranium-contaminated site in the Upper Colorado River Basin, Wyoming, United States - RVT95D214 (version 2) ... | reverse complement strand
AGGACTTCGACGTAAGTACGGATTTGAAGAAGGCTCCGTAGTGATTGCGGAAGCGCGAGAAGAAGGGGTTCTTTTACGTCCTGTCGTGACCCTTCCTCTGGAGATATACACTTCTGAGCGCAAAGCTGAATTCCTTTTAAATAATGCCGTTACTCCGAAAGACTATGCATGGGCGATTAAAGAAGTTAGGAAAATGGGGCTTGATCCAAAAAAGATACCACACGAGAAACCTAAAAGTCTATGACTGCCGACCGGATATTTCTTGATGCTAACATCTTTTTCTCAATCGCCTATAGCAGCCCCGGCTTAAATCGTTTAGTGGAGCTCGCAAAGAGAAAACGTTGTATGTTATTTGGATCCGACTATGTCATTGAGGAAGCAAGACGTAACCTTTTTCAGCCGGAGCCATTGAGAAGATTGGAGGCTTTCTTATCTAAAGTGCAGATTGTCCCTGAAGTAGATCCGGAGATACCGTGTCCTATTATCCTTCCAGAGAAGGACCGGCCTGTACTTTTAGCTGCCATGTCTATCAAGGCCGATTATCTCTTGACTGGTGACATGATCCATTTTGGAGAATATTTTGGGCAAGTCGTCAATGGTGTAAGAATCTGTCGCCCCAGGGATTATTTAACTCGTTTGCAACGAAAGATAAAAGAAAAATAATTGAACTCTTTCCGAGCGCAAATCATCCATACGTTTCGTGACGGTAATTTAAAATATTTTGTGTAAAAGAAAGAGGGGTGTTATTGAGATATGCACTTTTACCTTTCTAACCGGCAAGAGAAAGGTAAAGATCCTTTAAATCCTTTTTTGACCCCATCTTCCAATCGTTTTCTCCCCATCTTCTCATCTCCCCATCACCCAGTCATTTTCCTTTCTTGACTCCTTCACCGGTCATGGGGACAAAAATCACAGGGGTAACGTTGGTGGTCTCGATCTTTCCAGACCGCTTGATCAACTTTTGCAATTCCTGTGAATAAGTTCCTACAGGTAGAACCATCCGTCCCGCTTCTTTTAACTGTTCCAAGAGCGGGTTCGGGATGTGGTCGGGCGCGCAGGTAATGATGATGGCATCGAAGGGTGCAGCCTCTGGCCATCCGAGATATCCGTCTCCCACCTTCACAGTGATATTCTGGTAGGCTAAGTCTAAAAGAACTTTTTTGGCTGAGGAGGCTAGCGTTTCTATGATCTCGATGGTGTACACCTCTTTGGCCAATTCTGCTAAAATAGCTGCCTGATAGCCTGACCCAGTCCCGACTTCTAAAACCTTCTCCCCTCCTTTGAGTTCCAAGATCTCTGTCATCAAGGCAACGATATAAGGTTGGGAGATCGTTTGACCTTCTCCGATGGGCAGGGGTTGGTCGGAATATGCTGAGTTCTGGTATTCTTTGGGAACGAAACGATGGCGCTCCACCTTCAGCATCGCGGAGAGGACACGAGCGTCCTTGATCCCTCTCGCTTGGATCTGAGTTTCCACCATCCTTTCACGCATGGTTTTGAAATCCGCCTTTGAATCTAACTCAGAAACCCTCTCTCTTTCCGAGCAATTGGCAAGAAAGATGAATAGCATCGAAAATATCCATAGGAAGAGGCCTTTCTTTTTCACACCCATCAGCTTACCACAGTCAGAAAAATCTTGTCAATCCTTGACAATCCTCGGACAATTCTGTAACGTTCTACGATAAGAGTTTGAGTATGTTAAACCGATGGTCCAGGATTTTGAGTCTTGGTCTCTTAATCTCCCTGAGCGTTTCCTTTCCTATTCTCAAAGGCCAGGGTCAGCAACGAGCCCGTACGGGTCCATCTGAGATCACCTTCTTCGGCAAGGAGGAGACGAAATGGAGAGAAAAAAGGGAGGTTCCTCTTCCACCCATCTTCGGGCAAGGGGTGAAGGAGGAACCGCGTGCGGACTCCTTTCATTTGGGGGAGGATGCCATCGGTCCGACGAGGAAGATGGGTCCCTCAACAACCGTCCCGGGCTGTGCGTATTCAGGCGGATTCACCACTGGCATTGCAAAAGCGTTTGTTGGAGATAAGGCCCTTTATGAGCGCGGGAGATACCGCTATTTTGAGGGATATTATGAAGATGCCATTCATTCCTTTCGGAGATTGATTGAAGAATACCCAGAGAGTGCATGGCTGGGACCTGCCCTCTATTGGATGGGAGAGGCGAAGTTTCATCAAGGAAAGGATGATGAAGCCTTTCTCTACTTTCGGAAAGTGGTGGAGAAATACCCTGAAAATAGATTTTGTGCCTTTGCCCTCTACTCGTGCGGATGGATCCAACTGAGGAAGGAGTCCTATGAGGAGGCGCATCAATTTTTTCATCAAGTCCACGAAAAGAATCCTTCCCATCCCATTGCTGAATCTTCCCTCTTCTGGTCTGGTTACTGTCTTTACTCTCTCAAACGCTATGCAGAGTCGCTCCAGGAGATGGAGACTCTTCTGAAGAAGCATCCGGAAGGAAAATGGAGGCCGGAGGCGGAGTATCTGATCGGGGTGAGTTATTTCAGACTCCAGAGATTTAACGAGGCAGCAGACCAATTCAAAGGCTTCTGGAGGCGATTTCCACAGCATCCGGTAGTGGAGGGCTGCCGTTATGCATTGGCGTGGAGCGTGGTCTCCCTTGGGAAATACTCTGAGGGGAGAGATCTCTTCGAGAAAATTCTTCTAGACTATCCCGGGACGAAGCTTTCAGATCCTATCTTTTGGGGAATTTTAAAGACTTACCTCGGAGACAATGAGGTGGAAAAGGCGACTCACCTCTATCAGAGATTTCTTTCTGATTTTCTTCCCACCCCTTGGGTGGACCAGAGCCTTTTTGATATCGGACAATACTATTTTGAAAAGAAGGAATTTTCGAGCGCTGCAGCCACCTTTCGCGAGTTCCTTAGAACCTATCCTGGCAGTGACCTTCAGGAGTGGGTCCGTTTTGCGCTGGGAGATTGTCTATTCAATCAGAAAGATTATTCTGGGGCGATCGCCGCCTATGATCAAGTGTTGGAAGAAAAGACCAAGGCAAGGATCGAACCCGAGGTCTTGTCGAGGTTAGGGTATGCCTACTATTATAAGAAGGAGTATGATAAAGCGATCGAGTACTGGAAGAGGTTCCTGAATGATTTTCCAGACCATCCGGAGAAGAACGAAGTCCTCTACTGGTTGGCAGAGGCTTCGCTTTTGAAACAGGATTATACGAAAGGGGTCGGATACGTAGATCGATTGAAGGGAGATCCGGTCTTATATCCCAAAGGGCTGAATCGTTTGGGCTGGTATCATTTTGAAAGGAGTGAGTGGAAGGAGGCCAATCATTATTTCCTCAAGTTGATAGAGGAATTTCCTCAATATCACACCCACCCGCCGGTCCCTCTCATGGTCGGGCAATGTTATTTGAATCAGAACGATTACAAACAGGCAAAAGCCTATTTGATTCAATTGGCGTCCACGCCCGAGGAGAGTGGGGACCAGGAAAAGGCACTCTACCTTCTCGGATGGATTGCTTACAGAGAGGAAAGATTTGATGAGGCAATTCGTCAATTTCAAATACTCCTGCAATCCTATCCTCAGAGTCGCTATGGTCATGAATCCCAATACTGGATCGCAGAGTCTCATTTCCGGAAGAAAGAGTTTCAGCAGGCGATTGAGGCATTTCAACGCCTCGTTCAACACTATCCTGAAAGTCCATTTCTCACTTCCTCTCTTCTGAAGGTGGGAGATGCCTATTATAATCTCAAACAGTATTCGGCAGCCCGCCAAACCTATCAGAGAGTTGCGAAGGAATTTCCAAAATCGAAAGAGGCGGCCGAGGCCGATTTCGGAACCGTCCTCTCCCTTTATCAAGAAAAGAGGTATGATACGTTTGTTGCTCGAGTGGAGAGTTTTTTGAAACGGTACCCTCAACATCCCTTGGCCAGCCAAGCACTCATGCAGTTGGGGGACTACTACCAGCAATATCAAATGAGAGACAAGGCGGCAACGACCTATCGAGAATTGATCCACCTCTATCCGAACAGTGGTCTGGCCGAAGAGGCCCAATTTCGAATCGCCCTTCTCTTCAAACAGGAGAGGAGATGGAGCGAAATGACCGAAGAGATGGAAAAGTTCATCAAGCAATATCCGAAAAGTCCTCTCATGATGGAGGCCTTAGTGGAATGGGGAGACCTTTACCTGCTTCTTAAAGATTATCCCAAGGCATTGGAGCGATTTGAGAGGGCGATCCAAGATTTCCCTCAACATCCCTTGATGAAGAGGGTCTATCTGGGGATGGAGGAGGGGTACCGAAGTTTAGGAAGGACCGATCAGGCAGAGAAGGTCTTGAAAGAATTATTGGTCAATTTTCCTGATGATGACATCCGGTTCGAGGCCCATTTGAGATTGGGGCTGCTCTCCCTCACACAGAAGAGACTGAAGGATGCCATCACCAACCTTTCCCTTGCCCTTCGGAGTCCTGAAGAGGAGGTGGCCAGTCAGGCCCAGTTCAAATTGGGAGAGGCCTACTTAGAAGCAGAGGATAAGGAGCTTGCGCTCCTTCAGTTTTCGAAGGTGGTCTACCTCTATCCCCATCGATCGGAGGTGATGGAGGAGGCCCTTCTCAAACTGGGATACCTCTATATGGAAGAAAACAAAATCTCTGAGGCCAGACAGGCCTACCAAAAACTGTTGGAGAAGACCAGGAGGGAAGATCGACGAGAGGTGGCAAAAAGAATGCTCGACCAACTGGACAAAGGAATTCTCCGCTGATGGGAAAAGAATTGAAGAAAGGCCGACGGATGACTCTCCTTGTCATCACTGCCTCACTGGTATTCATTGGGTTCTTGTCCTGGATGCTCTTCTTCACCCCCGCGACGCAAGTCCGCCTTGGGCAAGGGTGGAAAACACTAACCCGGGAGAGCAAACGGATCTTAGGATGGAAGAGAGTAGAAATCCCTCCGGAAGAGAAGCGAATACGGGAGGAGGTCATTCTCAAGAAGATGGAGGAGGCAAGCGCCAAGCACGATTGGAGGGCCCTTGCTCCTGAATATCCTCGGCCGAAGAAGTTAGATTCTCTTCCGGAGAAAGAGAGGGTCAAAGCCCTTACGGATTCCCCGGAATTTAAGGAGATGGAGAAAGAATTGCTGGAGTATTTAAAGAAGAAGGAAGGCCTTCTCAACCGAGAGCCTCCCCTCCCTTCGATGAAGGACCCCATCGACTTGACTCGCCTGAAGGATAAGGCAGCTGAGAAGGTGGTCGAAAGGCTTCTGAGCGGAAAGCAGAAGGCAACTCAAGAGAAGCCTCTTGCTCTTGAGGAGAACATTCTGCTGAGGATCCGGGGGCCTCTTTCCACCCGGAAAATCATGGGAAGGCCCCATCCCCCTGCGGTCAAGGTGAAGGTGGAGGCGGAAGTCGAGTTGACACTCTATGTACTGCCGAATGGCATGGTGGATCGAGTCATTCCGACGGTCAAGGGGGATGCAGAGTTGGAGCGGATCACCATTCAATACTTGAGACAGTGGCGGTTTGCTCCACTGCCAAGAGATCAACCTCAGGTGGAACAATGGGGAACGATCCCCATAAAATTTAGACTGCAATAAGAATTGATCTGAAGTCCAAATGTCAAAGTTCAATCCCGCTAAAGCGGGATCAAATGAATGACAAAGTTCAAATTTCAAAAAATTTGGATGGTTTAATATTTTGGTTTTAGTTCAGCGTAAAGGTAAGTAGGGAAGTGAAGAAAAAGCGTCTCCTCCTTTTGGTTCTTTTCTTTTTTTTGATTCTGGGATTCCTCACCTTCTTCGGTGAGAAGGGGATTCTTCATCTTCTTCGCCTCCAAAAGGAGTTGGCCCGGATCAAGGAGACGAATATGAAGATGGAAGAAGAGAATCAGAGGTTGAGAGAAGAGGTGAAACGGCTGCAGCATGAAAAGCGCTATATCGGAGAGATCGCCCGAAAGGAGTTGGGGATGGTCAAAGAGGGGGAGATCATCTATCTCTTTGATCTTCCAGCCAAGGAAAAGGAGAACTCGAAATGAAATATGAAGGGATGATCTTTCGACCACCGAGCGAGGCAGAGAGTCTGATCCTCCAAGTGACAGTCGGTTGTTCCTATAATCGATGCACCTTTTGCGGAGCCTATCGAGGGAAGTCCTTCCGGATAAAGAGCTTTGAGGAGGTGAAGGAGGATATCGATGAAGTGAGCTCATCTAGCCCGTGGATTCAGAGAATCTTTCTGGCTGATGGGGATGCCTTGATCATCGCTCAGAAAGAACTTCTTCGGATCTTAGAATATCTGAAGGCAAGATTGAAGAGGCTTGAGAGAGTGGGGATATATGCCAATGCAAAGGATATCCTTCGAAAGGATGTCGAGGAGTTAAGAAGACTTAAAGACCTGGGTTTGGGCATTATCTATCTTGGAGTGGAGTCAGGAGATCCAGAGGTATCGAAGCGGATCAAAAAGAATGCGACGGTGGATCAACTGGTCCGCGCGGGCAAAAAGGTAAAGGAATCAGGGATCCTTCTCTCCGTGACCGTCATTTTGGGTATCGGCGGTGTGGAACGCAGTCAGGTTCATGCCCAGGAAACCGGAAGGATTCTTTCGGAGATGGATCCCGACTATGCGGGTGCCCTCTCACTGATGCTGGTCCCAGGGACGCCGATCGAAAGGGAGATCGAGGCGGGGAGATTGGAACTTCCTACCCCCTTTGGCCTGATCCAAGAACTGGAGGGGATGATCGAAAATTGTCAATTCACCCATTGTTTTTTTGCTTCGAATCACGCCTCCAACTATCTCCCGCTCCGAATACGTATGCCAGAGGAGAAGGAGGAGGCCCTTCGACGAATCCGAGAAGTGCTTCGGAAAAGAGATACGGCTTTGCTCCGGCCGGAATATCTAAGAGCCTTGTGACACACGTGTTCTTATTCGATAAATTCGCTATCATTTGAATAATTCGTGAGGGGTCTTGCGATGAGGGATTCGGTGGATTGTGAGATTCGTGTGAGGTATGCAGAAACAGACCAGATGGGAGTGGCTTATTATGCAAACTACCTCGTCTGGTTTGAAGTGGGACGGTCGGAGTTTTGCCGGAGAAGAGAGTTCTGTTATGGGGATTTGGAGGCCTTGGGATATCGACTCGTTGTGACCGATGTCCACTGCCGGTACCGCAACTCGGCCCGATATGATGAAGAAATCACTGTGCGAACTCGGTTGAAGGGAGTGAATAGGCGGATGGTCACATTTGGGTACCAGATTCTGCGCAAAGATAGAGAGAAAGAAGAGGTGATCGCCGAAGGAGAGACCCGACACCTCTGCCTCGATTTGAGCGGCAAACCGAAGAGCCTTCCTAAAGAATTTATGGTTCGCCTCGCCGGGTAGTTTTCTATTATCTTATTGTCTTGATCTTAAAAAGCTTGGTAGATCCCACTGTCTTGAGCGATTCGCTGATTTTCTGCTTGTGCTGGATTCGGTACAATACTCCTCGGTGTACGGATTTCCAGGGAACATCTTGTTCTATAGTGTCCCACCTAGTCTCTGTTTTTCGCGGAACCTTCTTTTTTGACTCGTTACGTCCGAGGAGTTCGTACCCACGATAGAGAAATAGGGTCAATTTTATTTAAAGTTCAAAAGCGCAAAGGTTTTGATTATTCTATTTGCCGTTAATTGTCACTTATGTGCAATTTTTTGCCATTTTAAGATAACGGTCTTTTTTCAACTTTTTATGGGGTAACATTTCTTGAAATTAGTCCTGATGTGACAAACTGTCCTATGCTTTATGTACAGGATCGAAAATTTTTCTCCAACCTGATCCTATCTTCTTAAAGCTAATGTCTTGTTTTTCCTTTGAAAATCATGTTCCGAAACAAATTCCCATATCACTTCATTGCTCTGCACCCTTTCCGACCTTTGAAACTGACCATCATTGGGTGAGTTTAAAGTTTACAGATTTACCTACTGAAAACCCGGCAAAACCAAGACAACTGATTCTATCAAAAACCTTTAACCATACGATAGTATTATATAATAATTTCAGTAACTTATTTATTTTAAAGAAAAATTTGATTCAATTGGCAAAGAAGTTGCTTTTACTTTTATGGATATTTTTATCACTCTTGAACAGTGGGCAAAGGATTGTCGAAGGGAATTAGATATGAAAGTACAACGAGTGAGAAATCAAAGGCACTCAACAGATTTTTTGCGGCGGTATTTATTGCCGATGCACTCCGCCCCCAATCAATAGGGGAGTTACCATACGGAGATTGCCACGGATAAGATCGTTGTTATAGAAAGGGCTTCTATTTCGAGGGGATTTGACACCCCCTCCACCAACCACGGCATAGCGGAGAAGTGCGATTATGACCGGTCCACCCCCTTTTTTTCGAAGGTTTCCTACCTCGATTTTACCTTGGAAGGAGCCTATGTTTCCAGAAGGAAGGGAATTCCGACTGCTGCTTTTGGCATAGCATTCAATGACTCAAGAAATCAAAACTATGAGGAAGGGGGTTTTGTAGACCTCAAATACGAGCATACTTTTTCCAACCAGCTCAATGTCATGGCCCGTCTCTATTCAGGATACTCTCACGCTCGTGGGAACTATATATTGCAGACCCTCGATGGGGATGATATGATAGAGACCGTGTATAAAGATTCAGGCCTTGGCCAGATCTGGGGAGGAGAACTGAAGCTGACCAAACACTTATTTGACAGGCATACACTCACACTGGGGGGAGCCTATCAGGACAATTTTAGACAACATCAGAAATCCTACAGCGAATCTCCGTATTTATTCAATTTCGACGACCAAAGAACTTCCAGGATCTGGGCTTTATACCTCCAGGATGAATTTGTCATCCTCAAAAACCTGATCTTTTCAGGACATCAAGAACAAAGAGACCGAAAAAACCCTGACCAACTCGCCCAAACACCTGGCCAAGCTCAATCTCAGTTTTCCAGTCATAAAGGACAACAAAATCTGATCAAAGGACTCGAGGTCTCGGCCAGCGTTTATAACCTGTTTAATAAAAAATACGGGGATCCTGGATCGCCAGAGCACGTTCAGGACCTCCTGATGCAGGACGGACGGAACTATCGGCTCAAGGTGGCGTATCGATCTTAACCCCGGCAGCAGAAGGCCACGCCTGCGTGCCGCAACGGGAAGGTTGTGGCATCCAAGGGGTTTCAAGGGACTCAAAGTTGGATAAAGCCGTTTTATCCAGGAGCAAAGGAGGAGGCTTATGAGATACTTTTGGATATTATTACTTGCATTCATGGCAACCGTTGGCTGGGCCAAGGAGAACCCCACGGATCTGACAGAACTGCCCATCGAAGACCTGATGAACATCGAGATCACTTCGGTGTCAAAGAAACAGCAGAAACTCTCGGATGCCGCCGCCGCGATCTTTGTGATCACACAGGAAGATATTCGGCGTTCGGGTGTAACAAGTATTCCAGAAGCGCTTCGCATGGCACCCGGAGTGGAAGTGGCCCAAATCAATGCAAACCAATGGGCGATTACTGCCAGGGGCTTCAATAGCCGCTTCGCCAACAAGCTTCTGGTCCTAATCGACGGTCGAAGTGTCTATTCTCCTTTGTTCTCCGGAGTATTCTGGAATGTGCAGGATACCCTGCTTGAAGATATAGATCGTATCGAGGTGATCCGCGGGCCTGGAGCCACCTTATGGGGTGCCAATGCGGTGAACGGGGTCATTAATATCATCACCAAACAGGCCAAGGATACCCAGGGGGGTCTGATAAGCGCAGGAGGAGGTACACAAGAAAGGGGGTTTGGCGAAATTCAATACGGCGGAAAAATTGGGGAAGGGACCTACTACCGGGCTTATACAAAATATTTCAATAGAAACCATAGCGTGGATGCATCCGGACAGGCCGCTCATGATGGCTGGGATGCACTTCGCGGTGGGTTTCGGCTCGATAGTGAGTTATCGGCCCATGACTCGATCACCCTGCAGGGAGATATTTACAGGGGGAAATCGGGTGAGACATTGGCAGTTGCCTCTGTTAAAGCTCCTTTCATCCAGACTTTCGACGACGATATTCACACCCAGGGGGGAAATATTCTGGGACGCTGGATACACACGTTCTCGAAGTCTTCCGAAATGGTCTTCCAAATGTACTATGACAGGACCGAGCGGCAGGAGTCGATAAACGGAGAAAAACGGAATACACTTGACATGGACCTTCAGCATCGATTTGCCTTAGGGGAGCGGCAGGAGGTAGTGTGGGGCCTGGGCTATCGATTTACCCGGGACAATATCAAAAACAGTTTTCCCGTCTCTTTCAACCCGGACCAACGCACCAATCACCTTTTCAGCGGATTCGCTCAAGATGATATCGTGCTCTTCAAGGAGCGGCTCCGCCTGACACTGGGATCGAAGTTCGAGGATAATGACTTTACCGGCTTCGAGATCCAGCCCAACGTGAGGATGCTCTGGACCCCTGGGTCGCGGCATTCCCTCTGGGGGGCTGTATCACGGGCCGTCCATACCCCTGCCCGCGCTGACGTAGACCTCCGGGTCAATGCCTCTGTGATTCCTCCTCTCGTACCCCCTAACCCAGGCCCGTTACCGGCCTATGTGACGTTGTTCGGCAACCCGGACCTCAAGTCTGAAGAGCTTGTTGCCTACGAATTGGGATATCGCTTCCAGGCAACGAACCGACTCTCTTTCGATATTGCCTCATTTTACAACGTCTATGATCACCTCCGTTCCGCTGAACCCGGAAGCCCCTCTGTTGAGGCTTCACCGCCACCTCCACACCTCCTTTTTCCCTTGATGGTCTCCAATCAAGTAAAAGGCAAGACCTACGGAGTGGAAGTGGCAGCCGATTGGCGCCCGTTGGAGTGGTGGCGCATTCAAGCCTCATACAGCTATTTGCAGATCAAGCTTAATGGAAGCGAAAGTCTTGATTCGACCGCCAAAGTTGATCAAGGAAGGAGTCCCCACCACCAGTTCCACCTGCGATCCTCGATGGATTTACGGCGAGATCTGGAGTGTAACCTAAACTTTCGCTTTGTAGACAAGCTTCCGGACTTCGACGTTAAGAGCTATGCCAGCCTAGACGTCCGTCTGGCCTGGAAACCTCACCCGAACCTTGAACTGGCCATTGTGGGTCAAAACCTCCTCAGCAACCACCACGCTGAATTTAAAGGGGAAGCCATCATCTCTTCATTACCCACGGAGGTCGAACGAAGCGTATACGGGAAGATCACCTGGCGATTTTGAATGGCAGAATAAAGGCGGCTTGTCAAATGCGGACGAGGCAGAGTTCATCCATAGTTGGTCTCAGGAGTGAGGGAATTCATGTTTAAGAGAATTCTTGGGCTCGCTATCATTACCATTTCTGTTGTCGGAGTCTACATGCCAAACGTCTGTGCAGAATCTTCAGCCTTCGGCGAGTATTTGATTAAGGCAGCTTTCTTATATAACTTCACGAAGTTTGTCGAATGGCCTCCTGAGGTGTTCAAGGACAGTCTCTCTCCGATCAACCTCTATATTCTCGGGGCGGACCCCTTTGGTGAGGCCCTCAATTCCATCAGGGATAAGACGGTCAAAGGGAGAAGACTAAACATCAAGCACGTGAATCATATCGAGGAGATCTCTGGATGTCACATCCTCTTCATCAGCGCCTCGGAGAGGGAGAATCTGAAGCCTATCTTGTACTCCCTAAGGAATTCTGCTATTTTAACGGTCGGCGAGACGGAGAGGTTTGCCCAGCGAGGAGGGACCATCAATTTCATTATGGTGGGAAATAAGATTCATTTCGAGATTAACCCTGATGCGGCGCAGCAAGGCGGGCTTAAAATCAGTTCTCAGCTTCTGAAGCTGGCTAAAATCGTAACCTCCGAATCTCGAAAGGAGAGGGAATGAGGCACATCTTCCGTGATATGTTGATCCGGCGCAAACTCACGGTGATCATCATGGCCACCAGCGTTACCGTGCTCCTTTTGTCCTCTCTGGCCTTTGTCATCAATGATACCATCACCTTCTGGAAGGTCGAGAAGGGAAAACTCTCGGTCCTGGCAGATATCATCGGAAACAACACTTCAGCTGCCATCGCCTTTAACGACCAGAAAGCTGCTGAACAAACCCTGTCGGGGCTCAGCGCCAATCCTTACATTCTGGCTGCCTACATCGTAACGAGAGACGGTAAGGTATTCGTTCAGTACTTCGGAAAAAACGTGGGTCACAGCAGTCCAGCATTAAAATTGAAAACCCCCGAGGATCTGATTCGTGAGGCGAGGGAATTTTTCTGGGACTGGGACTTTAACCTCGAAGTGGCAAAGCCGATCCTGCTGGACGGTCAGGCCATCGGCACGGTGGTCATCCAATCCAATGTCGGTGAACTGACATCAAGGCTGAAGTGGCTGCTGTCCGTGGTCGCCCTCATCATGGCAGGGACACTCCTCATCGCTTACTTCCTCTCCGCAAAGCTCCAGCACATCATCTCCGGGCCCCTTCTCCATTTGACCCAGACGATGAAGGCCGTTTCGGAACGGAAAGATTACTCCCTCCGGGAGAAAAAAGAGAGTAACGACGAACTGGGAATCCTGGTTGATGGATTCAACGAAATGCTCACACAGATCCAGGAGAGGGATGAAGAGAATATCATCAAGGCCGAGATTGGCCGGATCATCAGCTCCACACTCGACATTGACCAGGTCTATGACCGTTTCGCAGCGGTTGTCCGCCAGCTCATCCATTTCGATCGAATTTCAATCTGTATCATCGATTCGGAGCATCAGACTGTTAGGGTCGCATATGCAGTGGGAGCTGACAGAGTAGGCCGGGAGCCTGGGGATGTTTTTCCGCTCTCTCCGGCGGAGAATAAATGTTTCCTCCAGACTCGATCGAGCGTCTTTGTGCAGACGGAGGATATCCATGAAATTGAAGAACGATTTCCATTTCTTCTGCCCGCCTTTTGGGCTGGATTGCGATCCATGATTTCGGTACCTCTGATCTCAAAAGACCAGGTCATTGGAACTCTGAACCTGCGGTCCTTCAAACTGAACGCCTACACGGACAGGGATCTGAAGATTGCGGAAAGCATTGGCATTCAGATTGCGGGTGCCATTGCCAACGCCTTTCTTTTTAACGAACGTAAGCTGGCAGAGGAGGCCCTGAAAGAGAAAACCGAGGAACTGGCCCGGTCAAATCAAGACTTGGAACAATTTGCCTATGTAGCTTCCCACGACCTTCAGGAACCGTTACGAATGGTGACAAGTTATGTCCAGTTGCTGGCCCAGCGATACAAAGACAAGCTCGACTCCGATGCCGACGAGTTCATCGGCTTTGCCGTGGACGGGGCCATTCGCATGTGGAAGCTGATCAATGACCTGCTGACTTACTCCCGGGTAGGGACGCGGGCCAAGGAACTCGAGCCCACCGACTGCGAGACGGTCCTTAATCAATCCCTCAATGACCTGAAGGTGGCCATTGAGGAGAGAGGGGCCGTCGTGACCCATGACCCCCTTCCGACGGTGATGGCCGACCACCCGCAACTGGGACAGCTGTTTCAAAACCTGATCGGAAACGCAATCAAGTTCCGGGGGAACGAACCGCCTCGAGTTCACGTCTCGGCCAGCCGAAATGACAACGGGTGGACCTTCTCCGTACGCGACAACGGGATTGGCATTGCCCCGGAGTATGCCGAGCGCATTTTCATCATCTTTCAGCGGCTTCACGGCTGGAAGGAATATGCCGGCACCGGCATCGGTCTGGCGATATGCAAAAAGATTGTGGAACGACACGGAGGACGCATCTGGGTAGAGTCGGAGGTTGGAAAGGGAACCACCTTTTACTTCACCCTTCCGGCAAGTAAGGCGGAGCCGCTTTCTTATAGCGTCTCAAAGGAAGGCAGGGTTTAGATTAACGGATAGGAGAGAAAACATGGGACCCAAAAGAGGATGTCGACATGTGGAGGTTTTACTGGTGGAGGACAATCCGGGTGACGTTCGCCTCACCCAGGAGGCCTTGAAGGATGGAAAGGTATGCAACCGCCTGAGCGTGGTCGTTGACGGGGTCGAGGCCCTGGCCTTTCTGCGCCGGGAAGGCCCCTATGGCAACGCCCCTCGGCCGGACCTTATTTTGCTTGACCTTAACCTTCCCAAGAAGGATGGTCGCGATGTTCTTGCCGAGATTAAGGTTGACAAGGACCTGAAGCGGATTCCTGTCGTGGTGCTGACCACGTCGAATGCAGAGAAAGATGTCTTAAGAACGAATGATCTCCATGCAAACTGTTACATCACCAAACCGGTGGACTTCGAACAGTTCGTCAAGGTCGTCAAATTAATAGAGGATTTCTGGTTCACCATCATCAAGCTGTCGAAGAGTGGAGACGCCGATGTCTGATTTTGAAACAACAAAAAAGAAACCGTCGAATATCCTCTATCAACAGCCAAAGATCATCAAGGTGCTGCTGATCGAAGATAACCCTGGAGATGCTCGCCTGGTGAAAGAGATGCTGGTCGATGCAGGGTCAAACAAGTTCAGTCTGGCCCATGTGGGGCTGATCAGAGAAGGTCTGTCCCTCCTTAGGGATGAAGGTTATCACGTCATCCTGCTCGACCTGTCACTGCCAGATGGGCATGGTCTCGATACCGTCAGACAGGTGTGTACCGTAGCTCCTCATTTACCTGTTGTTATCCTCACCGGTCTCGACGATGAAACGATTGCCATCCGGGCTGTCCAAGAAGGGGCACAGGACTATCTGGTCAAGGGTCAGATGGACAGCAATCTGCTGGCACGGGCTATCCGGTACGCTATTGAACGCAAGCGAGTAGAAGAGAAACTGCGGGAGAGCGAGGAGAAATATCGAACCATTC
>Ga0299912_10002604_pt1 | contig 14808 bp, 7 predicted proteins | sample RVTome_2_FD_207667 | JGI IMG/M metagenome (GOLD analysis project Ga0299912, IMG submission 207667) | Soil microbial communities from uranium-contaminated site in the Upper Colorado River Basin, Wyoming, United States - RVT95D214 (version 2) ... | reverse complement strand
GGCTCGGAGCCCGTGGTTCCCTTCGACGCTCAGGCGTTCAAGAAGATCGGGGCCGAGCTCGACGCCCTCATCAAGGCGGCAGTCGACGACCCGCACAAGACCGCGTCCTTCCGGCCGACCACGGGCACGACCTGGTGGCTGGACCGGGCGTTCAACGGCGGCTATTTGGGGAAAGCGGGCGGCTACCTGCCCTGGCACAACTTCGACGAAGGCGCGTTCGACCCCGACGACTACGCCAGGGTGTCCACGGCCGCCTTCCTGGAGATCTCGGGCAAGAACAATGTCTGCAACCGCTGCCGGCACATCTTCTGCACGCGATCGGCCCGAGTGGACGAGCCGCCCTATGCCGGGAGCGGGGTCCGGCCCGAATTCGAGACCATCGCCCTATGGATCAACTGCTGCATCCTGGACCGGGACGCGATCTTTCACATGAACAGGATGTGCAATGAGCTGGGCCTCGACACCATGACCTTCGGCAGCGTCATGGCCGGGGCCATGGAGCTCAGCGAAAAAGGATTCCTGGGCAAGTTCGGGAGCCGCTTGAAGTTCGGCGACGCGCCGGAAATGATCAAAGTCTTGGAATCGATCGCCTATGCTTCGGACGACCTGGGCCGGCTGTTGGGTCATCACACCGACCGGGTGATCGCCGAGGCGGGCGCCGGCCGGAGCGCGGCCGAAGTCCGGGATATGGCCTATTGCGCCACGACCGCCTTCGGCGGGCTGGGTTATGCCGGAGTGCATCCCAAAGCCTTCCCCGGCATGTTCACCGCTTACGGAACGTCCAACCGCGGCCGGGGCGACCATACCTACGCCTGGACCATCCAGGCCGAGGAGTCGGGGCTGAAGGAAGCCAAGGAGCTGGCTGCCTATATCGCCGAGGGGCAATTCGGCAAGGCCCTGGTCGATTCCCTGGGGCTGTGCGATTTCTTCACGGCCGACGTCGGGTCGGAAACGTTCTTGGCGCTGTACCGAGCCCTGACCGGGATCGAGTACACGGCGGAATCCCTGAAAGAGTGCGGGAAGAGAATCTACTCACTGGAGCGCTACATCAATAATCTTCAGGGCCGCGACAGGAATTACGACGCCCACGTGCCGGCCAAGCTCACCGTTCCGCTCAGCCGGGGCGGGCACAAGGGCGAGCGGGTCGACCCGGCCTTCTACGGCTCGATCCTGGACGCCTATTACCGGTATCAGGGGTGGACAAATCAAGGAGTCGTAGAGCCAGCCCTTCTCCGTCAGCTCGGAATATCCGGAGAATAAGCCACACGTCAGCGCATACGGATTTCAAGCGTTCCACAGCGGCCAGCGGGCCTCCGGCGGTTCGAGATGCCTGCCGCCGATCCTTATCTGAGGTAGCCCAGCGCGTGCAATCGCTCGATGTCCTTGTCGCTGATGACGATTTTTTCCTCTGGAGATCGGCGTTTGCCGTAATTCCTGGCCAGGATCACAAGATCCTCCCTTTTTTTCCGGAATGAGTCGCGAACCTCGGGCCAGAGGTCGATGCCGTTGACCTTTTCCTTCGGATCCTTTTCCAGGTCATATAATTCTTCCCTGTTCTGCCGGGGATAGAAGATGTACTTGTAGCGGCCCTCCAGGATGCTGACGACGCCCTGGTGCGTTTCCGACAGGACGACCCTCTCTCTCAGGTCCGGGGCATCCTCCGATGAGCAGAGGGGAAGAAGGCTCCGGCCCTGGATGTCCTGATCCGTCGTCAGGCCGCACGCCTCGAGCAAGGTGGGCAGGATGTCAATCATCTGGACGTACGGGGAGATTCTCAAGCCCCGGAAATGATAGCGGTCGGGGAATTTTATCAGAAGAGGGACATGAATCGCTCCCTGGTAAAGCGAATGCCCGTGGAGGAGGTAGCCGTGCTCCTGGAACTCCTCGCCATGGTCGGAAGTCAAGACGATTATGGAGCTGTCGTACAAGCCTTGCTGCTTGATATTTTGGATGAACCGGCCAAAAGCGTCGTCCAGATGCCTGATTTCCGCGTCGTAGGCGTCGATGAGATCCTGGCGCTCCCTGGACGCTAGGACCTGGCTGCGCTTGTTGATATTGATCATCGCTGTCAGGGCTGCTGCGGCCTCCTGGGGGGTCACTTCCTTGCCCTTGACTCCGAGCGCTTCGGCAAAGCGCAGAGGGGCACGGTAAGGCGCGTGCGGCTGGTAGGTATGGAAGTAGAGCAGGAAGCTTTGTGGCGCGACATTGGCAGCCCATTCCTCGGCCAGGGAGAGACGACGGCCCAGATTCACTCTGCCCGAAGCCGTGTGATACCTGTCGAATCCCTGCCCCAGCCCTCTGATGTGGTCGAGAAAGTCATTGTCTACGAACGCGGCCGTCAGGTAGCCTTCGTCCTTGAAGAACTCGGCCAGGGTCTTGGCACCGGAAGCGAGACGCGAGTCGTTCATCATGATGAGGTGGAATGACGGGTATAAAGAGGTCATGAGAGAAGTAATGGAGGGCAGGGTCCAGGGGGCCTGGCTGATGGCCTTCTCGAACAGGACGGAGTCCCGGGCGAAAGCGTCCATGAAGGGGCTTGTCTCCCGGTCATACCCGTAGCAGCCGAGATGGTCGGCGCGCATCGAATCCGCCTGGAAAATGATGACAGGAGGTCTCCGGCTTTCCGGCCGTTTGGAGAGAACCAAAGGATTCCCGATGGCCAGGGACGGAGTCTGGGAGGAGAGGCCTGGGTCGCTCTTGATTTCGAAAACGAGCTCCGCTTTCAGGCCGGAGAATGCGCTCAGGTCGAGCCGGTGATTCTGCCAGGAATCCGGGGCGACCGACGTTGACAAGAGATCCCGCGGGCGCCCTCCCTTCGGCTTGATTCGGACCGTAATTTGCCAATGGTTCTTCTGCACGCTTTCCGCGGACAGGGTGCCCGAACAGAAGGATAAACAGCCTTGGGGAGGGACGTCGATGGAGAAGGCCATTGCCGTATCGTAGAAACAAATTATGGCCTTTCGAATGTCTCCGTTAAGGTCATAATCCGAGATCTGCGGCCGCCGGGACGAAGCTCCCCAGGGGAGCAGAGGAAAATCGATCGTCAGGGAGGCTTCGGCCGAATCGCCGGACAGAACAATGCCGTCCAGATAGCGGATATCGACCTTTTCGAGAAAGATGTTCCGGTCCAGGCCTCTCTCCCGGTCATAGAAGTCGTTCATGAACACGAGGCGCAGAGTGTGCTCCCCTTGGGGAACGAACCCCTCGACCTCGTAATCGCGGGATTCTTCGCTGGAAATCGAGGCCTCTCCGAACAGGGCCTTGTCAAGATAGATGGCCAGCCGGGGCGGTTCCTCGCCGGCCAGGCCGCCCCTGGCCCTGATGACGACCTTGGCCGGGCCGGAGGACAAGAAGAGCCGTTCCTTGAAGCCGTCGCCCGATTTGAAGAGAGGTTGGGCTTTGCCCTCATCCGCTCTGAACAGCCAGATCCTCGATCCCTCGATATAGATCCATCCCACAAGATCGCCCGGAGATCGATCCGGCGGGCGTCCGTCGCGGTCGAGGTATTGACCAAGCCTCGGCTCGAAGGGAATCTTCACCCCGTCCCTCAAAACGGAAACATGGCGGGGCCTGGCCCCTGTCCGCTCGACGATGACCGGCACATTCAGGGGATAGAAGCGCAATCCCGCCGGCAAAAGCCGAGACTCGCGGCGGTCCAGGACAAGGCGCTTCCGGGCCATCCGCTTAGGCCGCGGCGCCGGATAGTAGCTCAGCAAATAGCCTTCCCGGGAAGGGTCCCTGTCCGTCGTGAGCCAAATTCGGTTCCCGGACCAGGCCCATCGTCCAGCCGGTGTGTCCGGCGTGGACAAGACCTCCTGGGGCTGGATCCTCTTTGAACCCCGCCGAAGGGCCGGCGCTTCCCGGCTGCTGTCGATGGGCAATGAAGCGTGTGTCTCCCAGATCATGACGCCGTTCGGCAGGCGGCTCAGCAATCTCCACGCTTCGTCCAACCGCTCCTCATCGATCCTCCGTTCCGGATAGATGAGCGAAGTTTCGCCGACGGTGACCATGTTCCATCGGTCGATGAGCGATATGACGTCGCCCTTTAAATAATAGGGACGCCGTCCGCAGGCTGCCGTCCAAAGCATCCCTCCCAGGCAGAATGCCGTCAGGAGGGCTTTGGGAGTTTTTTTCAAGCTACGGATCGTCACAAGCCTAATCGTCATGTCTCCATTTCCTCCTCAATTCCGGCGCTTGTCCCCGGAGAGAGATCACTTCCATGTCCCCCAGGGCGACGTTCCTGTCTTCCGCGTCCTTGGCAATATCATTCAGGAAATCGACCTCGATGACATGGTCTCCCTCTCCGACACGGACGGGCAAGACCAGGGACGACCAGCCGTCCGTCCGGATGAACGTCCTGGCGACCGGCGCGCCGTCCAGGGAGACGGCGATCAGCGGCCCGATCCCGAACGCCGCACTTCCCCTCAGGCGCAGGCGAACGAGGCATCGCGGCCCGGACCGGAAGGAAATCTTCGCACGGCCCGATCTCGTCAGCCGGTTCCCTTGGCCGCCCTCCCAGCCGGTGCGTGGAAGGATACGTACGGATTCGACCGATTCCGGCGGTACATCCCGTGGATACCTGAACCAAGCCACGCCGACGGCCACGGCCAGCGAGCGGCTGTCGTCGGCCCCGATAGCCCTTTTCGGCAGCCAGGCCCTGTCCGTCTCCAGGAGAATATAGGATTCGCTCCCCTCTCCCCTCGTCCGCCGCCAAGACACTTCGCCCCAGGAGCGAGTCCGGAGGACGACCTCCCGGATGAGGCTCAGCTTCCTGAAATCGCGCGTCGCGGCGAAGACCTTGAGGGTGACGGGCTTCCGTTCCAGGTCCGGATGGGAAGCCAGCACGGGCAGGACCACTTCCTGTCCCAGCCCAGCCACGGCCAGCCCGGCGGTCCGGCGCGTCCAGCGGAAGGAAAACCCCGCCTCGTCCTTTTCCTCGGCGTACAGCCCGAAATCCTGGGGCCAGCCGAACTCCCGTGTCCGGCTGGAGATCGATAACGAATGCGCCGAGTTCCAGAGGTGGACGGCTCCGAAGGCGAGGACGGCCAGCGCCGCGGCGACGATGACGGGGCGCGGCGAGCGCTTCCTCTCCTCTGAACGCGGAAAACCCGACGGCTGGGGAAAGGCATAGATCATGGCCGCCAGGATCCAGAAGCCGAAGTAAACCTCGTAACTGGCCATGTAAGAGTGGAACAGAAAGTTAACGAAGAAGCCCGCCAGGCCGCTGGCCGCGCCCAGAAAGACGAACCGGGAGGGATCCCGGCCGGAAAATCCCATCCAGCGGGAACTCATCCGTTTCACTATGGCAATGAAAAGCCACAGGTACAGGGCCAGGCCGAGAAGTCCGGTCTCCGCCGCCACATGGAGGTAATGATTCTCGGCCGAGTCCGTGTAGTCCTTAAATAGAGGCAGACGAAGCCGTTGCCCGTAGTTCGGCAGCTCGATGATGAAGCTCCCCAGCCCGACTCCGGTCAGGGGATAATCCCGGACCATGGCTCCAGCGACCTTCCAGAGCTCCGCCTTGCCGGACAAGGCGCCCGCCAGGGAATCCTGGCTTTGGACGAGCCTGAGCGCCTGGAGAGACCGCTCGGTCAGGACCGCGTTGCGGAACAGGAACGGGAGCATGAGGCTCAGAACTGCCGCGCCGGCCGCCGCGAGCGAAAAGGACAGGGCCTTGCCTCTGATCAGCGGCCTGCTCTTGCCCAAATGCATGAAAAGGAAGAAGGCCAGGGAACCGCCGAGGCCCAAAAGGGCGCTGCGCGACCCTGTGAAGGGGAAGACGGCCAATCCCAGGATGACGAGACCTATGAAAAAGGCCCTGGCGGGCATCTTCCCCGCCAGGGCCAAGCCCAGCATCAAGGGCAGGAACGCGCCCAGGAACACCGCAAAGGAATTGGGGTCCTTGAACGTTGAGTTGATCTGGCTTAGCCCGATCCAAAGGGGCGAATTGCCCAGGCCCTCGGGATGGATCTTTTGGGCAAGGGCAAAGAGGAGAGAAACGCCCAAGGCGCCGGCCAGGACGTGAGCGACCTTAACCAAGAAAGGCCGGGATCGGAACATTCTCACCAGGAGGACGAAGAGGAAGAATCCGGACAGATAAAAAAGCAGGCTGAAGACCGTGCTCATCACGGCCCCCCCGGCCCGGACGCCGTTGGCATTGACGATGAGTTCGCGGAATCCGCCCGGCCGGAAGGGAGCGAAATCGGCATACCGGACGACGGTGATGACTCCGGAAGCGATGACGAGAACGGCCAGGGGGACGAGGGGCGAGGGGGTGTCGCGGTCGAGCCGGCGGCCCGATGGGACGAGGACCCTTCGGCCGAGCCATCCGCCGAAGAGGGCCAGGGACAGCACCAGGGCGGCGGGGGCGTGGGGGATATTGTCGTAGAAGCCGAAAAAATTGGGCAGGCCGTTGATGAGCGGGAAGACGAAGACAAAAGCCAGCAAGCCGGCGCCCAGGCTTCCCAGGGTGAGGAGGAAGACGAGGACAAGCAGGGGGGCGAGGATGACCTGATAGGGCGCGACAAGCGGCACGTAGACGACATAGAAAAGATAGAATCCCATGAGGTAAACCAGGAAAAGAAGCCCCTCCAGGATTCGACGGCCCGGGCGGAAGTCAGGCCCGGTGGCGCTCATCATGTCCTGATGAAACGCCGCTGGGCTAGTACGCATTCGAGTCGCCCTTGATGAGCTTGATAATGGTCGCGAATATGATCTCGAGGTCGAGCCAGAGCGACCAGTTCTCTATGTACCAAAGGTCGTGGTTGATGCGGGCCTGCATCCGGGACAGGGGCTGGGTTTCCCCCCGAAAGCCGTGGATCTGGGCCCAGCCCGTGATCCCGGGCTTGACCAAATGACGGGCCATGTAGTGACTGATCCTTTCCTGGGAATCCTGGTGCAGTGGAACAGGATGAGGCCGGGGTCCGACGACCGACATCTCTCCCCTAAGGACGTTCAGAAACTGCGGAAGCTCGTCCAGGCTGAGACGTCTCAGGAGGCGGCCGACGCGGGTGATCCTCGGGTCATCCTTCCTGGCCTGGAGGCAGCGTCCCTTCGCGTCGACTTGTTCGCAGCCGGCCGTCATCGTGCGGAACTTGTAGCACAGGAACACCTTGTGCCACTCTCCCTGCCGCGGCTGCTTGAACAGGACCGGCCCCCGCGAATCCAGCTTGATGACCAGGGCGATGATCGGCCAGAGCCAGATAAAGAGCGAGAACAGGAGTATGAAGGCTAGGCCCAGGTCGAGCGCGGTCTTCAACAGGCGGTTGGGCATCTCACCCAAAGGATTGATCGTCGCCGAGACTATGGGTACGTTGCCGAACATGGAAACGCTGGACCTGGGATTGCCGAATCGCCCGAAGTCGGGGATGATCGTGACCTCGACGACATGCTTTTCACAGGTCGAGATCAGCTGTTTGAGCCGATGGCTGCCATGAAGGGGCGAGGCGATGAAGGCCTCATCGATGGGCTGGGCGCCGAGAATCGCGTCGAGACGGCTGAACTTGCCCAGGTAGTAGTCCTCCGCGTAAGCCTTGGGCTTGTCGTCCAGGAAGCCCTGGAACCGATAGCCGAGGTGGGGATAGGCCATCATCGTTTGGGCGAAGGACCAGCTGACGGGGCTGATGCCCAGGATGAGGAACGTCCGGTTGTTCTTTTCCCTCCTCTTGAGGGCGATGAGGACGAGACGGAAGAGCGTCTTTTCGACGAAGATGGCCGCCAGGAGAAGGCCGACATAGACGATCACGAAAAACCTGTTCAGGGCGACGCCCTTGACGGCAAACAGGATGAGGATGGCCGCCAGTCCCTGGACGACAATAGCTTTGAACGCGGCGATGAGCTTGGAGCTGAGGGTCCTGGTCCAAAATTCATCGTACAGCTTGACGACCGATGCCGTGATGAACCACACGACCAGGAGATAGAACAGGACCAGCACATCGGGGGTCGCCAGCGGCTCGAAGATCTTCATCTGCAGGGCGTGGGCCTTGGCCAGGAAGGCCGAGATGATGAAGACCGCGGCCAACACCAGCCCGTCGAGCCACATCCTGATTAAGACGTTCGAGCGCGGCAGTCGTTGCATCTAGCCTCCCCGGATCATATGATCAAAAAACTCGTGGTATTGGTCCACGATCTTTTCCCAGGAGTAGCGTTCGGCGATCCTCTCCCTGGCGGTCGCCCTGAGACGATCCAACTGCCGAGGCTGACGTTCCGCCTCCTCGATGACCCGGGTGAGGTCTGTCTTGGCGAAGAATCGGCCGTAACGGCCGTCGGCCAGCACCTCCCGGTTGAAGGCCGTGTTCAGGGCGAACACGGCGCAGCCGCAACCCAGGGCCGTCAGCAGGGCGGGGTTCGTTCCGCCGAACTCATGGCCGTGGAGATAGGCGAAGCATCCATGATAGAGCTCGGCCAGGACCTCCGGGTCGCGAACGTAACCGGTGAACAGAAGCCTGGGATCGCGGAGCGATCTGACCTTCCGGGCGTAGACATCCGCATAGGGGACGTCGCCCACGACAACCAGCCTCCGACTTGAAGAGGAGCGGACGAATTCGGCGCACATGAGGTCGATGTTGTTGTCCGGGATCATCCGCCCGACGACGAGATAATAATCCCCGGCCTCAAGCCCCATCCGGCCGATCAGGCCGGGATTCCGGGAGTATCGGATCTGGGCGCCGTAAGCGATCATGGCCGAAGGGCAGCGGAATTCCCGCAGGTAGATTTGCCGCATCGCCTCCGAGTCGGTGACGACCGCATGATACAGTTTAGTCGCGGCTTTGGAGGCCCAATAGAAATATCGAGACCCCAGCCCTTTCCATTTCGGCCTTTTCCATTCCAGGCCGTCCACGTTGATCGCGATCTTCTTTCCCAGCATCCTGGGAATGAGGCCCAGCGGGCCGTTGGCGCTGTTGAGGACGAACAGGAGATCGTAGGGCCCCAGGCCGGCGTGGACCATGGCCTGAAGCGAATGGATGAACTGGCTGAGGGTCTTCCGTTCGACGGTCGGGACGTAGACCAGGCGGATGCCGTTGACCTCCCGGGGCCGTCGGGCAAAGAGGTTCCGGTGATTGTAGACGGTGATTCGATAGCCTTTTCGAACCAGCCCCTCGGCCAGCTCGCGGACGAAGGATTCGTAGCCGCTGTAGACATAGGGGTAGCCCCTCGTCCCGATCACGGCGATGCGATAACCCGGCAATCACTCCTCCGAATCTCGGAATTCATCCGGGGCCCGGCTCCGGGGCGCGCCGCCCGGCCGTAGGCGGCCAGCGTCCTTGCGGCCGTTTCCTCCCACCGGAATTTCGCGGCCTGTTTGAGGCCTCGACGGACCATGTCCGCCCTCCGTTTCCTTCCGGCCACGACGCGCCAAATGGCGTCCGCCAGTTCGCGCGGAGCGCCGGGCCCTACCAGAAGTCCGGCCCGCTCCACGACTTCCGGGACGGCGGAGGCCTTGACCGAGACGACCGGGCAGCCGCAGGCCATCGCTTCCACGAGGGGCAGGCCGAATCCCTCATATAACGACGGATAAACAAAAACCTCGGCCCTCGAATAGAGGCCGGGAAGAAGCTCCTCGGGGAAAAATCCCGTGAATAGGACCTGGCCGTCGGCCTCGCCTCGAGCGATGCCCGCCCGGAGCTCCGGGGACAAGTAGGCCTTTTTTCCGGCGATCACGAGCCGGTGAGGAAGAGCCCTGGCCTTTTTCAGAAGGCCAAACGCCTCGATGAGGCCGGAGATGTCCTTTCGGGGATCGATCCTCCCCACGAAGAGCAGGAAGGGCCGCTCGGCGCCGAGGGCCTTGAGCTTCCGGTCGACCGAAGCCCGGGCCCGGCCATCGGCAGGCTTGAAACGGTCCTCGGCCGCCAGGGGAGTGCAGCTCACCCGCCGGGAAGGCAGTCGATAGTGCGACAGGATCTCCCGCCGCGAAAACTCCGAAATCGTGAGAACCTGGCTCGCTCTTCTCAGGCTTCGAGGGACCAGATATTTCAAATAAAGCCGCTGGCCCGCGGCGAACATCCCGGGGAGCCGGATAAAGGCGATGTCGTGGACGGTCACCACGAGATGTCCCCTGAAAAACGGGGGGGCGACGTACTGGACGTGCAGGACGTCGAGCCGGTCGGCGTACGTTTTCAGCCCCAGGAGGAGGAGCCGGAGGGGAGCGGAGCCGGAGCCCAAGGGGCGAAGCCGAACGTTGGGCGTCAGGGAGAACCTCTTATAATAAGGCAATTGGGGACGGGTGATGTAAAGGAAATACTCGTTGCGCCTGTCGAGGGAAAGAAGTGCCTCGGTCAGGTTTCTGATATAGGTACAATTGCCCGTTCCCTCCCTTTCGGCAAGATGGAAATCGATGCCGATCCGCAGGGGTCGGTCTCCCCCTGACCGTGAAGTCCCGGATTCGCCCCCCTCGCGTCCTCCGCGTTCCCGGGTTTCGTGTACAGCCTTTTCCCTCATCTTGACGGCCAGAACGGCGAGTTGACATTGTAGTACTCCATTGCGAACCGTTAGTCAATCCGTCGGATCGCCCGATGCCGGCGAGATTCCTCCGGGCTCGGGGCCGGCCCGGACTTGATCGATACGGATAAAAAGCCCCTCTTTCGGCCCGATTCCTTGACAAGGCCCCGGCCCTGGGATAAGGTACCCCCAAATCCCTTGTGTCTGCGCGTTTCATTTCATCAATGGAAGAAGCCCGACTGAACGGCCGGTATTTCGTCCAGGACGCCCTGCGCACCTATGTCGTTCATTTGGCGGCGACGGTCTTGGGCGTGGCCATGACCGTGCTCACGGCCCGTGCCCTGGGCCCCGGCGGGAAGGGGATCCTGACTCTCCTGATCCTCATCCCGGTCCTGGCCGTGACCTTCGGGAGATGGGGAATCGGGCACGCCCTGATCTACTATGCACCCAGGGAACAGTCTCGCGGCCTCATGTTCAACGGTTTCGTCCTGAACGTGATCATGGGCCTCGCCGCCTCGGCCTTGACGTTTGCCTTCGTGTCCTGGCAGAAGGATTCCCTGTTTCATGATGTCCCCCCCCGCCTTCTGGCCTGGATGAGCGTCATGGTCCTGTTTTTCTTCATCTATGACTTCATGGGCTACCTGTTCGTCGCCCGGGGCCAGATCAGCCGCAGGAACGCCCTTTATCTGCTTTTCCCCGTTGCCTACCTGGTCTTTTTCGCCATTGGCGTCCTGGCCATGAAAAAGGGCGTGACGGGGGCGGTCGCCGCGTGGTCCTTGTCCATCTTTCTAGCGGTGGCCATCGCCCTGAGGATGACCGCCCGTTCCGTCCGGCGCCAGGATCTTTCGCTGAACGCGGCCCAGATGAAAAGGATCCTGGGCTACGGCAGCCGGTCCCACCCGGGGACGATGCTGGAGCTGCTCAACTATCGAGCCGATTACCTGCTGGTCAACCTATTCGCCGGCCCGGCCGCCGTGGGGCTTTATTCCATCGCCGCCAACATGGCTGAGGTCATGTGGAAATTGCCCGAAGCGGTCAGCGTCGTCCTCCTGCCCAGCGTGGCCCGGCTGCCCCCCGAGGAAGCCCGGGCTCTCACCGCTAGGACCTGCCGGCTGGTCCTGGTCTTCGTCGCCGGAGCGTCGCTGGCGATCCTCCTCTTGCGCCGTCCCATCATCGATATCCTGTTTGGCGCCCCTTTTCGGCCGTCCGCGGAGCCGCTTCTGATCCTTCTGCCGGGATTCGTCGTCTTCGCAGTCTGGAAGATCCTGGCCTACGGCCTCCTCGGCCAGGGATATCCCCTCTTTTACAGCCTGACCTCGGCTCTCGCCTTTGCCGTCATGATCGCCCTGGACCTGGCCTTGATCCCGCGGCACGGGATCGCGGGCGCCGCCCTGGCTTCGACGGCGGCCTATCTGATATCCACGTTCGTCATGGTCATCGTGTTCGTGCGAAAGAGCCGGAGTTCCGTGAAGGATCTCCTCCTCCCCCGGAAATCCGACTGGGATTCGGTTAAAATCCTTTTCCTGAATGCGCGCCGGGAGGCGTCCCGGGAGGACTAGGGAGAACGATACTGTTTCGGGAGGAAAGAGATGTTTCCCAAGCTCGCATTCACGGCCTTGATCGCGGTCGCCGCTTTGGGATTCTGGCTGAAGCGCCGGCCGCTCCATCCCGCCCTGATTCTGCTGCTGGCCTCGACGTTCTTCTCCCGCATCTATTGGGAGGTGGCCGGTTTCACCGTCCGGCTCGAACAGCTGACGTCCGGATTGCTCTTTGTCTTCCTCGCCCTCGAAGTCCTGCGAAAGAGGATGAAGCCGCGGCTGGACTGGAGGTCGGGGCTCATGGCCGGGCTGTTCCTGATGATGGTCCTCTCCTCCCTGTTCGCTTCGCCTTTTCCGTCCGTGTCCCTGCAAAAAACCCTCGTCTATTTCCCCTACGTCCTGGGATTCCTGGCCCTCGCCGTCTTCCTGGAGGCCAAGGACCGCTGGCTGAAGGCCTGGGATCTCTTCTACGGCGCCGGAGCGGCGGCCCTGGCCATTTCCCTGATCGGCTTTATCCTGTTCCTGTTCGGCATAAACCTGGGCATGGTCCGCGTTGAATGGGGCTCCCTGTGGCTCAGGGGGACGATGGTCATTCCCAACATCCTGGGCTCAACAGCGGTCGTCATCTTCATCATCGCCCTCGTGCGCTCGATCTGGAAAAGGAACGAAACTCAAGGCAACCGCCTCGACTGGATCGTCCTGGCCATCGCCACATCCTGCGTCATGATCAGCTTCACGCGGTCGGCCTGGATCGGATCGGCGCTGGGCATCATCGCCGTCATCGCCTTGACCGTCAAGAAAACGTCACCCGGGAGACTGGCCCTGGCTCTGGCGATCATCGCCGCGACGGTCGGGCTGACCTACCTGGCCACCACGCGCATCAAGCCTCGGTTCGGGGACATGCCGGCCTCGGCCAGCCTGGGGGAGTTCGGCGAAAAGGAGATGGACAAGTACTGGGTCAGGGAGGAAACCGACGAGGTCGAGTACGCGGGCAAACTCAAGGACCTGATAGGCCCAGACGCATCCCGGGAGAAGCCCGAGGAGGGCCGGCCGGAAAACCAGCACCTGTCTACGATCCGGCACCGGTGGCAGATTCAGAAGATCGCCTTGAACGATTGGCGCCTGAGCCCCCTCCTCGGCCGCGGGACGGACACTTTAATCCTGGTCAACGACAACAAGCCAGAATTCTATATCTCCTCGTCTTGTCTGACCATCCTGCACGACTGGGGAATCCTGGGCGCCGGCCTGTTCGCCGCTTTCGTCCTGATGACGCTTGGAACGTTGTGGAAAGGCCTCCGCCGGTCGGAAGACGCTTCGCGCCAAGCGGCCTTCTCGAGCCTGATCGTCATCCTGGTCGTCTGGCTCCTGATGGATCAAGTGGCCACGACCATTCAGCTGTCGATCTTTTGGGTGTTATCGGCCTTCTGTTCCCTGGCTCCCCCGGCCCTATCCGACAAAAAGAAGACGGAGTCGGAGGCAACGCTCTCGATGCGCTGAATGGCGTCCAGGCTGGACTCGGGGAACAAGGAATCTGTCACTGATTTCTGCGTCTCTTCTCGAAACATATGAACTCGACGGGCGCGCCGTCATCCTCGATGAAGGCCACGCGCACGCCCGGCGAGGGGCTGTTGGGCGGGATGATCACCCTACTAGAGGCTCCAGCGGTAGGACGCTTTCAACAGAAAGATGTTGTCGCCCGGGGCGGTCAACAAATCTCCCAAGTCGCGCCGGAACTGGAAATCCCCCGGGTTGCCGAAATCCGCCCGGTTCTGCGTCCAGACCACATAGAGCAGCGATCCGGGGAGGTATTCCCAGCGCAGGACGACGGTCCCCCGCAGGGATTTCATGTTGAAGTCCGGGTTGCCGAAGCTGAGGGCTGCCGCCGGGCCTTCCCCGTCCGGGTCGACCGTGTATAAGCCGTCGGCATAGCCGATGGTCGAGCCGCCCTCGCCGTAAACGTTATAGTCGAATTCCTTCGGCTGGGCCAGCTCCTTGAACCGGTCGTAATGGCCCACGGCCAGGAACGGCTGAAGATAGAGCTGAAGGCTGAGCTTGGGGGTGAATATCCAGTTCAATCGGATCTCGCTGGCCAGGGTCTTCTGGTCGATCCGGCCGAAAATGTAGCGCGTGCCGTAGGTCGAGGTCATCAGCGGGTCGGTCCTTTTCGTCACCCACTGGAGCTCGGATTTTTCAATCCCGAACGTCGGCCCCACGGACAGACTGATGTTGGTCCGCGGCTTCCACCGGACCGACAGATTGCCGTAGTATTCATATCCCGAGTCCGGCCGGCGGTAGAAGGAGTTCACCATTTCCAGCACGACAGGCTTCCGGCTGTCCGAATATCCCATCAAGTCGATTTGATAGCCGTAGGGCATCTTGGCCAAAGGACCGCCCCGGGTCAAGGTGGTGCTGATGGAAGGCGGATTGTAGGCCAGCATCGTACTGAACCCCCAATAGTTCAAGAACTGTCCCTCGGCCGAGAAGAGGACTCCATGCCAGGTGATATTCCCGTCGAAATCGTAGTTGCGGAACGCTCCGCCGAGCAAGATGAAATACCGGAAGACCTTCCCCGGCTTGGTCCATTGGAACGCGGGCAGGACGCTGAAGTTGATGACATCCGAGCGGTTATACTGGAACCCCGCATCGTTGGGGTTGAAGCCCGGGGACAGCGCTCCCAGCGAGGCCAGGAACAGGAACTGGCCCTGCTGCTTGGCCAGGTTGAACCGGGCTCCCCAACCGGTCAGGGATGTCGCCTCCGGATCGACTTCGGAATGGACGGCGTCCGGCCTCTGGAAATAGTGCATGGACGACGTCTGGACGCGCAGGATATCCT
>Ga0299912_10002603_pt1 | contig 14811 bp, 15 predicted proteins | sample RVTome_2_FD_207667 | JGI IMG/M metagenome (GOLD analysis project Ga0299912, IMG submission 207667) | Soil microbial communities from uranium-contaminated site in the Upper Colorado River Basin, Wyoming, United States - RVT95D214 (version 2) ... | reverse complement strand
CGCGCGCGCCGCGCGCTACGAGGCGGCACTCGGCCTGCCCGCCTACGACGCCGACCTGCTCACGGCCGAGCCCGACCTGGCCGCCTACTTCGAGGCCGTGGTCGCGGCCCTGGGCGACGCCAAGCTCGCCGCCAACTGGGTGATGGGGGAGGTGCTGCGCCGCGCCGTGCCCGGGGCGTCGCTGGCGGCCTTCCCGGTGTCGCCGGCGGCACTGGCCGATCTGCTCGGCCGCGTGCAGGCTGGCGAGCTGAGCAACAGCGCCGCCAAGACCGTCTTCGAGCACATGGCGGCGGCAGGTGGCAGCGCGGCAGCCTGGCTCGAGCGCCTCGGCCTGCGCCGCCTCGACGACACGGCCGCCCTTGCCGCCGAGGCCGATGCGCTGCTGGCCGCCAGCCCGCAGGAACTGGCCCGCTACCGGGCCGGCGACGCGAAGCTCTTCGGCTGGTTCGTGGGTCAGTTGATGGCGGCCACAGAGGGGCGGGCGGATCCGCGCGAGGCCGCGCGCCTCCTGCGCGAGCGCCTGGATGTGCCCGGCGGGGAGCCCCGCTAGCGATCCTGCCAGCGCGGCGGCCGCTTCTCCAAGAAGGCCTGCTGCGCCTCGCGAAAGTCCTCGCTCTGCCAGGCCGCATGGCGCAGGGCCGCGATCTCGGCCAGCAGGGCGGGTGCCAGGGGCTCGGCCGCCTCGAGTAGGCGTAGGCTGCGTCGCGTCCCCCGCAGTGCGCCGGGGGCCGCGGCGAGGAGGCTCGCCATCAGATCGCCGCCGGCCGCCGCGAGTCGCTCCGGCGCGGCCAGGCGGCAGAGGAAGCCCGCGCGCAGGGCCCGCCGCGCGCCGATGGGCTCGCCCGTGAGCAGCAGCTCGCGAGCGAGCGGGGCGCCGAAGGCGGATTGGAGGCGGCGCATGCCCGTGGGGCTGTAGACGAGACCCAGGCGAAGAGCCGGCACGGCGAAGCGGGCCGTCGGTACGGCGACGCGCAGGTCGGCGCAGCACAGCAGCTCGACGGCGCCGCCATAGGCATCGCCCTGGATGGCCGCCAGGATGGGCGCCGGGTAGTCCCAGAGCGCCTGCATCACCCGCTCGAAGGGATCGCCCGCGCGCACGGCCGGATCCGCGTGGAAGATGCTCTCAGGGATGGCAGCGATGGGATAGCCCGTGCTGAAGTGCCTGCCCGCGGCGGTGAGCAGCAGGGGCGGCGCGCCATCGGCGGCCAAGGCGGCGAGCGCGCGGAGCAGGCCATCCAGCAGGGCCCCGTCCAGCAGATTGCGCGGCGGCGCGGCAAGCGTGAGGACGGCGTGATCAGCGCGGCGGTCGACGAGCAGGCTCATGGCGCCAGACTAGGCCGGCTCGACGTCAGGGGCAAGAAAAACGCGGGAGGCCAACGCCTCCCGCGCACCTGCTGCATGGTCAGATGTCGATTGCCCGGTCTCGCCCTGGCGTAATTCACGCAGTCGTGACTAGGGGCAAACGCTCGAGTTGTAAGCGGCCGCGAAGATGCTGAAGTCGATGACGCCCGTGCTGCCATCCTCGTTGTAGTCATGGCAGGGATCGCAACCGACGCTGCAGTTGTAGTCGGCGGCGAACTTGCCGAAGTCGATGACGTTGACCATGAGGTCACCGTTGAGATCCGGACTGTCGAAGGCCACGCACACGGGGTTGTTGCCATTGAGCACGATGCCGAGAGCGTAGACGTACAGATCGGTGTCATCGCAGTTCACGCCATTGCCGGCGTCGCCGCTGACGCCGCCGTAGATGGTGCCCGTGAACTCGGTCATGCCATCGCCCGAAGTGTCATTGTCGGCCTGGCTAGCCGCGTCGGCGCCACCGCAGGCGACGAGGTTGCCGGGACGATCCAGCCACAGGTCCGTGGGCGCCAGGGTCACCACGGGATCGCCGTTGATGTCGTTGACGGTGACGAAGATGGTGTAGGCATTGGTCCCCTCGATCAGGGTCTCACCGCCGCCCGGGGCGATGGTGAAGCGGCCGCAGTTCGCCGCGGACGCGACAGAGTTGTTCGTATCCGGGACGCCAGCGCTTGCCCCCACCGCCAGGCCGAGAACGCACACGGCTGCCAGAGCAAGAGAGATGATATTCCTCATGGCCATTCGAAACCTCCTAAAAGGTAGACTAGGCCCCCGGTAAGGTTGTCACGCTCAGTGCCGTTCTTCCCGTAGGGCGCAACCGGTCAGCAGGGGCAGTATCCATGGTGCAGCTCTGTTTCGATCCGCACCACCCATGAGCAGGATGAAGCACATGGGGCGAGAGACGCGTCTAGTATACTCCGAAGGCGGAAAAGCGGTCAACGAGGAAACCTAAGGGATATCGGGGAGCTGAAACGGCGTCCCCGGCTCGCCCGGGGAGCCCCGCGACGCCACTCCCGGCGGGCCTCGGCGCGCCACAGGGCGGCAGGATTGGCAACGGCGCGCCACGGCCGGTGCTTGCCCACCTGGGTCCGGCCCAGGCCGCGCAGAGCCGCGAAAACGAGACCTCTGGGGCCAAGCGCGCGTCCAGGCCCAGGCTGCTGAGGACCGCGCCGCCCCGGCAGCCGCGCTCGCGCCCGCGCCGCGCCCCGTGGTTGACAGGCCCCGGGACGCTCCGTAGAGTCCATCCGCCGGCGCGGCTAGGCCGCGGGCGTCACTCCAGCCAAGGCCGCGGACGATGGCCAGCGCGAACCCCACCGAGAGCCCTGAGCTCGCCCGCTGCCTGCGCCGCCGACGGCGCCGCGATGGCGCCCTGCTCTACGTGCTCCCCGCGCTCGCCATTGTCCTCGTCTTTCGCTTCGTGCCCATCGTCGCCGCCTTCGCCTTCAGCTTCTACGAGATCAAGATGGGGGCCCTCGTCGGCTTCGTCGGGCTGGGCCACTACGTCAAACTCCTCCAGGATCCCAGCTTCTGGCACTCGCTGACCACGACGCTCTGGTTCGTGCTCGGCACCGTGCCGCCGGCCATCTTCGGCTCGCTCTTCTTCGCGCTGCTCCTGAACCGCAAGATCAGGGCCCTGGGCTTCTACCGCACGCTCTACTTCATGCCGGTCGTCACGAGCATGGTGGCCGTGGCCGTGATCTGGAAGTGGATCCTCGAACCCGAGTTGGGCATCCTCAACTTCCTGCTGGAGAGGCTGCACCTGGGCCGCCCGGGCTGGCTGGGCGAGAGCCGCGGCCTCTTCCAGCTCCTCGTCGATCCCGGCGGCCGCTGGCTGCCGGCCTGGGCGGGAGGACCCAGCCTCGCCCTTGTCAGCCTGGCCATCGTCAACACCTGGAAGGGGCTGGGCTACAACATCGTCATCTTCCTTGCCGGCCTGCAAAACATCCCCCAGCAGCAGTACGAGGCGGCCCGCATCGACGGCGCCGGCAGCTGGCAGCTCTTCCGGCACGTTACCTGGCCCATCCTCAGCCCGACGACCTTCTACGTGTTCATCATGAGCACCATCGTTAGCTTCCAGACCTTCAGCCTGGTCTACCTGATGACCTCGCCGCCGGGCGGCCCCGAGGACACGACGAAGGTGCTCGTCTACTACCTCTTCGACAAGGGCTTCACGCCGCCGGCCAGCCTGGGCCGCGCGAGCGCGGTGGCCCTCGTGCTCTTCCTCATCATCCTCGGGCTCACGCTCGTCCAGCGCCGGCTGGCCGAGCGGCGGGTCCATTACTAGGGGGCGGCGGTGGGCGTCGGCGCGCGGCCGCTCAGGCGAAGCGGCATCCATCTGCTCCTCATCGTCGCCGGCCTCAGCATGGTGCTGCCTTTCCTGTGGATGGTCTCCACCTCCCTGCGCTCGACGATCGAGATCACGCGCGACCCGCACCGCTTCCTGCCCGAGGTGATCGCCGGCGTCCCGGCGCCGGCCGCCGCGCCGCAGGGCTTCGCCCGTTTGGTCGCCAACTACGTGGAGGCCTGGCAGAGCGCGCCCTTCGGCCGCTACTTCTTCAATACGATCGTGGTTGCCCTGTCCTGCCTGGCCGGCGTCGTCCTCACCAGCGCGCTGGCCGCCTACGCCTTCGCGCGCCTGCGCTGGCGCGGTCGCGACGCGCTCTTCATGCTCTTCCTGAGCATGATGATGGTGCCCGAGCCGGTCTACCTGGTGCCGAGCTTCATCATCATCGCCCGCCTGGGCTGGCTCGACACCTATGCGGCCCTCATCGTGCCCTGGACGGTCAACATCTTCTCGATCTTCCTGCTCCGGCAGCACTTCAAGACGATCCCGCAGGATCTCTTCGACGCGGCCACCATCGACGGCGCCAGCCGCTTCGCCGTGCTCTGGCGCATCATGATGCCCCTGTCCAAGGCAGTGCTGGTGACGATCTCGCTTTTCACCATCATCGGCACCTGGAACTCCTTCCTCTGGCCCCTGGTGATGACACACAGCCCCGAGATGCGCCCGCTGCAGATCGGCCTGGCGGCCTTCAGCCAGGAGGAGGGCACCGAGTACGGCCTGATGATGGCCGCCACCACGCTCAGCGTCGTGCCGCTGCTCGTGCTGTACTTCTTCGCCCAGCGCCAGATCATCGCCAGCCTCGCCTCCAGCGGCCTGAAGGAATAGCGATGCGCCGCGGTTTCCTCGCTCTGCTGGCCGGCCTCGCCCTCGCGGCGGGCCTCGGCGACTGCGGTGCGCGCCGCGAGGAGAACGTGATCACCTTCTGGCACGCGATGGGCCGCTGGTCGCCGGCTCTGACGGCGATGATCGAGGAGTACAACAGCCTTCATCCCGAGCTGCCCGTGCGCGCCTACGACATGAGCCGCTACCAGGCGCTCAGCCAGAAGATCATCGCGGCGGTGGCGGCCGGTCAGCCGCCCACGATCAGTCAGGCCTACGAGGCCTGGACGGCCGAGATGATCGCGGGGAACATCATCGAGTGCCTGCAGCCCTACGCCGACGGCGAGCTGGGCACGGCGCCCCTGACGCCGGCGGACCTCGCCGACTTCCATCCCGTCTTCCTGGACGAATGCCGCTACGATGCCCGGCTCTGGTCCTTCCCGTTCAACAAAAGCGTGCGCACGCTCTTCATCAATCGCGATCTCTTCGCGGCCGTGGGCCTCGATCCCGACCAGCCCCCGCGCACCTGGGAGGAATGGCGCGACGCCAGCGCCCTGCTCACCGTGGATGCGGACGGCGACGGCCGCCCCGACCGCTGGGGGACAACCGCGCGCGCGTCGGTGACGATCTTCGGCACGCTGCTGCTGGCCAACGGCGGCGATTTCTTCTCGCCCGACGGCAAGCGCTGCACGATCGCCGAGCCGGCGGGCGTCGAGGCCCTTGAGTTCATGGCCGAGCTGCTGGGCACGCGGCGCTTGGGCTACGCCACCTTCGACTACGCCTACCAAAACGACTTCAAGGCCGGTCGCGTGGGCATGATGGAGGGTTCGAGCGTTTCGCTCTCATTCCTGCGCGGCGTCATCGACTTCGAGCTCGGCGTGGCGCCGCTGCCCGGGCGCAAGCGGCAGGCCGCCCTCATCCAGGGCACGAACCTGGTGGTCTTCGCCAAGGCCAGTGAAGCACAGAAGCGCGGCGCCTGGCAGTTCATCCGCTTCCTCACCAACACGGCGAACGCGACGCGCTGGTCCTTGGCCAGCGGCTATGCGCCCCTGCGCAAGAGCTGCCTCGAGCAGCCTGAGATGCAGGCGCTGCTGGCCGCCACGCCCGGCTTGGCGGCCACTTACAGCCAGCTCGCGCACGCCTTCAGCGAACCGCGCAACGCGGCCTGGTTCGCCGGCCGCAAGTATCTGGAGGAGGGCGCGATCCAGCAGGTGATGCGCGGCACGGCGAGCCCCGCCGAGGCCCTGCGCCGCACCGCGCGCAAGATTGACGCCGAGATCGCCGCTGAGTTCTGAGCCGCGCCGCCGTGGTTTACAGACGGCCGCCGAAACGCTACAAATCGGGTTCCGGTCGGCTCCGCGCCGGCCTTGCCAAGGAGAGCAGAATGAGCAGGGAGGACATCGATCGCCGCGGCTTCCTGAAGCAACTCGGTCTCGCCGCCGCCTTCAGCCTCGGCGCCCAAGGCCTCGTGGGCTGCGGGAGCAAGACGCAGGATCCGTGCAGCAACCTCACGGGCCTCAGCGCCCAGGACCGGCAGACGCGGGTCACCTACGGCTACCGCAGCCAGACCCTCATCGAGGCCAAGCGCTGCGACAACTGCAACTTCTGGAAGGCGCCGGCAGGCAGCGGCCCCTGCGGTAGCTGCACCCTGGTCAAGGGTCCGATCGCGCCCGGGGGCTACTGCAACAGTTGGGCGCAACCGGTACCGCCGGGCCAGGCTGCGCCGACGGACAGCACCACAGCGCCGGCGGAGCAGAGCTAGTCCGCCGCCGCGGGAACCCCCCTGCGGGCCGGGGCGTTCGAGGGGGCCTCGCCCTCCCCCCTGTTGTCGCTTGATCCGGGCGGGGGCCCGACCCGACCGGGAGGATGCACGGCGCTGCCGTGGCGGCGCTGCCCGCGAGGAGTGACGATGAGCCTGAGCTTCGAACGGAAACTCGACAACTACGCCGAGCTGGCGATCCAGGTGGGGGTGGGCCTCGTGCCCGGCCAGCGCCTCGTGCTGCTGGCGCCAGTCGAGTGCAGCGCCTTCGCGCGCCGCGTGGTGGCGGCCGCCTACCGGGCTGGCGCGCCGCTGGTCGACCTGCTCTACGTCGATGACGATGCCCTGCTCGCCCGCTACCGCTTGGCCCCCGCGGACTCCTTCGCGACGGAGGTCTCGACCTGGAGCGCGGATGCACTGATTAAGGGCACGGGCCGCGGCGATGCCGTACTGCGCATCAGCGGCGCCGATCCGAACCTGCTCAAGGACCAGGATCCCCAGCACGTGGCCCAGGTGCAGCGCAACCTGCAGGTCTACAGCGAGCCCTTCGTCCGGCGAATCAGCGCCAAGGAGATCAACTGGAGCATCTGCGCCGCGCCCGTGCCGGCCTGGGCGGCGCGGGTCTTCCCCGAGCTGGCCCCGGAGGCCGCCGTGGCCGCGCTCTGGGAGACCATCCTCCGCATCTGCCGCGCCGACCGCCCGGACCCTGTTGCCGCCTGGCGCGAGCACACGACGGCCCTCCTCGCCCGCCGCGCGCAACTGGACGCCAAGCAGTACCGTGCGCTGCGCTATCGCGGGCCGGGCACTGAACTGGAGCTCGGCCTGCCCGCGGATCATTGCTGGCTGGGGGGCCTGAGTCACGACCGCCAAGGGCGCGCCTTTGTGGCGAACCTGCCCACGGAAGAGGTCTTCACGCTGCCCCATCGGGAGCGGGCCGAGGGCTGGGTGGCCGCGAGCCTGCCGCTGGCCTACGCCGGCAACCTGATCGAGGGCATCCGCCTGCGCTTCGCCGCCGGCCGCGTCGTCGAGGCCCACGCCGCCCGCGGCGAGGCCGTGCTGCACAAGCTTCTGGACACGGACGAGGGGGCGCGCCGCCTGGGCGAGGTGGCGCTGGTGCCGCAAAGCTCGCCCATTGCCCAGTCGGGACTGCTGTTCCTCAACACGCTCTACGACGAGAACGCGGCCAGCCACCTGGCGGTCGGTCGCGCCTACCGCGTCTGCCTGGCCGGCGGCGCCACCATGGACGACGCCGCCTTCGCAGCGGCGGGCGGCAACGAGAGTCTCACCCACGTGGACTTCATGATCGGCTCGGCCGAGCTGGAGGTGGACGGTCTGCGCGCCGACGGCGGCGCGGAGCCACTGATGCGGGGCGGTGAATGGGCCCAGCCCGTGTGAGTCGCCAAGCGAAAGGACGACGATGAAGACAGCGCGCACCGGCCTGCGGGCCTGCCTGCCCGCCCTCCTGGCCCTGCTGCTGCCCGCCCTGGCCGCCGCGGGGCCGCGGCTGGGCCTCTCCGTAAGCCGCCTCGACTTCGGCCGTGTGCCCCAGCACCAGGTCTTCACGCGCGAGGTTCTCATCAGCAATCGCGGCGACGAGGAGCTGCTGCTCACGGAGGTCTACACTTCCTGCTCATGCACGGAGCTGGTGCTGGCCGCCGAGCGCGTGCCGCCGGGCGGGCAGACCCGCCTCACCGTGAACTTCCACAGCCGCGATCTCTCGGGAGAGAACAACAAGACCATCGAGATCAGCTCCAATGACCCCGAGCAGCCGATGGTGGAGATCCCGGTATTGGCCTTCGTGGCGGCGCCCATCCTGGTCGAGCCCGCCGACCGCAACTTCGACTTCGGCAAGGTGCACCGCGGCGAGGAGCCGCGCCTGGAGGCGGCGATTCGCGTGGACGGCCGCCCCAGCTTGGGCCTTACCCTTGGCACCGTGGACGCCAAGCGCTTCGCGGTCACGCTGGAGGTGGGGACGGCCGCCGATCGCCACCGGCTCTTCGTCGGGCTGAAGGCGGACGCCATCGCCGGGCCCTTTCGCCAGGTGTTGCGCCTGGCCACCGACGACCCGCGCATGCCCAGCCTGGACTTCACGCTCAGCGGCACGGTGCTGGGGGACCTCGAGACCGCGCCCGACCGGTTGAACTTCCGCTACGTGACGCCGGGCCAGGCTCTGAGCAAGGAGATCGTCGTCAAGACGAAGTCGCCGGGCTTCGACTTCCGCGTCACCGATGCCAAGCTCGACCTGCCTGGCCTGAAGGTGCAGGTGCTCGCCGACGGCGGCGGCGGCGAGGCCAAGCTGCGGGTGACGGGCACGGCCGTGGCGGCCGACGACTCGCTGGCCCTGGCTGGTCAGGGCCGCGTCAAGGGCAGCCTGCGCATCTTCACCAACCGGGCCGAGGAGCCCGAGTTGCTCGTGGACCTGCTCTACATCCTGCGCGAGTGAGGGGACCATGCGCGAGGCCGTTGGGACAGGCGCCTGCCGGCGCACAGTGGGCGAGGCGGGCCTGGTGCTGGCGATCGCCCTGGTGGCGGCCCTCGCGAGCTGGCTCGCGCGCACGCCGCGTCTGCCGCTGGCCGCCGAGCGGGCGGTCTACGAGTTCGAGCTGAAGCAGCCGCTCATTGCCGCCGCGGCGGCGCTCGCGCATTACGAGGCCGGCAGCCATCTGTTCGTCGACACGCGGGCGGGGCTGGCGGCGGGCGCGCCCCGCATCCCGGGGGCGCTCATCCTCCGACCCGAGCAGTTCGACGACGACCTGGCGGCCATCATCGACTTCATCGCGCCGGAAGACCCGATCGTGCTCTACGGCGACCGCCTCCAGGCCGCGGCGGCGGTGGCCGGGCGCCTGGCCGAGCGCGGTTACCTCGAGCTCAGCCTGCTCGACGGGGGGCTCGGCGCCTGGGAGGCGGCCGGGGGGCCGCTGAGCCGAGGCCGGGAGGGGAACCGATGAACGCGCTCGCCCGCCTCAGCGGCCGCCTGCCGGGCTGGCTGCACTGGCTCCTGGCCCTGGCCGTGGCCGCCACCTTCGTTGTCGCTTCCCTGGACAAGATCGCCAACCCCGGTGACTTCGCGCAGTCCATCTACCGCTATCGCCTCCTGCCGCTGGTCCTGCTCCACCCCTTCGCGCTCGCCCTGCCTTGGGTCGAGCTCGTCGCCGGCCTTGCGGTCCTCTGGCCGCCCTGGCGCCGCGGCGCCGCCCTGCTCGCCGCGCTGCTGAGCCTGATGTTCATTGGCGCCCTCGGCTTGGCGCTCTTCAGGGGCCTGGACATCAACTGCGGCTGCTTCAAGGCAAGCGGCGGCCACGGCGTGGATCTCGGGCTGATCGGCCGGGACCTCCTCCTGTTCGCCGCCTGCCTGCCCCTGATCGCGCGGCCTCGTTAGCGCGGCACGGCGCTTGCCACTGGCCGGGCGCCCCCTCCTCCCCGCTCACTCGCCGAGGAGGCACGCGTGCACGACTCCCGCAAGGCGGTGCGGCTGGCAAGCTTGCTGGCGCCGCTCTTTCTGATTCTTTCCCTGCCGGTGGGCAGCTTCGCCCAGGTGCTGCTCAACGAGGTGCTGGCGGATCCGATCACCGACTGGTCGGGCGACGGCATCATCGACTTCAAGAACGACGAATGGGTCGAGATTGCCAACGGGGGCAGCGCTCCCGTCGACCTGTCGGCCTACTGGCTCTCCGACTCGAGCACGGACCCGGCGGTGCGCTACCGCTTCAGCGGCAGCTTGGCGCCGGGAGCGGCCCTGGCCGTCACGGGCGCCATGGCGGTCGCCTGGCAGACCGAGACGGGCAACGGCAGCGCCGGGCTCAGTCTCAGCAACTCGGGCGGCGAGGTGGCCCTCTTTCGCGACGAGGCCGGCAGCGCCGTGCAGGTGGACCTGGTCGCCTACACGAGCTACCAGATGGACGACGACCGCAGCCTCGGCCGCTTCCCCAGCGGCACGGGGGAGTGGATCCTCTTCGACGGCCTCAACCTCTACCACGGCACCCAGGAGCCGGGCTCGACGGGCTGCCTGCCCTCCCTCGGGCAGCCGAACGTCTGCGCGCAGGTGCCGGTGGCGGAGACCTCCGTCGGGCAGGTCAAGCAGCGCTACGGCGACAAGTAGCAGCGGCCGCGGCGGGAGTGGCGGGCGCGCGCCCGCCCTCCCGTCGGCGGTGGACCCTCCCGGGGGCCTGTGCTAGAGTCGCCGCCGGGAGGCGCCATCGTGACGAGTCGCCAGGTCTGCTGGGATCTCTTCCGCTGCCGGGACCGCAGTTGCCCCGTCTTTGGCGATCACATCGTCGGCAGCCCGGCCCTCATGCGGGTGGACACCGCCGAGGTGCAGGTCTGGCGCAGCGGGCAGCTCGGGCCGGTCGAGGCCCTGAGTTGCCAGTACTTCCGGCGCCTGCGCGAGCGGGGCCGCGGCCGCCGCGCCGTCGACCGCAACCTGGACCTCTTCCTCGAGCGCGCCCTGCGCCGCGCCGCGAGCTTCCAGCGGCGCCTGGCCATCTACGAGAGCGGCGTCGAGGGGCCCCACCTGGACGAGCTGAGCCTGCTCGGCCAGTTCAGCCAGCTCATTCCCAATCTCGGCTCCATCCGCGAGGTCTGCTTCGCCCTGCTCACGGTGGTGACGGCCGGCCAGGGCCTGGGCTTCAACCGCGCGATGATGTTCTGGAAGGACCCGGAGGAAGGGCGCATCGTCGGCCACTGCGCGATCGGGCCCGGCGACGACAAGGAGGCCGACCGCATCTGGCGCGAGCTGGCCGAGCAGGAGCCCTGGCTGGACCTGCGCGAGCTGGTGCGGCGGGGCCTCGCCGGCTCGCCCGAGGACGCGCCGCTGGCCGTGTGCCTGCGCGGCCTCAGCTTCCCCGCTCAGGAGCTCGGGAGCCGCTTCACGCGCGCGCTCTACGAGCTCCAGGAGCTGCACGGCGATCAGCTCGAGCACGCAGCCGACCGCGCCCTCGTCGCCGCGCTCGACTTGCAACACTTCGTCACCCTGCCCCTCGTGCGCGCCGAGCGCAGCCTGGGCTTCCTGCTCGTCGACAACCGCTATTCGGGCGTCAGCCTTGCCCCCGACCGCGTCGACGTGCTGCAGGTGCTGGTGCGCTTCGCCACCGGCATCCTCGAAAACCTGCTGCTGCGCGAGTCGCTCGAGCGCAGCCTGGCCCGCAGCCAGGCCAGCGCCGAGGTGTTGGCCGAGATCCGCCGCCGCATCGGCCGCGCCGAGAAGCTGGCCGCCAGCGGCGAGCTGTCGGCGGCGGTGGCGCACGAGATCCGCAATCCGCTGACGGCCATCGGCGGCTTCAGCCGGCGCTTGCTCAAGAGCGATAGCCTCGCGCCCGAGGATCGCCGCACCGTGCAGGTGATCGCCGAAGAGGCCCTGCGCCTGGAGGAAACCCTGGGCCGCCTCCTGCACAGCGCCCAGCGCGAGGAGCTGCAGGTGCACCCGGTGGACCTCAATGCCCTCGTGCGCGACATCGAGAGCCTCCTGCGCGACCGCGTCGCCGAGGCGGGCATTCGCCTGAGCAGCGACCTGGCGCCCGACCTGCCCCACCTCACCCTCGACGAGCGGCGCATCAAGCAGGTGCTGCTCAACCTCGTGCAGAACGCTATCGAGGCCATCGAGGGCAAGGGCGAGATCCGCCTGGAGACCGAGCGCGAGGACGGCTGGCTGCTGCTGCACGTCGTCGACAACGGCTGCGGCATGAGCCCCGAGCTGCAGAAGCGCATCTTCCGCGCCTTCTACTCGACGAAGGACGCCGGCACGGGCCTGGGGCTGGCGCTCTCGCAGCGCTACGTGCGCCAACATGGTGGAGAACTGAGCGTGGAAAGCACGCCGGGGGTAGGCACGCGCTTCTCGATCCGCCTGCCCCTGCGCGCGACGGCCCCGGTGGGGGCGGCCCTCCTGCTCGATCGCGAGGAGCTGCAGGGATGACGCAGGGGCTCGCCGCGCAGATGGCGGCCGCCGCGGCGGGAGACCGCCGGGCGCTCGCCCGCCTGATCTCCCTCGTCGAGGACGAGGCGCCGCAGGCGGCGGCCGTGAGCGACTGGGCCCTCGGCGCCAGCGGCGGCGCTTACCGCGTCGGCGTGACGGGGCCGCCGGGGGCGGGCAAGAGCAGCCTCCTGGACGGCCTGCTCCGCCGCTATCGCACGCAGGGCCTGCGCCTGGCCGCCTTGGCCGTGGACCCCAGCAGCGCCTTCACGGGCGGCGCCCTGCTGGGCGACCGCATCCGCATGCACGAAGCCGCGCGCGACCCGGAGATCTTCATCCGCAGCCTGGGCAGCCGGGGCTCGCTGGGTGGGTTGGCGCGCCAGACCGAGGCCGTGGCGGACCTGCTCGACGCCTGCGGCGCCGAGCGCATCTTCATCGAGACCCTGGGCGTGGGTCAGAGCGAACTGGACATCGTCGAGAACTGCTTCAGCACTGTGGTGGTGCTCACCCCCGAGAGCGGCGACGGCATCCAGATGATGAAGGCGGGCTTGCTCGAGATCGGCGACCTCTTCGTGATCAACAAGGCCGACCGCGAGGGCGCCGCCGCCCTGGCCATGGAGCTGGAGGCCAGCCTCATGCGCCGCGGGGCTCTGGACGGCTGGCGCCCGCCGGTGCTCCAGTGCGTGGCCACGCAGGATCGCGGGCTCGTGGAGCTGGAGGCGGCCATCGAGCATCACCGCGACTTCCTGACGCGGGAGGGCCGCCTGGACCTGCGCCAGCGCGAGCAGCTCGCCCGCCGCCTGCGCGCGGCGGTGGAGGCGCGAGTCACCGAGGCCCTCTGGACCGCTGACCGCGTGCGTGCAGTTGAGAAGGGGGTTGCGCTCGTCATGGAGGGGCGGACAGGCTTCGCGGCGCAGGTGGCGGCGCTCACGCCGGCCGGCCTCGCGGCGCTCATCGCGCCGCCGCCGGAGCTTCCCTGAGCGCCGCTGCGGCGCGCTGGCTCCGCACGCCGGCCTGCGGGCGGCGGTGATCGCCACGGCGGGGCCGAGCGAAGCCCTGGCCTGCCGGGTGCGCAGGGCGGCGCGCATAGAGCTGGACGGTGACGTCCAGGTGCCGGCGCCGGAGCCACCGCCACCCACTCGCGCCGATCGCTCTGCCTGGGACATGCTGCTGGCGCGGCTCTAGGAGGTGCTGCCTCTGGTCTGCCCGCGCTTCAGTGGCGCCATGCGGATCGGCGCCTTCGTAACGGAGCAATCCGCGGTGCGCCGCATCCTCGAGCACCTGGGGGAAGGCGTCACGCTGCCGGCGTTGTCGCCGTCGCGGGCGCCGCCGTGGGAGGAGTTCGCATGGGGTGGGGGTGGCGAGGACAGCGTCGACCAGCGGACGGTCCACGCGGACGAGCCCTGGTAACCGGCGTGCGCTTTGCGCGCAGGGACGGAGTCTGTGCGCGGAGTGTGCTGGCGGGCGTCATCCATGCAGCGAGCGAGAGGTTCCTGCGCAGGCACTCCCCTAGCCAAACATCGCTCAAGGACTCTGACACTGCGGAATGTCACCGGCGCGCTCAAGGTGGCGCTCGCGTTTACAGCTGCTAGAGCCAGGCGCATACTCGAAGCGGCTCGAGAGGACGAGCGGTCACGATCGATGGCGTCATGACCGGGCGCGCGGCCCCGAAAACGGCTTTGAAACGCCTATCCGCATGCCCATCTGCGGGAGCCGCCGTCACCGACGGGATCGCGTGCCGGCGGCAGCAGATCGCCCCGTTGACGCTGCCGAGTTCTGTAGGGTATGATTAGCCGACAGCCGGAGCTGCCGAGGATTCCGTCCGCCTGGGCAGTGAATGCTGAGACGAGTTCAATGGCCAAGCAATCGGTGAATTCCTGGGGAATCGGCAGGACGGGAAGAAGGTAGGATCACCAATGAAAAAGCTAGCGCTGTTTGCGATCTTCATGCTCGTCGTCTCCTCCGCGTTTGCGGTGGACTACCGAGTCGGAACCGGAAACGGGGCACCTTGGCCCCAAAGTGACCGCGACGTGTTCACCTGTGACGACGGCACCGGAACCAATGGCCTCTATCAGGACAACCTGACTGCCTACGGCAATGCCTTCGACGTGGGTATCGGCGGGCAGCTCACCACTCTCGAGTTCGTGCACCATGCCTGGTACGAGCTGTCTGGCCCCTACGACTACATGCTCTACGTGTACGCTGAGGACGACTGCACGGAGCTCTACGCGATCGGTCCGCTTCAGGCCGCCGATGCGTACAGCACCTATGTGACGGAGACCGTGAACCTGACGTCCTACGGCATCATCGTCGCGGGGAACATCGTGGTGGGCATTCAGGCCATGTCCCTGTCCCCGTATGGCTACTATCACCCGACGGTAGCTTTCGAGGAAGTGCCGCTCGACAACTGCATGCGTCTGGTCGACATCAACACGTCGACGGGTTGCAGCACGGTGTCTACGAGCGGAGACTTCGCGATCCGCATCACCATCGAGCCGACCACCGCAACGGCTGACGGTACCTTCAGCGCGGTCAAGGCGCTGTACTGATCAGGGCTGGTTCGCGGTAACGCGAAGCGACGTGAAACAGGAAGGGCCCGCCGGATGGCGGGCCCGCGTCTTTTCC
>Ga0299912_10002602_pt1 | contig 14811 bp, 14 predicted proteins | sample RVTome_2_FD_207667 | JGI IMG/M metagenome (GOLD analysis project Ga0299912, IMG submission 207667) | Soil microbial communities from uranium-contaminated site in the Upper Colorado River Basin, Wyoming, United States - RVT95D214 (version 2) ... | reverse complement strand
AGTTCGGTGAGCGCGAGGAATACTACCGTAGCGAATCGCGTTATTCGGCAACAGGGAGGAATGCCTGATGTATTTCAGTCGAATCGAACTCAACCGCTCTGGAGCGGGCGTGGCCCAGCTACTCAAAACGATGTCGGCGGACGACTATCGACATCACCAGTTCGTCTGGCGGCTGTTCAAGGGGGTCGAAGACCGTGATTTTCTCTATCGCCGTGAGGATGCGGGAAACTGGCCGCGCTACTACACGGTTTCTTCTCGCGAACCGACGGACAGCGAGGGGCTGTGGACCATCGAGACCAAGCCGTATGTTCCGAAATTGACGGGCGGCGAGGCCTTGGCGTTCAGCCTCCGTGTCAATCCGGTTGTTACCCGCAAAGGCGAGAATGGCAGGCAACAACGCCATGACGTAGTGATGGATCACAAGCGGAAGATAGGCTTCAAGGATCTTCCTCGTTCCGAACGACCTTCACTACCGCAGATCATGCGGGCGGCTGGTCTGGAGTGGTTGCGTGGGCGTGCCGCCAAACACGGATTTTCATTCGACGGCGGCTTGGTGACTGTCGATGCCTACGAGCAACACCAGAGCCTGAAGAAGGAGGGCGGAAAACCCATCAGCTTCAGTACCCTGGACTTTGGCGGGGTGTTGACGGTTACCGATAGTTCCGTCTTTTCCCAGACCCTGTTCAACGGTATCGGCCCCGCCAAGGGTATGGGGTGCGGCTTGCTTATGGTTCGGCGCATCTAGCCACGCCGGGGCATTGTGGCTAGTGTGGCCAGAACAAAGGTGAAACCATGAATTGGCAACTGCATGAGGCGACGAACCGGCTGAGCGAGTTGGCGAAGGAGGCCCGCATGTCGGGGCCGCAGGTGGTTACCGTGCATGGCAAGGAGGCCGCTGTGCTGATGTCGGTGGAGGCCGCAAACTCTGGGGGCGGGAGGAAGGTCTGGCCGATTTCCTGATGCGCTCGCCATTACGGGGCAGCGAACTGGTCATCGAGCGCGACCAGGATTTGGGGCGGGAGGTCGAGCTTAGCCCCGCCATATGACGGTCGTGACCCGCAATTCCAAGGATTTCGAGCGCATCTGGGTGTCAGGACTCAGTCCATGGAGTGGCGCATGAGACTTATTGTGCGACCGGCGGCACCTGACTTTGGCCCGCCGGGTAGTTTTGTGCTATCGTTTGATGGCACAAATCTGGAGCTTCGCTATGGATACCTTTACTGTCAGAGACTTACGAGAGCGTACCGGCGAGCTGATCCGCGATGCGGAGGCCGGTAAGTTGTCCGTCATTACTAAGCACGGGCAGCCGGTATTTGTTGCAGTGCCCTTCGACGAGACCCTGCTTCGTGAGGGGGTGGCGGTCGCACTGGCCGTTAAGCTCTTTGACGAGGAGGTGCTCACACTGCGCCAGGCGGCGAAGGTGGCAGGCATGACCTTGGCGCAGTTTATGGAGGAGTGTTCTGCGAGGGAGGTTCCTGTGGTTCGTTATGGTCCGGAAGAACTCGAACAGGAAGTGAAGGTCTTCGATGAGTTGCATCGTCGCTGATGCGGGTCCACTGATCGCACTTGCCAAAGCAGGACTGCTGGAGCTGCCGAGGCGTGCGTTTGGGCAGGCACTGATTTCCCGCACCGTCTTCGACGAGTGCCTGGCTCAGGCACGCAGCCATGATGCGCAGCGAATAAGGGAGGCGGTCGATGCCGGTGTGCTGGTTGTTTGCGATGCACCCGATTGGCCTGTGGGCAGACCCGTACCACGTCTGGACCCCGGTGAATTGAGCGCCATTGCCCTCGCACTGCATCATTCAGCTCCACTGCTCATGGATGAGAAGCGCGGGCGCCGCTCAGCCGCCCACATGGGAATTCCTCTGGTGGGTGTCTGCGGATTGCTCGTTATCGCCAGACGGCAGAGGTGGATCAGCAATGTACATGATGTGCTCACTGCCATGAAGAGAGATGGTTACTACATTGCCCCGTCCTTGGTGCATAAAGTCTTGCAACTCGCCGGGGAGGAATAGGCGATGCTCCCACCGCTCAAGCCCATTGCCATGAAAGAACGCGTCTCGATGATCTTCATCGAATACGGCGAAATCGATGTTCTCGATGGTGCCTTCGTCGTGATCGACAAAAGCGGTGTGCGTACGCACATTCCCGTTGGCAGCGTAGCCTGCATCATGCTTGAGCCGGGGACCCGCGTGTCGCATCGCGCTGTGGCGCTGGCAGCTCGCGTCGGCACGTTATTGGTTTGGGTGGGCGAGGCGGGTGTGCGTTTATACGCCTCGGGGCAGCCAGGCGGTGCACGCTCCGACCGATTGCTCTATCAAGCAAAACTGGCGCTTGATGATACGGCCCGCCTCAAGGTCGTGCGCAAGATGTACGAACTGAGGTTCGGCGAGGCGCCGCCGCAACGGCGTAGCGTGGAGCAGTTGCGTGGCATCGAGGGGGCGCGGGTGCGTGAGACGTACAAGAATCTTGCCCAGCGCTATGGCGTGCAGTGGCAAGGCCGTAAATATGACCCGACCAATTGGGATGCGAGTGACGTACCGAATTTGTGTCTGTCGGCTGCGACCGCGAGTTTATACGGTATCACCGAGGCGGCGGTCCTGGCCGCGGGCTATGCGCCGGCGGTGGGCTTCATCCATACGGGAAAGCCGTTGTCATTTGTCTATGACATAGCCGATATCTACAAGTTTGATACGGTGGTTCCGGTGGCTTTCAAAATCGCTGGTCAGAATCCGCCGGAACCGGAACGCAGGGTTCGCTTGGCTTGCCGCGATATGTTTCGCGAGACTAAAATCCTTAGCCGTATTATCCCCGCTATAGAAGAAATACTCGCCGCGGGTGAGCTGGAGCCACCGAAGCAGCCGGATGAGTCTGTCGGCCCGGCATTTTCTGATGGTGAGAACCTGGGCGATGCTGGTCATCGTCACTGAAAACGTCCCGCCGCGACTGCGCGGGCGCCTCGCCGTCTGGCTGCTGGAGATCCGGGCCGGCGTCTATATCGGCAATCCCTCTAAGCGGCTTCGCGAGCATATCTGGGAACAGGTAACGCAAGGCGTGGAGGAGGGGAATGCCGTTATGGCCTGGACCACCAACACCGAATCCGGATACGACTTCGAAACCATCGGCGCCAATCGCCGCGTCCCCGTCGACTTCGATGGCTTGAGGCTGGTGTCGTTCCTACCGCCCAATCCTAAGGACGAAGCTCCTTAACAATTCGGGTATCATGACCGCCCGCCTGTGCGGTCAGGCGGGCGGTTATTTTTGGTGGAAATTTTGTTGCAATAAAAAGCTTGGTAGATCAATTGTCTACAACAAGTGTGTTCCCCGCGCACGCGGGGATGAACCAGTGGAAGAATAGGAGGGGTAAGCAGAGAGGGGGTGTTCCCCGCGCACGCGGGGATGAACCGAAATTCCAATCACTGGCAAATATGGTGAAAAAGTGTTCCCCGCGCACGCGGGGATGAACCGATCATTGTGATAATTTACAGGATAGCGTTAGTGTGTTCCCCGCGCACGCGGGGATGAACCGCGTGAATGCATTGGCTGTCCAATGTCAAAAGCGTGTTCCCCGCGCACGCGGGGATGAACCGTCATAAACTACATCATCTTCATTTTCAGGGTCGTGTTCCCCGCGCACGCGGGGATGAACCGGGATAGAGGGCTATATAATGATTGGCTCAATTGTGTTCCCCGCGCACGCGGGGATGAACCGTAGTCGGCGCCATGCTGCCATTTTCCTTCTTTGTGTTCCCCGCGCACGCGGGGATGAACCGTATCCTCTTAGGCTTCATCAGCAAGTCAGTATGTGTTCCCCGCGCACGCGGGGATGAACCGGCAGTATCGCCGCCCGTGACAGTGGGTGGGACGTGTTCCCCGCGCACGCGGGGATGAACCGCCAATCACGCGGAGAATGCAGAGGATAGTTGAGTGTTCCCCGCGCACGCGGGGATGAACCGTACGGGACACTGAAAGGCGAATGGCGAGAGGAGTGTTCCCCGCGCACGCGGGGATGAACCGCGGCAGACTCATTTTGCGCGGGTCACCGTGACGTGTTCCCCGCGCACGCGGGGATGAACCGACGGCTACGACCTGCGGGTAGGCGTGGACGATGTGTTCCCCGCGCACGCGGGGATGAACCGAGCCTTAATCTGCACCTCTTGATCTGTCGCGCGTGTTCCCCGCGCACGCGGGGATGAACCGTTGGCCCGCGCCTTGCATGTGTTCAAATGGGAGTGTTCCCCGCGCACGCGGGGATGAACCGGGTATGCCTCTCCCGGCGCTTGTCAACGAACAGTGTTCCCCGCGCACGCGGGGATGAACCGATTCCCCTCAATCATCGCGGGGTTGGGCAGCGGTGTTCCCCGCGCACGCGGGGATGAACCGTACACTAGAAGTGTCAACGCGAATCTCACCGCGTGTTCCCCGCGCACGCGGGGATGAACCGGTAAGATAGTCTGCGCCGAGGCCAGCGTCGGAGTGTTCCCCGCGCACGCGGGGATGAACCGGTCGTGTTATCCCTGGTGGTCATTGCAGAGACGTGTTCCCCGCGCACGCGGGGATGAACCGCCTTGCAGAGCTTGCGAAGATAAGCGGGGTGAGTGTTCCCCGCGCACGCGGGGATGAACCGTAGGCCATCGCGAATACCGGCCATCGCCCAATGTGTTCCCCGCGCACGCGGGGATGAACCGCAGTTACAGATGATGGCGTTGCACCAGCAATGGTGTTCCCCGCGCACGCGGGGATGAACCGATAATGTATTTCATTATTGTGTCCTCTCTGTTGTGTTCCCCGCGCACGCGGGGATGAACCGGAGTGTCGCAAATCCGCGGCGCTCAGGTTTGAGTGTTCCCCGCGCACGCGGGGATGAACCGTGTAATCCCCCCCCGCTGCCGATATGTTAGCGGTGTTCCCCGCGCACGCGGGGATGAACCGGAACTTCCCTGCTGACCGTGTGCCGTACAGCCGTGTTCCCCGCGCACGCGGGGATGAACCGACATGCAGGACTATTTGAGGGGGGTTGAGGGAGTGTTCCCCGCGCACGCGGGGATGAACCGTGGCCTCGCCACTACGCCGCCGAAATCGTCGCGTGTTCCCCGCGCACGCGGGGATGAACCGATCGCGGCGCAGGCTGCCGTAATTAGAGAGGAGTGTTCCCCGCGCACGCGGGGATGAACCGGCATCAGAGCTGCTTTCTCACGGTAAGGTTTCGTGTTCCCCGCGCACGCGGGGATGAACCGACTTGGGTATTTCTGGCCCTGTTCTTCGGGCTGTGTTCCCCGCGCACGCGGGGATGAACCGACCGCGGCGCTCAGGTTTGAGGAGGACCAAACGTGTTCCCCGCGCACGCGGGGATGAACCGGCCTGTAACCCGGTCATGAGAATCTGCGGACCGTGTTCCCCGCGCACGCGGGGATGAACCGTCCAGAAAATTGGACGGATCATTGCGAAACCGGTGTTCCCCGCGCACGCGGGGATGAACCGGAGCTGGATAATATTGTTTCCCGCACACGTGGGTGTTCCCCGCGCACGCGGGGATGAACCGGGCCATAGATGACAACTAGTGTCAGTCAGAACGTGTTCCCCGCGCACGCGGGGATGAACCGCTGAGCGTATGTTCGCCGACCTGCCCGCGGACGTGTTCCCCGCGCACGCGGGGATGAACCGGCGGCCGCACCAAACAGGCTCACCGTGACGAAGTGTTCCCCGCGCACGCGGGGATGAACCGCACGCGGCGCTCAGGTTTGAGGAGGACCAAACAGTGTTCCCCGCGCACGCGGGGATGAACCGGTCGCGTCCGATGCGCGGAGGGTTCCGGTTGTGTGTTCCCCGCGCACGCGGGGATGAACCGAGATTTTTGCGCAGGGTTCGCTCGCGGCTACCGTGTTCCCCGCGCACGCGGGGATGAACCGGCTGGGTCTCGTTCCTGCTAAACCCGTCATCGGTGTTCCCCGCGCACGCGGGGATGAACCGAGATTTTCGCGCAGGGTTCGCTCGCGGCTACCGTGTTCCCCGCGCACGCGGGGATGAACCGCGGGGCTGTATTTTGCTCCGCAGGCGGTTGCAGTGTTCCCCGCGCACGCGGGGATGAACCGGAGCGTCGCAAGAAAGCGGCGCTCAGGTTTGAGTGTTCCCCGCGCACGCGGGGATGAACCGGTTACCGGGCCGTCGTCCGGCGCGCATTACGAGTGTTCCCCGCGCACGCGGGGATGAACCGAAATTTTCGCGCAGGGTTCGCTCGCGGCTACCGTGTTCCCCGCGCACGCGGGGATGAACCGTTCCTTGCGGTCAATGTATTGGTTGCCGTTTGGTGTTCCCCGCGCACGCGGGGATGAACCGACCTTGGCATTGCTGGCCCCGTGCTTCGGGCTGTGTTCCCCGCGCACGCGGGGATGAACCGAATGTTAGAAGTGTCAACGCGAATCTCACCGCGTGTTCCCCGCGCACGCGGGGATGAACCGGAGATGGATAATATTGTTTCCCGCACACGTGGGTGTTCCCCGCGCACGCGGGGATGAACCGCCGGTTATCTAGTGCCGTTTTTTGTGGATGAGGTGTTCCCCGCGCACGCGGGGATGAACCGGAATATTCCCAGCGAAACCGAGAACCGGAACCGTGTTCCCCGCGCACGCGGGGATGAACCGCTAACGGGAGGGCCCATGTTGTTTTTGGAGGGGTGTTCCCCGCGCACGCGGGGATGAACCGCGTTTTCGTATGTCTCGTGGTAGGTCTCGTCGGTGTTCCCCGCGCACGCGGGGATGAACCGGCCGGTCTGTATTTTGCTCCGCAGGCGGTTGCGTGTTCCCCGCGCACGCGGGGATGAACCGGTGTTTTGGGGCTGCACCGGCTACCCGGAATGGTGTTCCCCGCGCACGCGGGGATGAACCGTGGTGACAGCGGAATCCGTGCCGGCGGATCTCGTGTTCCCCGCGCACGCGGGGATGAACCGAGATTTTGAAAGTCAAGAAGGAAATGGATAATGTGTTCCCCGCGCACGCGGGGATGAACCGTATTCGTCCGATTGTTATCCGTCTGATACGGTGTGTTCCCCGCGCACGCGGGGATGAACCGGTCTGGACGCACGATGAGCTGGATCAGGTCGTGTGTTCCCCGCGCACGCGGGGATGAACCAGCAGCCACCGACAGGGTGAGAATCGGAATAGCGTGTTCCCCGCGCACGCGGGGATGAACCGCGATAGCGCACTGCCTTGTAACCGCAGTTGGTGTGTTCCCCGCGCACGCGGGGATGAACCGGAAGCGTTCCGGCTCTACAACACTGAGCGTGCGTGTTCCCCGCGCACGCGGGGATGAACCGGCGTCGAGATTCGCGGTAAGACATTGAGGATAGTGTTCCCCGCGCACGCGGGGATGAACCGAAACACAGCTGCTCGTACAAGGACGCGGTCGAGTGTTCCCCGCGCACGCGGGGATGAACCGCGAACGCCGTGCTGGCGGTACAGGTCGCGGGCGTGTTCCCCGCGCACGCGGGGATGAACCGAATGCTAATGGCAAGCAACTTCAAGAGAAAGTGTGTTCCCCGCGCACGCGGGGATGAACCGGTTATTGCCCCCTCCAGTGGGCCGGGGTCCGTGTGTTCCCCGCGCACGCGGGGATGAACCGTCATTGGGTGCAGGGGTTGCAGTGGCGGCGAGGTGTTCCCCGCGCACGCGGGGATGAACCGCATGAGGATATCGGCGACATTCCGCGCGATCTGTGTTCCCCGCGCACGCGGGGATGAACCGTAACGTGCCTCAGTAGAGTCCGGCGCCATAAGGTGTTCCCCGCGCACGCGGGGATGAACCGTTTGATTATTAAGTTCTTTGACTAACGGAGGAGTGTTCCCCGCGCACGCGGGGATGAACCGCTCGGGGATTACCGGATGTAAGTCCGCTTGAAGTGTTCCCCGCGCACGCGGGGATGAACCGTTCAACAGGTCGCGTCCGATGCGCGGAGGGTTGTGTTCCCCGCGCACGCGGGGATGAACCGTTCATGAAGCGTTTTCGTAAGGCGATTGCGCCGTGTTCCCCGCGCACGCGGGGATGAACCGCTTCAAATGAGTTTGCCAAGATTGGTAAAGACGTGTTCCCCGCGCACGCGGGGATGAACCGTCCACAGTCGCCCGGCTCACCGTCTTGACGGTGTGTTCCCCGCGCACGCGGGGATGAACCGGCGATTTTATGTAGGACATAATGCGCGGGACCGTGTTCCCCGCGCACGCGGGGATGAACCGGCCTCGGCCGGCACGCGCACGGGGTATTCGATGTGTTCCCCGCGCACGCGGGGATGAACCGTCCTTTACCACCCGGAAAGAATACGCCTGATCGTGTTCCCCGCGCACGCGGGGATGAACCGTCACCCTGGCGACATTCGGGCTCGGGGCAATTGTGTTCCCCGCGCACGCGGGGATGAACCGAAACTAAACCCAAATACTTCTTGCTTGAAAATGTGTTCCCCGCGCACGCGGGGATGAACCGAACGCATGGGAAGCATTCGTCGAATCGCAGGCGTGTTCCCCGCGCACGCGGGGATGAACCGTAGGGAGAATCAAATCATGTCCAATCCGATCTCGTGTTCCCCGCGCACGCGGGGATGAACCGCCGGTCCCGCCCGTTTTGTTTTTGACGATGGTGTGTTCCCCGCGCACGCGGGGATGAACCGGGGCACGCTGAGTCGGAGTTCTGGCGTTGGATGTGTTCCCCGCGCACGCGGGGATGAACCGGCGGCAATGAAATCCCAGGGGATGGCGCCCGAGTGTTCCCCGCGCACGCGGGGATGAACCGTCGGCGACGGTGGTGGTGGTGGCCGGAGCTGCGTGTTCCCCGCGCACGCGGGGATGAACCGCGATAGCAGTACGGCAATAATCCACATCTGATGTGTTCCCCGCGCACGCGGGGATGAACCGCCGGTCCCGCCCGTTTTGTTTTTGACGATGGTGTGTTCCCCGCGCACGCGGGGATGAACCGTGCCCAGCACCTGCGCTCCACCGTCCAGGCATGTGTTCCCCGCGCACGCGGGGATGAACCGCCGCGCTTTCGCCTCGATGCCGATACGCTGACGTGTTCCCCGCGCACGCGGGGATGAACCGAACTCGCGCAGGTCGCCGCCCTGGATAGCCGCGTGTTCCCCGCGCACGCGGGGATGAACCGTCGCCGCGCTCGGCCTGATTGCCGATCTTGGTGTGTTCCCCGCGCACGCGGGGATGAACCGGTGAAGGGCTTCAAAGAGGCCATGCAATCCAAGTGTTCCCCGCGCACGCGGGGATGAACCGCTGCTCAAGCAGTTCGACGATAAACGCATCGAGTGTTCCCCGCGCACGCGGGGATGAACCGCACAAGGCGGCTCCTCGGGAGCACGGGGTACTGTGTTCCCCGCGCACGCGGGGATGAACCGCATCTGCGGCCTGGGTTGGTTCGGCGCGGCCCGTGTTCCCCGCGCACGCGGGGATGAACCGTGTTCTTACAAAGGCACCAAGATCACATACCACGTGTTCCCCGCGCACGCGGGGATGAACCGAAAAACGCCTCGAAACGATCGACGGCACAAAAGTGTTCCCCGCGCACGCGGGGATGAACCGGACACGAACTCCCGCAGGTCTTTCGCCACGCGCGTGTTCCCCGCGCACGCGGGGATGAACCGGCGCCGGGGTGCCAGGGACCATCGGCGGGACGGTGTTCCCCGCGCACGCGGGGATGAACCGCGTGAGCTAGGCGGCTTCCGCACCACCGGCGAGTGTTCCCCGCGCACGCGGGGATGAACCGAATCTCAACGTGCTGGGTGCCCGCCCCGATTTGTGTTCCCCGCGCACGCGGGGATGAACCGGCCTGCGAGGCCGCCGGCTTCAATCTCATTACGTGTTCCCCGCGCACGCGGGGATGAACCGCTCACGCTTTCCGTCCTGGTTGAGGCGGATAAGTGTTCCCCGCGCACGCGGGGATGAACCGCACAACGTGACGCCGTCCATCGCCGTCGATGTGTGTTCCCCGCGCACGCGGGGATGAACCGTTCGTCAAGGACAGCGTCGCCGCGGTACGTACGTGTTCCCCGCGCACGCGGGGATGAACCGGCCCGCGAGCTGGACGCCATCGCCGCCAAGACGTGTTCCCCGCGCACGCGGGGATGAACCGGTTCTGCAGGTTAACGCCGATGAGCTTGTCCTGTGTTCCCCGCGCACGCGGGGATGAACCGCCCCCATGCGCCTGCGGCCGCAATCGCTATGCGTGTTCCCCGCGCACGCGGGGATGAACCGTAGTTTACGAATTAACTCCCCGGTGGTTTTTTGTGTTCCCCGCGCACGCGGGGATGAACCGGTGCTTGATCAGCTCCTCCTTGCTCATGGCCTGTGTTCCCCGCGCACGCGGGGATGAACCGGTAGTGCGGGTGAACTGTTTCACCTCAACTAAGTGTTCCCCGCGCACGCGGGGATGAACCGAGTCAGGAAATCTACAGCCGTCGCGCAGCCGCGTGTTCCCCGCGCACGCGGGGATGAACCGATTCCGTTCGTCCCCGGGCGTGCCGGTGAGGTGTGTTCCCCGCGCACGCGGGGATGAACCAATAGTTTTCATCTTTTATCTCCTTGTTCAGCTGTGTTCCCCGCGCACGCGGGGATGAACCGGACTGGCTGGCCGAATGGAAGGCCGGCACCGAAGTGTTCCCCGCGCACGCGGGGATGAACCGTCTGGGCCGGCGTCGCGCCGCTCGTCACGCACGTGTTCCCCGCGCACGCGGGGATGAACCGCGTGAGGGCCAGTTCCTGGTACCGGCGTCGGTGTGTTCCCCGCGCACGCGGGGATGAACCGCTGGTTTCCGCCCTGCTGTCCGAAGCTGCGCAGTGTTCCCCGCGCACGCGGGGATGAACCGGCGGCTATCGATGCCGCCGCCGGCGATGCCCGGTGTTCCCCGCGCACGCGGGGATGAACCGCCGTCTTCCACTGCCCGACCAGCCGCATGCGCGTGTTCCCCGCGCACGCGGGGATGAACCGGCCGACGGCTACGCCAAGAAGTCGCGCCACCAGTGTTCCCCGCGCACGCGGGGATGAACCGGTACGCAACGGTAAGGCGTTTGATCTGGACAAGTGTTCCCCGCGCACGCGGGGATGAACCGCGATGGGTGTTCTAGCCGGCAAGGTCAGGAAGGTGTTCCCCGCGCACGCGGGGATGAACCGGAGCTGTATGAAGTCTACAAGTCCGCGTCGGTGTGTTCCCCGCGCACGCGGGGATGAACCGAATGCGGGGTGCAGACTGTGGATAGGTCAGGAGTGTTCCCCGCGCACGCGGGGATGAACCGCCGTACAGTATTCGCGAGCAGGTAGGTTATGCGTGTTCCCCGCGCACGCGGGGATGAACCGAGGTCGATGTCGGCAGAGAGTGCGCGCAGCACGTGTTCCCCGCGCACGCGGGGATGAACCGTTGCTCACCGACACGCTGCCGTCAACGGTCAGGTGTTCCCCGCGCACGCGGGGATGAACCGGGATACATCGATCGGGACGTGGACTTTCGCGCGTGTTCCCCGCGCACGCGGGGATGAACCGTAGCCGGCCAGGTTCGCCATGGCGATACCGCGGTGTTCCCCGCGCACGCGGGGATGAACCGGTTCAGGTTCGAGGTAGTTGTTTCGTAGCGTGGTGTTCCCCGCGCACGCGGGGATGAACCGGCGCTAAGCTCGGCGACGGCTCCGTCGTCTGCGTGTTCCCCGCGCACGCGGGGATGAACCGTAACACGAGGAACAACCATGAGAACGATGCAGGTGTTCCCCGCGCACGCGGGGATGAACCGCGATGCCGGACGGCGACTGGCAGTAGCAGGGGGTGTTCCCCGCGCACGCGGGGATGAACCGAAGCTCACATTCTCCTGCGAGGTCAAGGGCTCGTGTTCCCCGCGCACGCGGGGATGAACCGAGTCGGGCTGATGGACAAGGCGCAGCACACGGGTGTTCCCCGCGCACGCGGGGATGAACCGCCCGCCGCCGGCTCCGGATCCAGTGCATCGGCGTGTTCCCCGCGCACGCGGGGATGAACCGCCGCAGGCGGGAAACAGCTGATCAAACACGCCGTGTTCCCCGCGCACGCGGGGATGAACCGTGGGCAGAGACGGCGGTGGCGTCTGGCGATGCGTGTTCCCCGCGCACGCGGGGATGAACCGACACCACGGCCCCCACGTCCATCTCTGCTTTGGTGTTCCCCGCGCACGCGGGGATGAACCGTTCGCGCTGTCGATCGAGCGCGCGTATCAATGGTGTTCCCCGCGCACGCGGGGATGAACCGAGCGACTTCATACCGCACCTTGCGATAGCCCTGTGTTCCCCGCGCACGCGGGGATGAACCGGAGCGGGAGAAGCTGGCTGCCGAAGGCCGGGCGTGTTCCCCGCGCACGCGGGGATGAACCGGTGCAGCGTGATGAGGAGATCAGGCAGGGCAGGTGTTCCCCGCGCACGCGGGGATGAACCGCAGCCTCCCTTTGTCCCGCTGTTTTCATTTCCGTGTTCCCCGCGCACGCGGGGATGAACCGAGTCTCAAGGGCCTCTCCTAGCAGGTCTTCTTGTGTTCCCCGCGCACGCGGGGATGAACCGGCCTCGATCAGCTTCTCGACCTGCTCCTCGGTGTGTTCCCCGCGCACGCGGGGATGAACCGGTCGTTTATTCCGGTGTCCCGGAATTCGTAACGTGTTCCCCGCGCACGCGGGGATGAACCGAACGCAGCCACAAGGGCGGCGAATGCGGCCAGGTGTTCCCCGCGCACGCGGGGATGAACCGAGTAATATGGTCCATCGTTTTTCTGAGGTTCCGTGTTCCCCGCGCACGCGGGGATGAACCGGTCGTACGGTCTACAGCCCGTTTGGTACCGCTCGTGTTCCCCGCGCACGCGGGGATGAACCGCCAGCATCAAGCCAGCGCAGGGCGTACACATCGTGTTCCCCGCGCACGCGGGGATGAACCGTCTTTCTCTAACTTTGCGACGGTTTGCGTTTCGTGTTCCCCGCGCACGCGGGGATGAACCGGTGCTGAGCAAGGGGCCGACATACTGCTCTCCGTGTTCCCCGCGCACGCGGGGATGAACCGATTGAGCGCATCGCGTAGCGCCGGAGCAGCGGGTGTTCCCCGCGCACGCGGGGATGAACCGGAGATTTATGCTCAGGGTTCTTTGGCTGCTACGTGTTCCCCGCGCACGCGGGGATGAACCGTTCAACGCCGCACTCACCATCCTCAAGACCGGGTGTTCCCCGCGCACGCGGGGATGAACCGAGTGGCACGGAGGGTGTAGAGAGCACAAAGTGGTGTTCCCCGTGCACGCGGGGATGAACCGGAGGTTTACGCCGTAGGGCGAAACCTCAACCAGTGTTCCCCGTGCACGCGGGGATGAACCGCAAAAATTGCCGCCGTTCCGCCGCAGCAGTTCGTGTTCCCCGTGCACGCGGGGATGAACCGGAGAGTTCGCCACGTACATCGTTTTCGGTGATGTGTTCCCCGCACACGCGGGGATGAACCGACCATAAAACCTCGCCGCCTAGATCGAGGCCGAGTGTTCCCAGCATCTGTCTATGGACAGCGGGGAGATGGCGGGATTATTCTGACTCTGCGCGGGTGCGACACGGTGATATTCCCCCGGCCGTAGCACAGCCGGAAGGCTGGAGCGCCATGTGGGGTTGCCGGTATCGCCGGATTGGGGGGCCCCACCACCCGTGCAATCGCTCTACCATCCTTTATCGTGGCCGTTTAAACCTCGTCGCATTTGATCAGGCTGGCGGATAGCGGGCGGAATAACGGAAGAAAGCAGCTTTTCTGCTGACGAACCTTTGATCACTGCCGCGTAGTTCGCTCGCCTCCTCCTGCATATACTCCCAGGCGAGACCGCCACCCTGGAACGCCTGTTCCTCGCGCATACGGGGACGAACATGGCTACCGAGGCCTTCCGCCCACGCAGCCCATAAGGGCGGGTGCGTATAAAAACACATAGGGCTGGTGAGTTATTGTGATATGGGCTTGCAGATAAAGGACAGTAGAAAGGTTGAATTAGTCTTACGTGCCCAATAACTTTTTCTCATATTGCCTGTTGACATTTACTGTCTATTCATACACTTTAAGCCATTAGGAAAAAGCGCCACCCGGCGGTGCAGCAACACCAACCGGGCGGCTAACCCCAAGACTGTCGATACCAGACCTTGGGGCTGCGCGAGAGTATATCACCGGGGCCGGCCCTTGCTGGACCCCGGCTCATCGAGCGGCCCCGTAAATCGGGGCCGTTTTTGTTTGCGGCCCCACAAAGAGCCAGGAGGGCTTATGGACGGGACCGCCGATCGCAGTGGAATTCTTTTTGATCCCCTCACCCCAACCCCGAGAAACGTGCTCCCTGCGTTTCCACCCAACGGCTTCCATGTAGTCGTCTCCCTTGGGGAGAGGGGATATGGAGAGGAGAAACACACCGGAGGACGGGCGCATGCCCACGGCCGCAGCCTGCGGCCCACAGTCCCCAAACCCCCGCCACCACCCCGTTCTCCGCCATGCCGGGCTGCCCGTACGGGGCTTGGCGCCTGTAGATTGCCCGCCCTCATTCGTCGTTGACTGCCGCCATGGCCAGGGGAACGGCACGGAGGCTGTTGGCGCAGAACGTCCGTGTTCTGCGTCTGATGCGGGGATGGTCACAGGAGGTGTTGGCCGAGGCGGCGGAGCTGGACCGCTCCTATGTCGGTGACATCGAACGGGCCCGGCGCAACGTCAGCCTGGATTGCCTGGAACGGCTGGCAAGCGCCTTCGGGATGGTGGTACCGGACTTGTTGCGCGAGCCCGATCCCACCGAACTGGGGGCACAGCTGCTGCGCACG
>Ga0299912_10002601_pt1 | contig 14815 bp, 16 predicted proteins | sample RVTome_2_FD_207667 | JGI IMG/M metagenome (GOLD analysis project Ga0299912, IMG submission 207667) | Soil microbial communities from uranium-contaminated site in the Upper Colorado River Basin, Wyoming, United States - RVT95D214 (version 2) ... | reverse complement strand
AACTAAGTAGGATCACATAGTTCTTGTGGGTGGCCAGAACAATCCTCTTGAACGCCACACCCGGGGATTCAATGAGCTGCCACAGCGTTTGGAACAGGTCAAGGGTATCGATCTTGGACTGCAGGAAGCTCCTGCATGACGAGCATTTCAGCGCAAGGTCATTGTTGTGCGTTCCGCAAACGGAACACGTAATCATTCACACTCCTGCGGACACTCCCAGCTTGCTTCCCGCGGCAGCGCGTGACGACTCTTACAACCCGAAGCAAATCAACGTGTTGAAAGTATACCGAATTTTGCGTTCTTAAGCAACGGATTTTTAACGAATTGGAACGATTTTAGCGAGTCCGGCCGGGGAACCTTATGGCAAGGGTTCGAATTTCGCCGTAAAGTGACGAAGAATCGGCGCCTCTTCGATAATCCTGTACCCTTTGAGTCGATTTTTCCGCGCAAAGCTCTCGACTACGACTTCTACGACGTAGTCAACGTGGCTCTGGGTGTAGACCCTTCGGGGCATTGCCAGGCGGACCAGTTCCATTCGAGCAGGGATCAGGTTCCCCGCTTGATCATATTTTCCGAACATAACACTGCCGATCTCAACTGACCGGACACCGCCGAGGCGGAAAAGCTCAGCCACTAGTGATTGGCCGGGATACTGCTCAGACGGAATATGAGAAAGGAATTTTTTTGCATTGACGTAGATAGCATGTCCCCCCGGTGGCTGGAGGATCGGGACGCCAGCAGCCGTCAGCCGCTCACCGAGGTACTCGACTGACCGCAGTCGATACTGTAGGTAATGCTCATCGATGACTTCGTCGAGGCCTTGCGCAATCGCCTCCAGGTCGCGCCCTGCGAGTCCGCCGTAGGTCGGGAAGCCCTCCGTCATGATCAACATATTCCGCGCCTCAGCTGCAAGATCTCCATCGTTCATCGCCAGGAAGCCCCCCATGTTCACGATCGCGTCTTTCTTCGCGCTCATCGTTGCGCCATCGGCGTAGGAAAACATCTCCTGCACAATGGATTTGACAGGCAGCGACTCATACCCCGGTTCACGCTTCTTGATAAAGTATGCGTTCTCGGCAAACCTGCAGGCATCGAGGAAAAGAGGAATGCCGTACCGTGAACAGATTGCTTTCGTCTCCCGGATGTTCTGCATCGATACGGGCTGTCCGCCGCCGGAATTGTTCGTCACCGTGATCATGCAGAGCGGAACGTTCTTCGGGCCCACCCTGTTGATGAGCTCCTCCAGCGCCCGGGTGTCAATGTTTCCTTTGAAGTCAGCCACCCGGTCGGGGTCCTTCCCCTCCTCTGCCGGCAGATCGACAGCTTCTGCACCGGAGAATTCAACATTGGCACGCGTGGTATCGAAGTGGGTATTGTTTGGAACGTACTTCCCCTTCCCTCCCACAAGCGAAAAGAGTATCCTCTCGGACGCCCTTCCTTGATGCGTCGGGATGACGTGCGTAAACCCGGTCAACTCCTTCACCTTGCTTTCGAACCGGTAAAAGCTCCTGGCACCGGCATACGACTCGTCGCCTTCCATCATTCCGGCCCACTGCTTCGCACTCATCGCCGCCGTTCCGCTGTCGGTCAGTAGATCGATCAGCACATCGTCAGCATGAATCAAGAACATGTTATAGAACGCCCGCTTCATAATCTCCTCGCGCTGTTCCTCGGTTGTGAACCGGATCGGTTCGACGGACTTGATTTTGAATGGCTCGATAATTGTTTTCATGGCTGCTACAACGAATGTCATGTGGAGGAAACCGTCCAAATCTAAATCAAAGCCACGATTTTTTCAATAGCCGCGCACTGGACCTTGAAATTGGATTGTAATTGGCATACTTTCGATCAGAACACGCAGACTACGGAGGGTCGCCACATGAGAGCATCCGTTGTATTCCTTCTGTGCCTGCAGCTGGTTTCCTGCATGGATTCGACGCTGATTCAAGAGTCTGGTGTCGGCCGAATCTATGTGCAGGTTCTCGAAGTGGGGCAAAACACCCCGGAACCGGGAGTAGCGGTCCGCCTACTTACGACCGGCGAAGCCAGAGAGACCAATAGTGATGGCATCGTGGTCTATATTGTTCCGGCAGGACACCACACCGTTAGAGTCTACGGCCTCAATCATGGCGGACCATCACGACTCTACGAAGATACCTCAGTCGATGTCGGCCCGAATGAGCGAGTAGTTGTAACACTGTACGACTGTCCGGTTTGTGATTAGTCATGGAACGAGAGTGAGACTGTTTCGAAAACATCTGCCGCCCGAAGAGCTCGGCGCCCGAATTTATGAAGGCCTGCGGTCGGGGATGGAGTTGAATGACGATCTTTCGATGAGCCGATTCATTCGGAGCCTCGATCTGGATCCGTGCACGCTGGACGAACAATACGCCGGCGAAATCATGGTGGCATTGATGTTCGGAGCTACACTTGCGATCGAGCGATCGGCCTCGCCGCGCGTGGCAGAGCAAATCGGTGCAGGGATGAAGGCGGAATTCCTGAATCATATCCAGGAGCAGGGCGCTACGCAGATCCAAAAAGCCGAATGGGAGACGATTACTGCTGGCCGCTTTCTGGACTACAGGAGGAGTATTGAGGACTATTCAGGCTTCGAGCCGCCGTGGAAACTGGGACGAGCCCTTTTTTGGAACATTATCGGTGAAGAAAAGTACGTCGCTATGTCCGTGAAGATTGCGACACTGTACATCCTTGCTGCGCGCGACCTCTGTCAATCGCTTTTGAATGAACACGGCCCCTCTCTGCTTATCCGACGGGCCTAGCGTCACTCCGGAAACCTCCTGAAGGTCTGGATTACTTCTTCCGTGTGTCGATCAATGGTACCCGGAGCCAGGCGGGGGCGATCCGCGTCACATCTTCGTTTGTCCTTCCCGCATCACGTTGATCAGGTCAAATGCTGAGGATCTTTGCGGCATGCGATGGAATCGCTATTCCTTCTCGTACGTCAGGATGGAGAAGATGTTGTACCCTGTCAGGCCGGCGCGACCATGGAGGAATTCCAGCTCGATGAGGAAGGAGAGGCCGACAATCGTTCCTTCAAGGCGATCGACAAGTCTGCAAGCGGCCATCATTGTTCCCCCTGTTGCCAGGAGGTCGTCATGAAGAAGGACGCGCTCACCAGCGGTGATCGCGTCCTTGTGTATCTCAATTGCATCGGTCCCGTATTCGAGGGCATACGCCTCTCTCACGGTCTCCGCAGGAAGTTTACCGGGCTTCCTGATCGGAACGAATCCCGCGCCGAGCTTATATGCCAATGCAGCACCGCAAATGAAACCGCGCGACTCCACACTCACAACTTTATCGATGCGTTCGTCCTTGTACCGGTCATAGAGGATATCAACCACCCTGGCAAAGGCGCGCCCATCTTTGAGCATCGTGGTGATGTCTCGGAACACGATCCCCTTCTTCGGGAAGTCCGGCACGCTGCGGATGGTGTCGAGAAGGCCAGTGTTCGTTCGACTCACCATTCAATCTTTTCCTTTTTCAAGAATGCCGATACACCCTGCTTGCAGTCTTGTGTCATTCGCGCCGCGGCATTCATGTTTGCGGCAAAATCCAACGAGTCTATCAGGTTCAAACCGTGAAGCTTTGATAGCATCTCTTTACACAGTCCCATGGCGTGGAGACTGTTGTGTCTGATCAGCTCTTCGGTGATCTCATCGACCGCCGTCTGCAATTCAGACTCCGGCACAACCACGCTGACCAGCCCGATTTCTTTTGCTTCTTGCGCGGTGATGCTATTGCCGCGGAGGATCAGCTCGCGCGCCTTTCCCTCTCCCACTTTCTTTATCAGAAATATCGACACAACGGCCGGTATAAATCCGATCCGCACCTCAGGATAGCCAAATCGAGCTTTCTCCCTCGACGCAATGACAAAATCGCATACCGTCACCAGCCCGCATCCGCCAGCAAGGGCCGGGCCGTTCACGACACCTATGACCGGTTTTCTGAGCTCATAGACCAGGCGGAACAGTTGGGCGAGCTGGTGAGAATCAGCACGATTCTCTTCGAGGTCGTATTGTGAGACGCGACTGAGGTAGTCAAGATCGGCACCGGCACAGAAGGCAGGTCCGTTGGCCGCAAGGATCACGACTTTCGCCTGCGGATCTTTCCCCACCGCGGTGAATGCAGCACTCAACTCCTGAATCGTCACCTCGTCCAGTGCATTTCGCTTCTCCGGACGGTTCAGCCGTATTAGTCCACGTCGGCTATCCGTCTGGTATATGATCCTGCTGAATTGCATGTCCTCAAAAATAGGGATTTGGGCCTCCAAAAACAAGCGCCGCCGCGTCAACAAAAAAAATCCCGCACCGTGCGACGTGTGCGGGACTAACCGTGCTGCTTCTCCTACAGATTACACATCATAGTAGAGACCGAACTCATACGGATGGGGCCTCAATGCCATCGGCTTCACTTCCTTGTCTATCTTGTACGTTATCCACGTGTCGATGACATCTTCTGTAAAGACGTCTCCGCGGAGCAGGAATTCGTGGTCACGTTCAAGTGCGTGCAGTGCCTCCTCGAGCGATCCGGGTGTCGAAGGAACATGTTTGAGCTCTTCCGGATCAAGGTCATAGATGTCTTTGTCGAGGGGTTCTCCGGGATCGATCTTGTTCATGATGCCATCGAGGCCTGCAAGCAGCATTGCAGAAAAGGCCAGGTACGGGTTGCACGACGGGTCGGGACAGCGGAACTCGACGCGTTTCGCTTTTGGACTCGTGGAATACATCGGGATTCTCACCGACGCGCTTCTGTTGCGCTGTGAGTACGCCAGGTTGACGGGCGCCTCGAAGCCGGGCACCAGACGCTTATACGAATTCGTCGTAGGATTTGTAATGGCGCAGAGTGCAGGAGCGTGTTTCAGCAACCCACCGATATAGTACAGAGCAATCTCACTCAAGTTCGCGTACCCGTTTCCTCCGAACAGCGGCTTGCCGCCCTTCCAGAGACTCTGGTGGACGTGCATGCCTGAGCCGTTGTCACCAAAGATCGGCTTGGGCATGAAGGTCACCGTCTTTCCTTTGAGTCGGGCGGTATTCTTCAATACATACTTGAAGAGCAACATCGCATCGCAGCTTGCGAGCAACGGCAGGAACCTCAGGTCGATTTCAGCTTGCCCGGCCGTCGCCACTTCATGATGCTGGGCTTCCACTTCCAATCCAGCCGCAATGAGATTCTGTGTCATCTCGTTGCGGATATCTTGCATCTGGTCCGTGGGCGGGACGGGGAAGTAGCCTTCCTTGTATCGCGGCTTATAGCCGAGGTTCGGCATCTCGTCGCGGCCGGAATTCCACCGACCTTCAACCGAGTCGACAAAATAGTAGCTGCTGTGTTCGTTGGTATCGAACCGGATGTCATCAAAAATGAAGAACTCCGCTTCGGCGCCGAAGTATGCGACGTCGGCGATACCTGTCGATTTCAGATACGCTTCGGCCTTCTGCGCAATGCTTCGCGGACAGCGCTCATAGCGCTCTTTCGTGATGGGGTCATAGACATCGCATATAAGGCTGAGGGTCTTGACTTCGATGAACTGGTCGATGAAAGCAGTGCCCGCATCCGGAATGATGAGCATATCGCTTTCGTTGATTGCCTTCCAGCCACGGATGCTGGACCCGTCGAAACCAAAGCCGTCCTCAAACGACGATTCGTTCAACTGCTTCACAGGCACGGAGAAGTGTTGCCATTGACCGGGAAAGTCCATGAACTTGAAATCGATCATCGCGACGCCATGGTCCTTGATCATCTTGAAGACCTTCGTAATTGCAGATTCTACGCGTTTGGCCATACTCTGTTCCTCTTGTGTAAGTTGTGAGATTAGAATGTGTCTTAGATGAGTTCGTGATATCCTCGTTCACCGTGCTCTGTAAGATCCAGTCCCTCGTGCTCCTCTTCAGAGTTCGTCCGGATACCCACTGTGAGATCTATGACCTTGATCAGGACAAACGTCACCAAGGCAGAATACGCCACGGTCGCCAGTAGAGCAACGAGCTGAATCCACAGCAGCGAAGCGTTTCCGCGCAACAATCCATTGTTGCCGGCAGCGTTGACAGCCGTGGTCGCAAACACGCCGGTCATGAGCGCCCCGAACATCCCTCCCACGCCATGGACAGAGAACGCATCGAGCGAGTCATCGAGTCCCCACTTGACCCTTTGGTTCAGCGCCCAATAGCACACTGCAGCCACGCCGAGACCTATACAGAGAGCACCGAGAGGCGTGACAAACCCACAGGCGGGAGTTATTGCCACAAGACCGGCTACTGCGCCCGTGATGGCCCCCACGGCGGTCGGTTTCCCTTTCAGAGTCATTTCCAGGATCACCCAGCCGAGCATGGCGGATGCCGCGGCAGTATTTGTCGCCACGAATGCGGCGGTGGCAAGCGACCCGGAGGCAATTGCGCTGCCCGCATTGAACCCAAACCATCCGAACCAGAGCATCCCGCCACCAAGAAGAGCCAGTGTCACATTATGCGGAGGCATCACACGGTGAGGGAAGTCCCTCCTCGGTCCCAGCATCAGGGCTGCAACGAGGGCCGATACTCCGGCATTGATGTGCACAACGGTCCCCCCGGCAAAATCCAAAGCGCCGAGCGTTCGCAGCCACCCGCCCACTCCCCACACCCAGTGTGCAACAACGTCATATGACAGCGTTGACCAGAGTAGGATAAACAGTGCGTACGCCCTAAACTTCATGCGCTCGACGATAGCGCCCGAAATAAGAGCAGGGGTGATGATGGCAAACATTGCCTGGAACATCATGAAGAGCTGGTGCGGCACAGTTGCCGCATAGTCCGGATTCGGGTCGAGCGAGACACCCGACAGACCCACCCACCTCAGATTTCCGATGAAAGGTCCGAGTGCTGTGTCATTCGGACTGAACGCGATGCTGTAGCCAAACAGGACCCACTGAACCGCAACGATGCCAAGCGCCACGTAACTCATCATCATCGTGTTCACGACGTTCTTGCTGCTCACAAGCCCCCCGTAGAAGAACGCCAGCCCCGGGGTCATAAACAACACGAACGCGGTGGCAATGAGCATGAAAGCGGTATCCCCTGTGTTGATAGGATTCATTTGCCTCCCTCAAGTCTGATTCGTCGTGTCTCTTTCGAGGTCGAAAGCACCAAGTCCGTCTTTGTGCTCACCACCCCTGTCCACGTCTGGATTTTTGCCAGCAATTTTTCAAGGCTCGCAGTATTCGTGGTCCGCACTTTCAGCAGGTGGCTCCCCTCGCCGGTGATTGCGTGACACTCAAGGACATCATCCAACGCATGTGTGTGTTCAAGGAACTGTCCGTAGTGTTTTGATGAATCAATGCTGACAAAAATGAAAGCCGTCACGTCCTTCCCGAGTTTCATGTGATCGACCAGCGCGTGGTACCCGGTAATGATCCCGCTGTCCTCAAGTTTTCTCAAACGGTCGCTCACAGAAGGGACAGACAAACCGACGGCTTCCGCCAGATCATTTCTTCGCGTCCTCCCTTTCCGCTGGAGAATCTCCAAGAGCTTCAGATCGATGTCGTCGAGCATGAGGATGGTGGGTGTTGGTCAAATGGAGATCACATACGTCGAAATACCTAAATAATTTAGGTAATTACAATGAATTGACTACAAATATAAGGTAAAGAGAGAACTTTGTCAAGAGGAATTTTCTGGCGCGGCCAGCCGGCACACGGAGGGATGGCGGGACACTAAATTCGGACAGAGCAACTCAGGTTCGGCCACCGTTTTGGGCCGACTGGGCGGCCCTTCTGAGCGCCGCGATGGCAGCAGAAATATCGTGTGAGCGGAAGACGAAACTCCCCGATACCAGAACGTTGGCCCCTGCCTCGACGACACTGACGGCAGTGCCTTGATCGATGCCACCGTCAACCTCAAGATGAATCGCTGGATTTACCTGTGTGATCATGTTCGCTGCCTGACGCAGCCTTTCAAGAGAATCCGGAATGAATGCCTGCCCGCCGAATCCGGGATTGACTGACATGATCAGGACGAGATCGACGTCGTGGATGATGTCGGTGAGCACTGACACGGGGGTGGCGGGATTGACGCACACACCTGCCTTCGCGCCCAGTTCTTTGATTCGGCGGATCGTGCTGTCAAGGTGAGGACACGCTTCGTAGTGCACGGTAATGCGATCGGCTCCGGCGGTGCGAAAACGATCGAGGTAGGCGTCTGCGTTTTCGATCATAAGATGCACATCAAACGGCAACGTTGTGAGAGGACGGATAGATCTGATGACAGGAGGACCAATGGTGATGTTCGGCACGAAGTGCCCATCCATGATGTCAAGATGGAACCAGTCGGCGCCCGCACGCTCGGCAGCGGCGATCTGTCCTTTGAGATCCGAGAAATCGGCCGCCAGTATTGACGGAGCGATTTTCACCATGGAACACCTGAAGGTTATTTTGGGGGAGGCTCGAACTCTTCCTTTGGTTTCCCCGCTTTGATGACGAACAGATCAACGGGGCGCCCCTGAGCTACTGAGTCGCCCGCGCGAGGGAATTGATCGACGACGGTATTCGGCAAGAGATCGAAGCTCGCCTGGTACGCGATGTTTCCGACCTTAAGTCTCCGTTGCGACAATACCCGCTCTGCCTCCGTTACACTTTTTCCAATGAGATCCGGCACGGCGGTGTGGCCAAGGGGTCTCCCCTGGCTCACGACAATGCCGACAGTGCTGCCCTTTGCTACATTTGTTCCTTGCAGGATCGTCTGGCCAATGATGGTGTTTTCGGGGTAAAGTTCGGAGGCCGTATACTCCACGTTGCCAAGGACTAACCCATTGCGCTCGAGCGTGAATTTTGCATCGCGCGGCGACCTCCCGCGAAGCTGAGGAACTGCAACAAGCTGTTCCCCCCCACTCACTGTAAGATACACCCTCCGACCATGCTTGACCACGGCATCTGCCTGTGGATTCTGTGATAGAACGCTCCCGACAGGCACCCTGGGATCGGGCCTCGTGTCTGCCTGCACAGGTTCGAGCCCCTGAGACGCCAAAAGCTGTTGGGCATCGGCGACTGGCTTACCAACAACATCTGGAACAATAAGGGTGCTTCCATGGTTGACATAGAGGGGAAGAAGTACGTAGTTCAAAAAGATGAACAGAACAACTGTCGATCCGCAGGCGACAAGGAGTCTCTTGTGCCTACCGGCCCATGCAAGCAGGACAGAGAATTTGTTTACGGGTTCTGGCATTGTGTTCGTTGCTTGTGAATATACTGAAATGCCGCCTGATGCACAATAACATTCAAATTGTCACACACGTTTCCTCAGGGATCTGACTCCCCTCCATGGAACCACAAGAGGTCGTCGATGCTGTCGCGACTGAACCGAAAGACACCGCAGGTCCGCTGTGCGATGGCATTCTGAAAACGTTGCTGTATTACGACATGTGGAATCACCCGCTGACATCAGAAGAACTGTATGCGTACCTTCCAATTGATTCCCCCAGCTATGGCGACTTCCTGCAGACCCTCGCACATGAGGTAACAAACGGGCGTGTGCAACGCTCAGGCGACTACTACTATACACCGCGGACGGACCACTCCGTTGTTGCCCGGCGATATGCCAAAGAACTCCATGCCCATCGTCTGTGGAAGATCGCCCGGATTTCCATGCATGCGATAAAGCGCTTCCCATTCGTGCGTGCAGTCTGTGTCTCAGGCGATCTCTCCAAAAACGCTACCGACAAAACGAGTGACATTGATTTTTTCATTATCACGTCTCCCCGCCGCTTGTGGATCACACGCACTCTGCTCGTCCTCTTTAAAAAAGTGTTCCTTCTCAACAGTAAGAAGTACTTCTGCTTGAATTACTTCACAACTCAAGAGCATCTGACAGTCGCTGAGAGAGATGTCTACGTGGCTACCGAAATCGCATCACTTCAACCACTGTACAACTTCGACCTGTTTGTGCGCTATCTGCATGCAAACCGGTGGGTGGACGATTTCTTTCCGAATTTCGACTGGCGCAATTGCCGGTATCGAGCAACCAGTGAGCGGCGCAGTATCATTCAGATACTGCTCGAGCTGGCGTTCGCGTTCTTGCCTGCCGACAGAATCGACAGGTATTGCATGAACAAAATGAAGGGGATCTGGGTGCGCCGCTATCCGGACTTTGATGACGCTACGCGGAGCCGCATCCTGCGGTCCACAAGGAGCGAATCCCGGGCCTTCGTCGGCAATTTTGCAGAGAAAATCCTTCCCCTCTACGCGGATCGACTTCGAGAATTCGGACTTACGATGTAGCTGACGACAATCACCACCAGATCAAGAGTAGATATATGGCTGACATTCTCTTCACGCATTCGTACTTCCTTCATTTCGATGCCAAAGAATTCAAAGCGATGATGCCGTATCCTCCCCTCGGGACTCTGTACGCTGCCAGCGCCGTTCGGCAACACGGATACTCGGTCGAACTGTTCGACAGCATGCTTGCACACCATGAGGACGAGATTTTGCAGGCAATCCAGATTCACCGGCCGAAACTTGTTGTCATTTACGATGACGATTTTAACTACCTGTCCAAGATGTGCCTGAGCCGCATGCGAATCGCTGCATTCAGGATTGCGTCGATCGCTAAGAAGGCAGGCGCAATCGTCATTGCTCATGGGTCCGATTCCGCCGACCACCTTGAGGACTACCTCACTCATGATATCGATTTCATCCTGTTTGGGGAGGCAGAGCAGAGTCTTAAAGAGATCGTCGGCCACTTGCTGAAGAATAATCGTCCGCTGGATTCAATCCCCGGCGTGGCGTATATCCAGAATGGGATTGCGCGGCGGACAGCGAAGCGCGACGTGGTGCAGGACCTTGATTTGCTCCCATTTCCGGCCTGGGACCTGGTTGACACCGACAAGTACAAGAAAATCTGGCTTCGCCGCCACGGATATTACTCGCTCAATATGGTGACAACCCGCGGATGCCCGTTCCGCTGCAACTGGTGCGCCAAGCCTATCTATGGCCGGACCTACAATTCACGATCGCCTGCAAACGTCGTCCAGGAGATGAAGTTCCTCAAAACCACCGTGAAGCCGGATCACCTCTGGTTCTGTGATGACATCTTTGGACTCAAACCAGGCTGGATTGATGAGTTCTGTTGCGAAGTCCGTCGCCAGGATGCAGCCATCCCGTTCAAGTGTCTGATGCGAGTTGATTTGCTCCTGCGTGATGGACTCGTGTCCAGGCTCCGCGATGCAGGCTGCACCACGGTATGGGTCGGCGCGGAATCAGGGTCCCAGAAGGTTCTCGACGCGATGGACAAGGGAATTACGGTCCAACAGATCCATGAAGCAGCCCAACAGCTGAAGATGGCCGGTATACGTGTTGGCTTCTTCATTCAGTTCGGCTATCCGGGAGAGATGCAAGAAGACATTGACCTGACATTGACAATGCTGAGGCACTGCAAACCCGATGAGATCGGGATCTCTGTCGCATACCCGCTGCCGGGGACGAGATTTTATGACGACGTGCGCCAGAGAATGGGAGACAAACACAACTGGTCCGACAGTCAGGACCTTGACCTCATGTTTCCAGGAACATTTACGCCCGATTTCTACCGGGCTCTCCACAAAGTCACCCACAAGCAATTCCGTATCTGGCAGGGCATCGACCTGCTGAAGAGATTGATCAGGCGTCCTCTGCAGGCAAGACACACAGATTTGCGGCAAATGGCAGCCATGGCTTACCACGTGGCAACTCTTCCCCTTTACAGCTGTCGACTCCGTACACTGGCCAAGGGAACCAGTACGAAGAAGGCAGAGGTGCGCTCCAAAGCAGCGGCATAGCCGCCAGCCAAATGGCTTATTTACTGTTCTTCAAAAGTCGGGGGGACACACGCCAAGACTCGATCATGACGTGGTCCACATAATGGGAACCGAACTGTGCCCGGCTTACACCAAGTGTTTCAGAATCGATATCCCCTCGTCATTCCGCCCTCAGCAGGATTCACGCCTTTGGCCCTCGCTTTTCTGATGAAGATCGGGTCGCTCAATTCACCAGCGACGGCAACGTGTCAATACTTGCTGCTTTGGTTCGCCGGAAATTCGAAACCACGCGAGGTTTTCCCTGGCCGGCATGCGACTCTTCAGCGCACGCCGCTTCGCGTTGTTTGCTTTTGACCCACCCATTCGATATATTTTCCCAACTTTAGTGTCGGAGTTGGATGAATTATAGGACCCTTGTCAAGCGAGCCCTCGCCGCGCGTTTTCATTCACACTCTCCCTTCTCCCGTTTCAAAGTCGGTGCAGCAGTACTCACATCCGATGGAAAAGTCTACACGGGGTGCAACATTGAAAGCAGCTCCTATGGTCTGACGATCTGTGCTGAGCGCACCGCCATTTTTAAGGCCGTCTCTGATGGCAAGAAGAAATTCAAGGCCCTTGCTGTAGCCACCGATCACAAAACAATTACTCCACCGTGTGGTGCGTGCCGCCAAGTTATCGTGGATCTTGCCGGTAACATCGACCTCATCATGGCAACAAGCGACGGCTCGTTCACGGTGATGAAGATGAGCGAACTCCTTCCTCACCCATTCACCGCACACAATCTGGATCAAGGGTAAACTGCCATGGCTATTCCCACACTTCACGACTCTCCGAGGGGTGTCGGATGGATCGAAGTGATCGCCGGATGCATGTTCAGCGGCAAGACTGAAGAGCTGATACGACGGATCCGGAGGGCACAAATTGCAAAACAGAATGTGGCGATCTTCAAGCCGAAAATTGACCTGCGCTATAGCAATGACCATATCGTGTCTCACAGCGACTTGAAAATCCTGTCCACTGTGGTAGAGCACTCTAGTGAGATCCTCGAGCGTGGAAAAAATGCGCAGGTCGTTGGCATCGACGAGGCGCAGTTCTTTGATATGGGACTGGTGGAAGTTGCGGAAAGACTCGCGGACCAGGGGAAAAGGGTGATTGTCGCGGGGTTGGACCAGGATTACAGGGGGAAGCCCTTCGAGCCTATGCCCCAGCTCTTGTGCGTCGCGGAGTACATCACCAAGACGCTCGCCATCTGCGTTGTGTGCGGGAACCCTGCAGATCGTACGCAACGAACCACAGCAGCAAGCGAGCGCGTGCTTGTAGGAGCGAAAGACGCCTATGAGGCACGGTGCAGACACTGCTTCGAACCACCCAAATAACCCACTCCAGTCGCTCACACTTACAAGTACTCGACCGCATGACGCTCGTGTCGAGACTGAACGGACTGTTTGATCTCGCGGTTCTCATTGGAATCGGGTTTATTTCTTCCATCAACAGGAAGCTGGCCGAGTTACGACTCGCTATCGCCGACGCTGGATTGGCCACACATGTGCATATATTCAAGTACTCCTATGTGATGGCCATGGAACTGGAAATCATTCCGGGACAACTGAAGTTCGCCGCTGACTTCCACACCGTTGCCGACGGCACCTCTGCCAGCCTGACGACCGCAACCATTGCGGGGACTCTTTTCAGCTTATGAGCAACCTTAACGAACAGGTCGGTGCTTCCGTCGCCTTCATTAAGAAATGCGTCCACGCCTCTCCTAGCCTGGGCATGGTTCTTGGCTCGGGCCTCGGCGACTTTGCAGATTCGCTCCCTAATGCTATTTCGATTGCTGCTTCGTCAATCCCGAACTACCCCAGTATTTCAGTTGAGGGTCACAAAGGAAGGCTCGTGTTTGCAGCAGTCGACAAGCATGAGATTCTGGTATTTCAGGGGAGAGTCCATTTCTACGAGTCGGACAATCTCGAAGCAGTCCTCTACCCCGTCCGTGTGGCGTACGACCTGGGCATTCGAACCCTGATAGTCACAAATGCTGCTGGTGGGGTTAACCCCTCTTTGGCACCGGGGGACCTCATGGTCATCACCGACCAGATTAACCTGACCTCGCTTCACCTTCCCTTGCTCGCCAGCAAGCCGAGAGCGCGCCCGACGCCGTACAGCCGGAGACTTATTCAGATAGCATTCCATATGGGTGACTCACATGGCTTGTTGCTCAAGAAGGGTGTTTATGCGGGAGTGCTCGGGCCCTCGTACGAAACCGCATCGGAAGTAGAAATGATTCGAAGGATAGGTGGGGATGCGGTCGGCATGTCGACCGTAATGGAGGTAAGCTTCGCATCAAGTCTTGGAATGGAAGTCCTTGGAATTACATGTATTACAAATCGAGCCACAGGAACTAGCTCATCCAGACTCAGTCACGACGAAGTCACCGAAGTAGCGAACCGGGTGAAGAAGGATTTCGCCCTGCTTTTGTCGTTGATCATCCGGAATCTTTGATTATCCGGGAGAGCGGTAGTTCTCGCTCACCTTCCCCGCCAATCTCGACGAATTCAGAATCACAAGTGTGCTGCTCACCACCATTGCCAGGGCGGCATGGATCGGTTTCAGCATGCCAGCCCCTGCAAGTCCAATTCCCACCACATTATAAGAGAAAGCCCATACCAGATTCCACCTGATCGTCCGCATTGTTCTTCTGGCCAGCTCAATGATCCATGGAACCTTCATGAGATCAGTGTCCATTATTGTGATGTCCGACGCTTGTTTTGCAATGTCCGTGCTTGACCCGATTGCGATGCCAACATCAGCCGACGCAAGCGCGGGCGCATCATTTATTCCGTCCCCAACCATCACTATGGAGCCGACACCCTTTCGTCCCCTCTTGATGACTTCGATCTTCTCTTCGGGAAGCAACCCCGAATGGAACTGTTCGACACCCAATTCCGCGGCAACTGCCTCTACCGTGGCATGTCGGTCACCTGAGATTATTCCTGTTGAGACCTTCAGCCGACGAAGAGCCCTTATCGCTTTCGCC
>Ga0299912_10002600_pt1 | contig 14821 bp, 9 predicted proteins | sample RVTome_2_FD_207667 | JGI IMG/M metagenome (GOLD analysis project Ga0299912, IMG submission 207667) | Soil microbial communities from uranium-contaminated site in the Upper Colorado River Basin, Wyoming, United States - RVT95D214 (version 2) ... | reverse complement strand
ATGCAAAAGGGCGAGCTGGAACTGGCCCAGGCCGAGTTCGAGCAGGCGCTCCGCCTGGAGCCGGACCGTTCCGAGACCCTGAGCAACCTGGCCATGCTCCTCTTGCGTCAAGGCGATCACCCGGGGGCCCGGATGCGCTTCCAGGAAGCGCTTCTCCACAATTCCCGCAACGCCTCGGCTTTCAACGGCCTGGGCCAGATCGCCTTTCATGAAAAGAAATTCGACGAGGCAGTGGAAAATTTTCAGATCGCGCTCAACCTGAACCGGAACATGATCTCGGCCATCTCCAACTTGGCCGCGGCCTTGAGCGAAAAACACGAATACGACAAAGCCCTGAACGTGTATATGCGCCTGCTCAAGATGCAGCCCAACAACGGCCAGGCCATCCTCAACGCCGCCTCCTGCGCCGTGCTGGTGCAAAACTACGACCTCGCCCGCCAACTGGTCAAGCGCGGCCGCAAGCAAAAGGTGCCCGGGATCGAGCAAATCGCCCGACTGATCCCGGCCCGCAATCCCACGCCCGTCGAGACCCCGGAGACTTCCACCGAGCCCGGGAGCACGACCGCGCCGGAACCCGCCCCCGCCCCGTCGCCGGCAAAATAACGCGAGGGGGTCAGGACCCTGCCCGGGTTTCCCGGGTCCGAGGGTGGCCGGAACTCGAGCCGGGACGTGCGCGGGGACTCGTCTGAATCCTGTTGTCCATCAACCTATTCATCAGAAAATACCTTTAACCGCAGATGAACGCGGATGGACGCGGATCAGGGAGGGATTCAATTCTTTTTCCATTGGCGTTGATCTGCATTGCAATCTGGCAACATCTTTTTATTTAGAAAGATAATTTTAACCGCAGATTAACGCGGATGAACGCGGATTAGATCTCAAAGTTTTTGATTTCCACCTTCAATCCTCTTGGATATAACTATCGGCGTTTATCCGCGTCCATCTGCGGTTTCCAATTCTTCTTTGGTTGCGGCCCTGCCGCGCTGGGTGCATCTGCGGTTGCGATTTTCATGTTTCCTGGGTGTCGCAACGCGGCATGAATGACTGATTCTAATCGGAAGGTCTTCCTGAAAGCCCCTTCTTGGCCTTTGCGATCAATTTGACCGCTTGCATCCGGAATTCCTTGGCCCGGGAAGCCGTGGGAAGGTAACTGGCGGGTTGGCAGAATTGCAGCACTTTTTCAAAGGATACAGGATTGGGCACCTGCCCGAAAAAAGCGATCGGGATCTTTTCCGGTCTGGCAAAACCTTGCTCAAAAGCGCGGATCGAGATCGCGGTGTTGACCCCGCTGATCAGAGGCATCCGGATATCCAGGATAATCAAGTCCGGTCCAGAGTCGGATTCCAAACGGGCGCTGAACTCGGTCAAAACCTTTTCTCCATCGGTAAAGGCCGTGGCATGGCCCACGAGAGTTTCGTCAACCACCTCGATTAACACCTGCCGCAGGGCCGGGGTAAAGCCGGCCAGCCAGACTTCTTCAATCTCGGGTTTGACGCTCGGCTCCGGCTCCACCGATGGGGTGACCCCCTTCTCCGGCTTGGGACCCGGCACCTCCATCTGCACTTCCAGCTCGTATTTGCCCAGGGTGATCCGGTCGTTGGCCTGGAGCAGCGACCGGCGGATGCGGCGGTCGTTGACCAGGGTGCCGTTCATACTCTTCAAGTCTTCAATCCAGAGTCCGCCTTCCTGAAAGAACACCCGGGCGTGCTCCGCGGAGACCGTGGTATCACTCAAGATTAAATCCATGTCTTTACGCCGGCCGATCCGCACCTCCGGCCGGGCCAGGTGATAGCGGATCCCTTGCTGGGGTCCTTTCCGGACCACCAGCGTGATTTCCACGCCCTGGGGCATGCCGGGCAGGTGGGGTTTATGGTTTGGAGGAGGCAAAGCCGGATTCCTTGATCGTCCTGCTGAAAATTGTAACGTGGCCCCGGGTCTCAGTCAATATAGCCCCATTGCTTCAAGGTCTCGCGCACCGCGGGGGACAGGCTCCGGTCGCTGAAAGTTTCCTGGACCCAGTCGGAATATCTCATGGTGAACAGGAACGCCCCTTGGGGATCCCCGTAAAAGCGCGGGTTGCGCTCCGCCCGCAAGAGCGGATTCTTGAAACTCTCAACGGTGGTGCCACGGGTTTGCAACCCGTAGCCATTTAAGTTCAGAGCGAACGGCCCTCGCCAGACCCGGAGCGATTCGCCTGCGGCCGCAAGCTGCAAATCGCGGATGGAGTAAGGCAGGATCAAACCCTGGCCCGGCTCCGTAAGCTCGAGTTGGAAGGAAACCCGCAACCACTCCGGATGCTCCGGCAGCGGCTCGACCTTCCATTCCGGTTTCCCGCCCAGGGTTATCTCCGTGCCCAATACCCTCTGGTCCGGCGCCGCCACCTCAAAGCCGCCCTGGACCGGACCCGGCCCCAGATTGAAGGTCAGAAAAGTCAGCAACGGCTCTTGCGGCCGCTCTTGGACCAAGAGCTGGCGCATCCATTCGAGCGTCCTCGGGTCCGCGTCGGCCAGGTTCTGATGCTCCTCCGGGTCTTGCCCCAGGTCATAAAGTTGTTCCGATAAGATCCGCATCAGCCGATGCCCGTCTTCCGGCAGCAACACCTCTTCCTGGTCCGGCCAGCGCCGGATATATTGATAACGGCCGTCCAGCACCACCGACTCGCCCACCTGGCTCACCGTATAAATCAAGTTCCGGCCGGCAAAGGTTTGTCCCTGGACCAGGGAAGAAAAATCGCGCCCGTCCACCGCGGCCTCCGCGGGCCGGAATTCGGGCGGCAAGACCAAAGCCGCCACCGTGGGCAGCAAGTCCATGCTCGCAACCGGCGCCGGGATGCGCGTTCCTCCACCGGACCCCATCGGCCGGTCGAGCAGGCAAGGGATCTGGATCTCCTCGGCCAGGAGCGTGCGGCCGTGCACGTAGTCCGCGGCCCAGGGCTTCTTGTTTTCCCGCAGGGTCCAGACAAAGTGGGCCGGGTCCAGGGTCTGGCCGTGATCCGAGGTCAGGATCACCAGGGTCCGGTCCCGGATCCCGAGCTGATCGAGCGCCTGGAGGAACTGGCCGAAGGAATCGTCCGAGTAGATCACCTCGGCCAGGTAAGCCAGGTATTTTGCCCGGTAGTCGCCCGGGGTCTGAAACAACGCTTTCCAGAGGTAGATTAATGACGGCTTTTCCGAAGCGTGAGGCGCGTTGAAATGAACGTAGAGGAAAAAGGGCCGGGTATAATTCCGGGCCAGCCATTCCATGGTCGCGTGCATGGTGTCGGCGCTGCGGTAATATTTGCGGCCCATGTCCATACCCTCGTCGAAGCCCAGGTCCAGGCCGGTGGCATGGGTGGGAAGCACAAACTGGTTGGCGCCCACCATCGCCGTCTGAAAGCCGGCCCGGTGGAAGACCGTGGCAAAGCTCTCGAAGCGCTGGCGGTAAAAACGGGCCCGCACTTCCGGGTCCAGGGAAAACATCTTGGGCGCCAGGCCCATGGCGGCAAAGTGCTTGCCGGTCAAGAGGGGGAAGGTCCCCAAGCGGGTGGTGTCTCCCACTCCGAAATAGCGTTCGAGTTGCACCGCGTTTTCGGCAAACGCATCCATCCGGGGAGTCAGGCGCATCTCGGGAGAGTAGGACCCCGTCGCGCTTCGGCTCAAGGCATCCACGATGAAGAGCACCACGTTCTTCGGCGGCTGCTCTTCAGGCTGGCGCTCGGCCAAGACCACCGGGTCCCCGAAAAACGCGGCCGGCCAGGGTTCTTCCCGAAGCGGCACCGTCCGCAAGATCAGCTCCACCCGCTGGTCGGCGTAGGCGCTCAGGTCCAGCGTGGCTTCTTTCCAACGGTCGCCCCAATCGCGCGATCCGGCCCGGAGATAGCGGTAGTAGAAGTTCATCCGCTGCGGGTTTTTCTCCCAGAAGGGAACGCGCCTCGGCTGGACCAGCTTTTCCCACAGCACCTCTTCTTGATCGCGCACCCGAACCGCCACCTGGAACTTGACCCCCGGCCGCGCCTCCTGGTCCGGATGCGAAACCAGCCCGTAGCCAAAGGCCAGGCGCGAGCGGGCGGGCAGCTCCAGCCAGTAGCGGTATTCCGCCGGCGCCGGCGCCAGCAAAGCGCGTCGGTTTTGGCTCTCCCAGCGGCTGTAGCCCAAGGTGGCGGAGGGAGGGAAGTTCGGGTTCAAGTCCACCTGTTTCTTTTCCGCCAGGACTTGAAAAGCTTCCGAGGCATGGGGCACGTTTTTAGCGCCATCCTCCTCCACCAACCGGTAAACAATCCGCTCGGCCGGCCGCGGGCCCAGGCCCATAAGATGCGCGAGCGGATCCCCGACCCGGCTCACGTTGGGATAAACCAGGAAAAGCTCGAAAAGCCCCCAGAGAAGGAGCAGAGCCAGCATGAGCCAAAGCAGCCGCTTCATGGCTCTACCATCGGCAGGAAGTAGCCGTTCGCAATCTGCCAGCCGGGCCGGGTCCGGAGCAGGTCCAAGAGCGCGGTTTGCATTTCCAACAGTTTTTGCGGCTCGCGCTCGGCCAGGTCTTCCCGCTCTTCCGGGTCCGGAGCCAGGTGGTAAAGCTCCCAGCGCACGCCCTCGCGCAGGGGCACGTAGATCACTTTCCAGCCGCCCTGGATCAGGGTCCGGTGCTTGGCGGTCTCGGTGTAGGCGTCGTATTCTCTGCGGAGCACGATCTCGCTGTGAAAGTAAGGCTCGAACTTGCAAATGAAGGTGACGTCGGGATAAGGCAGGCGCAGTTTCTGGAAAAAACCCTCGCCGGTGTCAATGAACCATAAGCCGGTCTCGGCATAGACCGGGAGGTCGGTGTCCTCGGCCCGGCCCTGGAGGCGGGGCAGGAGGTTCTGGCCAGGGACGTTGTGGATCGGCCCCTGGCCGAGCAGAGCTAAAAGCGTGGGCGCGAAGTCCACCGAGCGCACCCGGCCCTTGACCCGCGAGACCGGAAAACGCTCCCGGGGATCGTAGATCAGCCAGGGGATCTGGAGCGAATAGCGGCCGCGCAGGTGCTCGCCGTGGCCCATGCCGTATTCGTGCTCGTAGAGGTTCTCGCCGTGGTCCGCGGTGAAGACCACGATCGTGTTCTCGGCCAGATCAAGCCGTTTGAGGTCGGCCAGGATCTCGGCGATGGCGTCATCGGTGGCCCGGATCGCGCCGTCGAACAGCTCGCGCACCTGCTCCTCGTCCTTGGTGGTCACCTTTTCTTCGACATTGATCCGGTTGGGCTTGAAGTATTTGTAAGGACCGCGATAAGCCGGATCGGTATAAATCCGGTAATAAGGATAAGCCGGCGCATACGGGAAATGCGTGGCCGAGAAAAACACCAGCAGGAAAAAACGGTCCTGCCGCGCATATTCTTCCAACCGCTGGTGCACGTCGCCCTGGAGCAGCTTCGGGTCGGCCAGGGCCGCGAACTCCTTGAGCACCGGGAAGACCCTGCGGCCCGGGCGGTTGGCGATATAGGGCAGGAGCGGGGTATGGATCTCCAGGCCGCGCATCTCGGTGAGCACTTCGAAGTTGAAGTCCGGGGCCGAGACGTCCTGGAAGCCGATCTCGATCCGGCTGAAGATGTCGCCGGCAAAGTCCGAGATCACGCCGGTGCGCCAGCCTTGATCGCGGAGGATCGAGGCAAGGGTGACGAAATTTTTCTGGCGCGACTTGACCGAGGGGAACATGGTGGTGATGCCGTGCTGGAACGGGTATTCGCCGGTAAGGAAGCTGAGCCAGGAGGGGAAGGTGCGGGGGAGTTGGGCATAGGCCTGCTCGAAGACGACGCCCTCCTGGGCCAGGCGGTCGAGGGCGGGCGAGGTGTCGCGCCGGCTGCCGCCGAAGCCCAGGTGGTCGGGCCGGATCGAGTCGGCGGAGATGACCAGGAGGTTGGGGCCCTTGTTTTTCGTAGGGGCGACCGGCCGGTCGCCCCTGCCAGCAAAAAATCCGGCCAGGGCCAGCACGAGCAGCGCGGCACCGGCCAGCGCGAGTTTGGCCCGGCGCCGGTCCCGGATGGCCCGGCCGATGCGGGTGAAGAGGAGGATGTGGAAGACAATGAGCACCACCCGGAGAAACCAGCGGATGGCTTCCGGGTTCAGAGTGTCGGTGCAGAGCAGTTGGAACCATTGCCAGAAGCCGCCGCGGTCGTAATAGAACTCGGCATAGAGTTGGGGATAATGGGCGAGAGACATCATCTGGAAGGCCAGGTGGAGGATGGCCACCAGGAAGAGGCAGAACAGGAACGCGCTGTTACGTGAGAGGGAGGGCCGGAGCAGGTCGCGGGCGATCTTGATGAAGGCGCCGCAGAAGATGCCCATCAGGACCCCGCAGAAGAGGTAGGCGAGCAGCACCTGGCCCTGGAAGCGGAGGATGGCCCAGGTGAAATACTGCTCGGTGATCCGCGAGAGCTCGGGGTTCTTCACCCCCATCACCGCGAAGCCGCGGTGGAAAACCAGCACATAGAGGAATAGGCCCAGGTAGAGTGGCAGGGCTACCCAGAGCCCGTCGCGGATGCGAAAGGGCTTCCCCTCTCCGCGGGTTCGGTGCGCGCTTGCGCTCAAGACGCTCTCCGCGCGCGCAGGTTTTTGCCGAGGACCCGGCGCAGGAAGCCTCCGGTGTAGGAGGTCTCGACTGCCGCCACCTGCTCGGGGGTGCCCTCGGCCACGATCCGGCCGCCCTCGTTCCCGCCCTCCGGGCCCAGGTCCAGGATCCAGTCCGCGGTCTTGATCACTTCCAGGTTGTGTTCGATCACGATCACCGTGTTGCCCTGGTCCACCAGCCGGCTGAGCACGTCCAGCAGTTTCTGGATATCGGCGAAATGCAGGCCGGTGGTCGGCTCGTCCAGGATGTAGAGGGTCCGGCCGGTCGAGCGTTTGGACAACTCCTTGGACAATTTGATCCGCTGCGCCTCCCCGCCGGAAAGGGTGGTCGCCGACTGGCCGAGCTGGATGTAGCCCAGGCCCACGTCCTGCAAGGTCCTGAGCTTGGCCCGGGCCGGCGGGATGTTCTCCAAAAACTGGGCCGCCTCGTTCACGGTCATGTCCAGGAGGTCGGCGATGTTCTTGCCCTTGTATTTCACCTCCAGGGTCTCCCGGTTGTAGCGCCGGCCGCGGCAGACGTCGCAGGTCACGAACACGTCGGGCAAAAAGTGCATCTCGATCTTGATCAGGCCGTCGCCCTCGCAGGCCTCGCAGCGGCCGCCCTTGACGTTGAAGGAGTAGCGGCCGGGTTTGTATCCGCGCTGGCGCGACTCGGGCAGCCGGGCAAAGAGGTCGCGGATGGGCGTGAACAGGCCGGTGTAGGTGGCCGGGTTCGAGCGGGGGGTGCGGCCGATGGGCGACTGGTCAATGTCAATGGCGCGGTCAATGTAGCTCAAGCCCTGGATGCCCTTCACCTCCCCGGCGCGCTCCTTGCTGTGATACAGGTGCTGGGCCAGGACCCGGTAGAGGGTATCCAGCACCAGGGTGGACTTGCCCGAGCCGGAGACCCCGGTCACGCAGGTGAAAAGCCCGAGCGGAAAACGCGCGTCAATGCCCTGGAGGTTGTTGGCCCGCGCGCCTTTCATCTGAAGCCACTTGCCGCTCCCCGGCCGGCGCCGGGCCGGAACCGCGATGGAAAGCCGGCCGCAGAGATAAGCGCCGGTGAGCGACTCGGAGCAAGCCATGATTTCTTCCGGCGTGCCCTGCGCCACCACCTGGCCGCCGTGCACCCCGGCGCCGGGCCCCATGTCAATCACGTGGTCCGCGGAGCGGATGGTCTCTTCGTCGTGCTCCACCACCAGGATGGTGTTGCCCAGGTCGCGCAGCCGCAAAAGCGTGTCGAGCAGTTTGCGGTTGTCGCGCTGGTGCAGCCCGATCGAAGGCTCGTCCAGGATGTAGAGCACGCCCATCAGGCCGGAGCCGATCTGGGTGGCCAGCCGGATGCGCTGGGCCTCGCCCCCGGCCAGGCTGGCCGAGGCCCGGTCCAGGGTGAGGTAGCCGAGTCCCACGTTATTCAGGAATTCCAGGCGCTCCCGGATCTCCTTAAGAATGCGCCGGGCGATCTCGGTCTCCTTGGCCGAGAGCGAGATGGCCTCGAAAAAGGCCCGGGCCTCGAGGATGGACAAGGCCGAGACCTCGGCGATGTTCCTATCCTGCACCCGCACGAACAGGCTCATGGGCTTGAGCCTTTTGCCCTGACAGGCCGGGCAGGGCCGCACGTTCATGAAGCGCTCCAGGTCTTCCCGCACCGCCTCGGAGTCGGTCTCGTGAAAGCGCCGGTCCAGGTTGGGGATCACTCCTTCAAACGGCCGCTGGGTGATGGAGAGCGGCCCTTCGCCTTCGAAGCGGAACTCGATGGTCTCGCCTTCGGACCCGGAGAGGAACACCTTCTGGATTTTTTTGGGCAGCTTGCCGAACGGGGTGTTGAGGTCAAAGCCGTAATGTTTGGCCAGGGATTTTAGCACCTGGTGGAAGAAAAAGGACTGGCGTTTTTCCCAGGGCACGATCGCGCCCTCGCGGAGCGACAGGTTGGGGTTGGGCACGATCAGGTCCGGGTCAAAATACATCCTGGTGCCGAGCCCGGAGCATTCCTCGCAGGCGCCGTAAGGGTTGTTGAAAGAGAACATCCGGGGCGAGATCTCCGGGTAGCTGACCCCGCAGTCCGGGCAGGCGAACTTTTCCGAAAAGACCAGCGACTCCCCTTTATCCGCGAGCTCCACCTTGACCAGGCCCTCGGCCACCCGCAGCGCGGTCTCCAGCGAATCGGCCAGCCGCTTGTCCACCTTGCCCGGCTGGACTAAAAGCCGGTCCACGAACGCCTCAATGGTGTGCTTCTTGTTCTTGTCCAGCGCGATCTTCTCGCAGAGGTCATGCACCGCCCCGTCCACCTTGACCCGGACAAAGCCCTGCTTGCGCAGGTCATCCAGCTCCTTGCGGTATTCGCCCTTGCGGCCCCGGACGAGCGGCGCGAGCACGTGGACCCGGGTCCCGGCCGGGAGCGCGAGCAGCGTGTCCACCATCTGCGAGACGGTCTGGGTGCGGATTTCCTTGCCGCATAGCCAGCAATGCGGGCGCCCCACCCGCGCGAAGAGCAGGCGCAGGTAGTCGTAAATCTCGGTGACCGTGCCCACGGTCGAGCGCGGGTTCTTGCTGGCTGAGCGCTGCTCGATCGAGATCGCCGGCGACAGCCCATCAATGCTGTCCACGTCAGGCTTGCTCATCAGCTCCAGGAACTGGCGGGCGTAGGCGGAGAGGGACTCCACGTAGCGGCGCTGACCCTCGGCGTAGATGGTGTCAAAGGCGAGGGAGGACTTGCCCGAGCCGGAGAGCCCGGTGATCACCACCAGCCGGTCGCGGGGGATCAGGAGGTCAATGTTCTTGAGGTTGTGCTCGCGCGCGCCCCGAATGACGATGTGTTCGCTGGCCATGTCTGATACGTATATCGAATGCAGTATGTCGTATATCAGGATGGGACGATCGGAAGGGATTTAGGTTCTTCCCGATATACGAAATACGGCATACGAAATACTTATCCTATCATAACGCCCTTTCGCCTTTTCGCAATTTTTAAGGCCCATTCCGCCGCGCGCAGCAGGCTCTGGGGCGAGGCCCGGCCCTGCCCGGCGATATCCGGGGCGCTTCCGTGGCCGACCGAGGTGCGCACGATGGGCAGGCCGAGGGTGACCTGGACCGTGTTCTCGAAATCCAGCATCTTGAGCGGGGCCAGGCCCTGGTCGTGATACATGCACACCACCGCGTCGGCCCGCTCCCGCAAGGCCCGGGCAAAGAGCGAGTCCGCGGCTAACGGTCCCTCCGCGGCGATGCCTTCCGCCCGCGCCCGCGCCACCGCCGGCGCGATCACCTCCTGGTCTTCCCGGCCCAGGCGGCCGCCTTCCCCGGCATGAGGATTGAGCCCGGCCACCAGCAGCCGCGGCTTTTCGATCCCCAGGTCCTGGCGCAAGCCCTGATCGGTCACCCGGAGCAAATGCAAGAGCGCCTCCGCGCTCAATCGCTTCGGCACTTCAGCCAGGGGCAGGTGGGTGGTGGCAAGCACCACCCGCAGCCGGTCGTTCATCAGCATCATCACCGGCCGCTCGACCCCGAGCAGTTCGGCCAAAAGCTCGGTGTGGCCGCCGTGCTGGCTGCCGCCGGCGAGCATGGCCGCTTTGGTGATCGGCCCGGTCACCAGCGCATCCGCGCCGCCGCCGCGGCACAGCCTCACACCCGCCTCGATCGCGGCCCGCATGGCCTTGCCTTCTTCGGGTCCAGGCGCGCCCGGCTTCAGGCGGGCCGGGTCCAGCCGGGAGACCGAGAGGATGACCAGCGGGGCCTGCTCCGGCGCCGGCAACGGATCTCCGGGGCCGAGGGTCACGGCCGCGGACAAGAATTTTTCGGTTTTCCCGGAGGTAAAACGCCGGCCGGCTTCTTGCAGGACCGCGGGGTCGCCGATGAGCACGAGCGGGCAGGGAAGATCGCTTTGCCACTTCTGAAGCGCCTTGACTACGATCTCCGGCCCGATGCCGCAGGGGTCACCTTGCGTAAGGGCCAGGCGAAAGACGACAGGGGCAAAGTCAGCCATCGCGGAAGGGTTCAGGGGAAGTTTAGGTCCGTATCGGTCAGGCGGATCTCGACATGGGACCGGGCTTTCAGGCGCTCGAGCCACTGCCCGTATCGCTCCATCACTTCCTGCTGGTAGAGCCGTTCCTGGATTTGGTCCTGGACCTGGTCAAAGGGCCGGGTTTCGCCGGTGACGCGCTCCTTGAGGTGGAGCAGGAACAGGCCTTCCGGCGTCTCGAAAAGGGGGGAGGTCTCTCCCGCAGACAGAGGCCGGACGCGGTCCTCAAACTCGGGGCGGAGTTCCCCTCGCGCAAACCATCCCCATTCGGCGTAACGGTGAGAGATCCCGGCCTGGGTCAGGAGCTGCGCCAGCTCGGACAAGGGTTGGGTGGTCGGGGTGTCAAAGTGGAACTCGGAGAGTTTCCGGCGCAACGCCTGGCGCTCGACGGCCGCGGCCCCTTCCGGCCAGGGGATGGTCACCGCTTCCAGGAAGACCTTGTCCGGCATGGTGAATTCGTCCCGGTGCTGCTGGTAATAGGTGCGCAGCTCCGGCTCGCTGATCTCGATCTCCGAGCGCACCTCCTTGCCCACCAGGCGCAGCACGATCAGGTCGCGCTTGATCTTGTCCCGGTATTGCTCGAGGCTGATCCCTTCCTTGACCAGGGCAAACTGGAACTGGTCCTCGCTCAGCTTAAGCCTCTGGCGCTGGTTCTCGACCGCCTTTTCCACCTCCATCGGCTCCACCTTGATCCCCTGGCGTTCCACCTCCTGCTCGATCAGCATGCTCTCCACCATCCGCCCCAGGTACTCCCGGGGCGTCATCTGGGCCGGGGCCCCCTCGGCTCCCGGCGCGCCGAGGGCGCCTTGCTTTAGGTAAGGGTCCTGGGTGTAGGCCTGTTCCAACTCGTAGAGGGTAATGGCCTTGTCGCCCACCACTGCCACCACCCGGTCCAGGGTCTTGGACGAAACCGCCGGCGGGCACGCCGCTAACACCAGGGTCGCAAAAGCCACTTGGATTCGGTTCATGTTTTCCCGCCTTAGAGCAAGGGGTAATTGATCCGGATTTTCGCGCGGAGCATTAGCTCCTGGATCCATTTCCGATAAAGCCGCTCGCGCTCCTGGTCGCGCAGTTGCTTGCGGATCATCGGCTCCACCTCGGCCAAGGCCGGGGTCCGGGCCTCCCGCCGTTCCAGCACCTGGAGCACGTGAAACCCGTAGTCGGTCCGGACCGGGTCGGAGAGCTTGCCGGTCGGCAGGGCAAAAAGCACCTGGTCGAGCGGCCGCAGAATCTGTCCCGGGCTGAGCCAATTAAGGTCGCCGCCCTTTTCCGCCTCCGGCCCCTGCGACTGGGTCCGGGCCAGGGCGGAGAAGTCCTCGCCGCCCAATACTTTCCTCCGGAACGCCTGGGCCTCTTCCAAAGAGACCAAGACCGCCTGGCGGGCGTGGACCTGGGCCGGTTGCAAAAACGCTTCGGCGTGGGCCTGGTAATAGTCGGCCACCTGGCCGGCGGAAATTTCGATCCGGTCGTCCAGGGCCTGGTCGGTCACTTTCTGGATCAGCAGTTGCCGGCGCAGCGATTCTTTCCACTCCTCCAGGTCAATGTATTCATCAATCAGCAGTTGGGCGAAGTCCTGGTCCGAGTAATCTTTCCGGATCTCCTGAAAGGCTTTTTCGAACTCGGCCTCGCTCACCAAAAGGCCCAGGCGCTTGGCCTCCTGCACCACCAGGCACTCTTCGATCTCCCCTCGGAGGTAATAGAGCTTGACTTCCAGCGGGGGCTCTTCTCCGGCCCGGGTCTGGGTCCAGCTCCGCTGGAAGCGGAGGTTGAAATCATTGAGGTCAATCGCCTCGCCGTTGACCACGGCCACCGGCACCTGGGGCCGGCTGGGAAGCGCCGGCTCCGGCCGGCAGGCGGAAACCAGCACCCAGATCAAGACCGTGGCGCCGGGCCGCCAACCTCGATTTCCCATGCCTCACTCGGCGGGCAGGGCGGAGGTATCCCCGGCCTGGGCGCTGGCGCCGGCTGCCGGCTCCGGTTCTTCCGGGGCGGCGGCGCGGTCGCCCAGGCTCAAAAAATCTTCGAGGTTGGCGGTGTTGGGTTGAATGTCTTTTTGGCGGCGCGTGCGCAGATCGGTCACGTAACTGCGATAGACTTCCTCTTTCTTCTCGTTCAGCAAATACTCGGCCAACTCGCGGGTATAGCCCTCCGGGTTGAGGTTGCCCGAGGTTTCCTGCACCTGGCTGATGATATAGCCACTCGCTAACCGGAGCGGTCGGGTGAACTCTCCCGGCTTCTTCAGGGAAAAGGTCGCCTCCTCCGCCTCGAAGCCCACCTCTTGTCCCAGCCAGTCCCGGTTCATGTAACCCCAGTCCTGGTCATGCAGGAGCAGGGGCCCGGCCAGCTTTTTCCTCGCCACCTCTTCCCACTTGGCCCCCTGGCTCAGCTCGCTATACAGTTTTTCCGCCGCGGCCCGGGCCCGGGCCTGGACCGCTTCCGAAGGCGTTTCCGGCAGCTCGATGATCAGCGAGCGCACCTTGATGAACCGGTCCTGGAACATCCGATACAGGTCCGCGGGCATAATCGAGCGGTTGATCAGTTCGTCCACCAGGATCTGGCGCCGGGCCCCGTCCAACTTCAGGCGCACCCGGGGTTCCCGGTCCAGGTTCTGGCGCAGGGCTTCCTGGTAAAGCAACTCCACCGTCACCAGGTTGTCCACCAACTGCCGCCGGCCCGCCCGGTCCAGGTACTTGACCTGTTCCTCCTGGGGCAGGCCCAAAAACGCGTGGTCCACCATTTCCCGGGTGATGGTGGTATCAGCGACCTTGAGCAACGGAGTCCCGCTCGGCTCTTCCTTCGAGCATCCGCCTCCCAAAAGCCAGAGCAAAAGCCCCGCGGCCAGCGCCGCCGCCGTGGCCCGCACGATCACAGGCCTCATGACCCTTCTCCCGAGCCACTGCTCTCCGGCTTGGCCTCGGACCCGGCCGCTCGACCCAGGAACACGGTCCGATAGTGCTCCTCGCAATAGCCCTTGGCAAAGCGAGGCTGGCGGCAACCCTCTTCCCCGCAAATCTTGTACCGGGCACTGCCATACTCACCCTGCCGCCACTTGCGGTAATGCTTGCGGCAGTAGCCCTTGCCTTTGACCGGCTGTTTGCAGTTCTCGATCTTGCAGGTTTCTTTCTTTTTCACGCTATCCCCCACTCGTTTCGAATTGAAATTTTATTATATGCCTCGGCTGCCGAAGCGTCAACTCCAAAAGCATTTTAAACTTCGCCCCGGGAGCCATCCTCCGCCGTTCCCGGGATCGCGGCGGCCTCCAGCCAACCCGCAAGGCTCTGCCCTTGAGTTTCCAACACGTTTTCGATATAGTGCTTCGCAATCCCCGGACCATGAAAGATTGGCTGATCATCGCCTTCACGGTCGCGCTCAGCGCCGGCGCGGCCGGGGCCCAGGAAATCCCCCGGCCCGAGCACCCGCGGCCGGACCGCTTCCGCCCGGCCTGGCAGAATTTGAACGGCGTCTGGGAATTTCAAGCGGATCCTCAAGGTCTGGGCGAGCGCCGGAAATGGCACCAGCAGTTGGACTTTCCCGAGCGGATTCGAGTTCCCTACCCGATTGAATCCGAGCTTTCCGGCCTGGCCCGCGCGAACCCGCCGGAGCTCAACTGGTACCGGCTCCGCTTTCAACCGGCGCCGACCATGCTGGCCGCTCCCCGCCAGCTCCTCCATTTCGGCGCGGCCGACTACCGGGCCACGGTCTGGCTCAACGGCAAAAAGCTGGGCGAGCACGTGGGCGGTTATTCGCCCTTCAGCTTCGAGGTCACCGGCCTCTTGCAGCCGGGCGACAACCTCCTGGCCGTGCGGGTGTTTGATTCCCGGTCCCGCTCCCAGGTCCGGGGCAAGCAGACCTGGAAGAAAAATCCTTACGGGATCCTCTACACCGCGGTCACCGGGATCTGGCAAACGGTTTGGCTGGAGGGCGTGGGCCGATCCTATCTGGAAAATTTCCAGGTGGACTTTGATCCCCAAAACCACCAGGTCCGGATCCGGGGCCAGGTGAAGGGAGCGGACCAAAATCTTTTGCTCCAGGCCGAAGTGAAAGCGGAAGAGAATGCTTCCGCCGAGGTGCATGGCCCCGCGGCGGTGCTGCCGCCGGGGTTGGCGGAAATCGCCTGGACCGAACCTGCCCCCAGGCTCTGGTCGCCGGATTCGCCTCATCTTTACCAGCTCGCGCTGGTGCTCCAGGACAGCGAGGGCGCGGTCCTCGACCGGGTGGAAAGCTATTTTGGACTGCGCGCCATCGAAGTCCGG
>Ga0299912_10002599_pt1 | contig 14821 bp, 25 predicted proteins | sample RVTome_2_FD_207667 | JGI IMG/M metagenome (GOLD analysis project Ga0299912, IMG submission 207667) | Soil microbial communities from uranium-contaminated site in the Upper Colorado River Basin, Wyoming, United States - RVT95D214 (version 2) ... | reverse complement strand
TGCCAATTTGGATATCAGTACAATTCAAAGGCTACTTGGTCATGAAAACAGAAGCACTACCGAAATATACCTGCATCGGATCAGCGAAACTGAACAGGATGCAATCAGGATTCTGGAAGAAAAAGGGGGGAGCCTTGAGTCTGTGGATAAAATGAAAGTTGCACATGAAGTTGCACACGAAAAAAAAGAGAGTTTGGAATGATGCTTCCAAATCCTTTGATTTTAAAAGAGCCGGCGATGGGATTCGAACCCGCGGCCTGCTGATTACGAATCAGTAACTCACGATATACAATATCATGAGAAATCAATTAAATAATATAAATCAATATGATAGATTGTCATGGATTAGCATGGATTACCTTTGATTTGCACTGGCTATATTGAAAAGTGCACATGAAAGTGCACACAGATTTTTAGAAAAATCTGAATGTAGACAGGTGTATGTTTTTGCATTGAATAGTAAGAGACTCCCTGATAAAGTCCCTGATAGATTTTACGAGAAAAAATGAAAGCAATTCAACTTAAGATAGCTTTTCCATTAAAAGGTATTTGGATACAAATTTCTGATGGAGATTCAATAGGATTAAGACTTTACAAAAGGCATTATTCTTGTCGAAAATATAAGGACGGTAGAATTATCAAGCGATATGTGGGGCCGGGAGAATATATTTCTCTGGCCACTCCAGATGGAAATGCTCTTTTTGTATGGCGAAAATTTATTTCAATGGATCATCAGGAGGGTGTCAATTGTTCTATTTTTCGAAATGAAACTAATAATTTATCAAGTAAAATGATCTGTGAAGCTGAAGAATTTGCTATTGAAAAGTGGGGTCAGGTTAGAGCATATACTTATATAAATCCCAAAAAAATTAAAAGTATAAATCCCGGATATTGTTTTATAAAGGCAGGGTGGAATAAATATGGATACACAAAATCAAAATTGTTGATATTAGAAAAATATTTAAAGATAAAATAAGGGGAGATATGACCAAAATTTATAACCTTTGGTCCGAAAAAACCAACAAAGGTCTGGTATGATCAAAACTGCTAAAGATTCGATATATCAATAGAGGAAGAAGGAGAATGCCAAAAATGAAGCTCATATGGATACCCGATCCTGACCTCACTCCTGCCCAAAAGGGAGAAAGAGGCAAGCTGGGCAAATGGACGATATTTTGTCTCTATCGGGACAATTGGAATCCTGCGCCCTGGAACGACGATCCGTATATATTATGCTGCGGACTGCCTGAGATCAAAAATGTTATCGGTCATTTCGACAGTATCGAAAAAGCTAAAATCAAGGCTGAAGAAGTGTTTTTGTACTGGTTGGAAAATGCGGGGATTACAGGTGAAAATTAAAAAAGCATATAAAATAGAGCTTGATCCTAATAAAAAACAATGCAAATATTTTTATCAACATTGCGCTGCTGTTTGCAAAGTTTGGAATTTTTATTTAGGATTGAGAATAGAGGCTTACGAAAAAGATAAAAAAACTTTATGGGCAATGGGGAAAGGTGAATCTCAAAAAATAACACAATTTAAAAAAGAAAATCCCTGGCTGAAAGAAGTGGCGTCAAGCCCGTTAAATCAATGTTTGAGAGATCAGGATCAAGCCATAAAGCATTTTTTCCAACGGGTAAAATTAATAATACAACATAAATTAAATCCAAAAGAAGCTGGACATCCACGATTTAAATCAATTCGTAGAAATAGGAACAGAGGATTTCGTTTTCTAGGGAGAGAGATTAAAATTGATCAAAATAAAATTTATTTCCCTCGTATCGGATGGATAAAGCTCAAAGAAAATGATTATTTTAATCATGAAGCAGAGATCAAAAATGCCACTGTTTCTTTTACAGCGGGGAGGTGGTTTGTTGCTCTGGGGGTAGAGGAAGAGATAGAGAATAAGGTAAAATGTAAGGATGCTGAAAAGAATATTTTAGCCGTTCATTTTGGCATCAGAAATAAAATAATATGTTCAAATGGTATGATAGTAGATAAATTACTTCCATATCATCGGGCAGAGAGACGATTAGCCAGATTGCAGCATCGAAAGGACAAGCCTCCTCCAGGATGGAGCAATGGTAAAAACAAGGCTTATCTTGGCAGTAAAAATAAAAAAAAACTTGCGGCCAAAATTGCCGGATTGCATTACCGGATAGCCAATATCCGTAAAGATGCCACCCATAAGGCCACTACTGAAATTATCTATCTGAATCCCGATGTTATTATTCTGGAAGATTGGGATAATAAAGGGATGATGAAAGATAAACGATTTGCTAAGATTATTGCAGATACTTCATTCTATGAACCTCGTCGTCAATTAGAATATAAAGCTGAATGGGCAGGGATTCAGGTAATCCATCTTGAAAGGCAATATAAATCCTCAAAAACCTGTTCGATATGCGGGTTTGTGGATAATACCTTTGATGTTTTGAAACAGATTTTTAAATGTCCTCAATGTAATCATATTGAGGATCGGGATCAAAATGCAGTACGAAATGTATTGCAAGAAGGCAGAAAATTGTATGAGCAATTACAACTTGAAAAAGTTGATAAGCCTACCGATGCACAGTCGGAAAGTTAAGTCTGTGGAGAGGCGGAGATACATGATTGCGTTTTAGCGCGAACAGGTGCCCCTCGTAGAAGCAGAAAATACAATACCTTTATCTTTGCGTGAGTGTTCGTAGTTATAACTACGGACACTCACGAATTTATGTTTTACACGAAAAAATAAAATGAAATCAAAATGAGGCAGGTTACAGAAAATTAAGTTATAAATAGTTGATTTTAAAAGTATGAAAAATGATAGGGTAGGAAAAAAGATAAAGGTAAAAGGTATATTGTGAGCTAACGAGGAGATAAACATATGAAACTGACAATTAAAGATATGATCGGTCCGCGTTGCATCATCAAGGAAGATGGGCAGCGGGTTTACGACGCCATTCACGACGCCCTGATACGCGGGGAAACCGTGGTCCTCGACTTCGCAGAGGTTAAGCAATTTGCTTTTCCATTCTTCAACTTTGCCATTGGTCAGTTGCTGAAAGATATCAAGGAAGAAGACCTGCGGCGACTGCTTCAGCTTGAGAACCTAGACGAGACTGGAAATCTGGTTGTCGAACGTGTAATAGAGAATGCCGCCCGTTATCATGGCGATGTCAACTACAAGAAAATCGTAGATGACATCCTTGAACAGCAGGCCAAGGAGTCGGAGTGATGGCGATCAGTAGGAAAAAGGATAAAGGTAGAAGGTATATTGTGAGTTCGTCGATGCTAACGCACCGACACCGAACAAATGTAGGAAAAAGGATAAAGGTAAAAGTATATTGTGAGAAGGTCCCAGACTTTGAGGATGTGATCATCTGAGGCTAAATAGGAAAAAGGATAAAATGGAATAAGATGAATAATAAAAAACGCACTATGAACAGCCTGCGGGGTAAATCCCGTATTTATGGATATAATCCACTAGTGCTGGCAGGTTTCCTGCCAGATAAACAAGAGCAAAAACCTATGGTTATCACTAGGAAAATTAAAACTGGCCGGATTAATCAAGATTTGGCCAGGAAAAAAAGAAAAAATGAGCTAGTAAAATGATGATGAAAAAGTTAACACCGAGGCAACTTGAAGTATTAAAATTGCTCGCACTCCCCGGCAATAAGGCTATATGGCAATCTCCCGCAGGAAATTATATTTCCAGCGGCCATTGGTATTTGGCCCATTCTGATAAAAGAAGAATTTGTACAAATCAAATTAAAATACTTGAAAATCATGGTTTCGTTCGAAATATAGAATGGCTTAGGGAACCGATCATTACTATATCCAGTAAGGGAGAGAAATATCTGGAAGAAAATTGCTAATTAAAGGTAAGGGCATTAAACTTTAATAAGCAAGCGGCTAATTAAAAAAAAATTAATAAGGAGGCGATAATGGAAGAAATAAAAGATATATCTGAAGAATATGATAATCTCATTGTTAAGCTTCAGCTTATATTAACAAGAGATATTCATAGTAAAAATAAAGCCATATTTTATTTAAGGGAGTGGAAAGAAAAAAAGAAATATGCCTATGAAAAACTAAGGAAGTTGTGTTTTATAGCAATAGAAAAGAATGATTTTACTCAAGTAGGGGAGTTTTTAAGGGGGATGTGGTGATGACACTGTTTGAAGTAGGCAAACCCTTCCCTGGCCCCGTCCCGATCAAGGAAGGTGCAATCATGGAACTGTGGTCAGATGGATTGACCGTATTAATCCAGATGCCTGATTGCAAAAAAACAGAGATCCAGGCATTCAGGCAAAGTTTTCAGCAATATTCCTATTTTGAGACCTCCTTGCCCGTACCTATTGCGATCTGGGTATTTGATTTTCCCAAACCGCACGGGCCGATTGATGTAAACTTCAATGCAAAGTTGGCCAAGCCGGAATATATTGAGAATTACCTGGATGATAAGCAAGGAGTTAAAAATCTCATTACTTTTTACTTGCTCGATGGAAAGACTTTACGTGGAATCAAGGCGGTCGGGCTTGCTTTGGGAGCTGTAAATTTATTTTATGCCACAATCAGAAAACAACTTAGCTTGGATTACACACAAGCCGAGTACGATAGATACCTGGAGGCAATATGCTCCTATTCTATGGAAGAAATATTTCGAATGGGGAGAATTTTTAAGAAGTAGAAGGAAAAAAGGTAAAGGTAAAAGGTATATTGTGAGGGCAGTAAAGGGAAGTCGTATAAATCACATTACCATGTAGGAAAAAAGGTAAAGGTAAAAGGTATATTGTGAGGTTCAACCGATCCTTTAGCCGTCTTTCAGTATCTTCGTAGGAAAAAAGGTAAAGGTAAAAGGTATATTGTGAGGTGAAAAGTTTAACCTATACAAAGTGGATATGGAGAGTAGGAAAAAAGGTAAAGGTAGAAGGTACATTGTGAGTATCAACCCAAAAGTTGCGTGATCAGTATGACCGGCTAGTCATCCAGTAGAAAAAAAGGTAAAGGTAGAAGGTACATTGTGAGTAACTGGATCGGTCATGGATCATATCCTCCCCATATTCTGGGTAGAAAAAAAGGTAAAGGTAGAAGGTACATTGTGAGAAATGGTTAGTCGGTGGTGACATTTTGAAGGGCCGGGAGTAGAAAAAAAGGTAAAGGTAGAAGGTACATTGTGAGAAGGGAAACTTGTCGTTGAGTCGTGCCGCGCTCAAAGTAGAAAAAAAGGTAAAGGTAGAAGGTACATTGTGAGGGTATGTAGCATTTGGATCAAACCAATGGTATCCACTTTTTAAAGTAGAAAAAAAGGTAAAGGTAGAAGGTACATTGTGAGCTGGCCAGGAGAATGCAGCCACCGTCAACTATTGCCATGCCTTCGGTAGAAAAAAAGGTAAAGGTAGAAGGTACATTGTGAGCCATCAAGGGCAAAAGCAAAGACACGGCGACTACGTCCTCGTAGAAAAAAAGGTAAAGGTAGAAGGTACATTGTGAGTAATACATTCTTGTTTGTGGTTAGCTGCTGGTTGTTTGCGTAGGAAAAAGGATAAAGGTAAAAGGTATATTGTGAGTATGGAATGGTGATAAATCCGGCTATGGTGAGGATGATTCATCAGTAGAAAAAAGGATAAAGGTAAAAGGTATATTGTGAGACGAACATGGATAGCAATGTAGGAAAAAGGATAAAGGTAGAAGGTATATTGTGAGTTCGTCGATGCTAACGCACCGACACCGAACAAATGTAGGAAAAAGGATAAAGGTAAAAGTATATTGTGAGAAGGTCCCAGACTTTGAGGATGTGATCATCTGAGGCTAAATAGGAAAAAGGATAAAATGGAATAAGATGAATAATAAAAAACGCACTATGAACAGCCTGCGGGGTAAATCCCGTATTTGTGGATATAATCCACTAGTGCTAGCAGGTTTCCTGCCAGATAAACAAGAGCAAGAATCTGTGGTTATCACTAGAAGAATTAAAACTGGCCGGATTAATCAAGATTTGGCCAGGAAAAAAAGAAAAAATGAGAAAGGAAATTTTTATGCTTAGAGGAATAAAGAACAAAACAGATTTGTTACTTGCTCTTCTTTATGCAGGGAAAAACTTATCACCTGATCAACAATCTTCGGAACCAGTAATTGGAATTACCAGATTAGAGAAGTTGTTATTTCTTTTGAAGAAAGATGAAGGGTTTTTAGAAACTGTCCCAGATCCGGAGAGAAACGATTTTCATTTTGTTCCATTTCGAATGGGACCGTGGACTCATGAGGTTTATGACGAGGTGGATTTTCTGGAATCCTTGGGATTGCTTACCAAAGAAGGCAGGGGCAAGCGATCTGTGGCAGACGCTGCACATGACGATGAGCTTTTTAGTGAAATGGCCTTAGATAAATACCAAAAAACAGCGGCTAATATAGAAGAAGAGATTGAAGTATTTTCCCTTACTGAAAAAGGTAAAAAGAAGGCCGCAGGAATTTGGAATCGCCTTATAGAAGGAGAGAAAAAGAGTATTATAAATCTCAAAAAAAAATTTAATAAAATGGATCTTAGACAATTTTTACGATATGTCTATAAAAAGCATCCTGAATATTGCGCCGAATCTGAAATAAAAAGCTATTTGAATGTTTAGACTTTAATTTAACCTCATGAGCTAGTAGAAATGATAATGAAAAAGTTAACACCGAGGCAACTTGAAGTATTAAAATTGCTCGCACTCCCCGGCAATAGAGCTATTTATCACCTTCTTGGTCATTGGTATATAATAAAAAATGATTCGGTTAAAAAATGCACCAGACAAATAAATTTTTTAATCGATCATAGTTTCATTCGAAGTGTAAAATGGCTCGGTGATTGGACCGCAACTACATCTACTGAGGGAGAAAAATATCTGGAGAAGATATTGTCAATTGAAGCCAAGGGAGAGAAATATCTGGAGGAAAATTTGCTAAGCAAAGAAGGAGTACAATGAGCACAAGGAAAAAGCTGACCCCGAGACAACTTAAGGTATTAGAATCGCTCACACTCCCCGGCAATAGAGCTGTCTATCATCCCTGGGGAAGCTACTACGTGGTAGAAAATGATTCAGGGTACTTTTTAAAAAACTGTACAAGGCAAATTAATGCGCTCATAGATTGCGGTTTCGTTCGAACTATAAAATGGCTCGATAAACAGATTGCCACCATATCCGCTGAGGGGGAGAAATACTTGGAAGAAAATTTGCTAATTAAAGGTAAGGGTACTAAACTTAATAAGCAAGCGGCTAATTAAAAAAAATTAATAAGAAGTCAAAATCATGACACTGTTTGAAGTAGGCAAACCCTTCCCTGGCCCCGTCCCGATCAAGGAAGGTGCAATCATGGAACTGTGGTCAGATGGATTGACCGTATTAATCCAGATGCCTGATTGCAAAATGTTTACGAAGAAAAAAAAATATGAAATTAACCAATACGTATATCATTGGTAAACATTTACCACAATTACAAGGAGATTTATTGACAGAACATTGCGCTCTTTGCGGATTAGAGCCTGATGGTCAATTGCAAGGATTACCGGTTTCTGAAATTATTTCCGATGAATTTATGGATACATCATATCTCGGATCAACAAAAAATATGTGTGTTTATTGCATAACTTGCATGGGGAGGGGGCATGACCGTACACAATGGATTAAAAATTTTAACTTTATTGCTACTCCCACAAAACTCCAGATTTTTAAAAAAGAGGAATTGTGGAATCATATTTTTTCTCCTCCACAAGAACCTTTTGTCTTTGGCGTAACCAAGGGCCATAAAAAACATATTAGTTTTAAGGCTCCCGTAAATTTACCTGAACAAAAAAGTTATCAAATCCAAACTGAAAATTATACAGTAGAAATCAAGCTTGATGAAAAACTTGCAAAATTAATGCTTATTATCCAAAATTGGTATTCTGTATGCAAGGATACATCAGTACAACCCACATGGTTTATTAAAGAAGAAATTTTAACCGGTACTCAAAGGTATGGAGTAATTGAAAAATATGGTATTGATGATTTTTTACAGGAGGATAAAATTATCAAACCATACAGAGGAACCGCCTTACTTGATTTATTGACTTTTTTGCTTAACAAAGGATCTCTTAATCTAAAAGGATATGCATTACAAAAAGTCAAAAAATCAATCAAGGGGCAAGAGAAAAAAATTAAGGAATCAATTGAAATAAATAAATAATTAAATTTATGGGAGTAAAAAAATATGATTAAAATTGCATATAATTTTATTACAAAAGGACCCTTGCATACAGGATCAGATGTAACTGTTGGAACACTCAGAACCTTTCGAAGACAAAAAAGTAATCTTGCGAATCCTATTATATATGAAAGCCGGCTTACTGAAGAGCAGAGACGCGATGCAGTAGTACAAATAGCTCTCGGAATATGGTATTCAATTCCCTGGGATAATATCAAGGGACCCCGACTTATGGGTATATATGATGAATTTAACAATAAATTTGTAGCAGCGGCCAGGGCAGGTAATAAGTTTAAATTTTTAGAAATTTTATGCAGATCCTGGGGAATCGAAAGTCTGAGAAACAAAAACTTGCTCAAAGCCTTAGAACTTTTAAATGATCAGGAGCTATTAGATACTATCCGTAATGAGAGTATATATATTATGCTCAAGATACGAATAGTCAATGAAGAAAGAAAGGCCAGAAAAGAAATTGATAAAAATCTTGAATATATGACACCTGAACAAATTGAGGCCTTATCAGAACCAATTTTGTCTGAAATTATTCCTGGTGAATCTTATCAAGTGATAAGATCAACTGATGATATCCCATGTGTAATAGGAAATTCCATCAGAGGGAAAATGAGAAGATTGATCATGGTAGATTTTTGGAAGCGAGTTGGAATAATCCTGCTCCAAAAAAGTGTTTACCATATGTTTCTCACTGGCGGAAATTTGAATCAATCAACTCAATTTGAAAATATTGATAAAATGGAAAATTTTATCAAAAATTGTCCAGCGCTTGGAGTATTGGGATCTGCGATTGGAAATATGACTATCAAAGGAGAAGGGCAAATAGGCTGCGCTTATCCCCTTTGCAGGGAACGCGGGACTTCCGAAAGATCTTATTGGGAGTATCTTGATACGATTTTCCAGACCAGACTTGATTCAAGTAAGCTTGAAAAAGAAATTGAATTTATCAATGATACTGCAAAATTAGAAAAAACAGATGAAGCAAAAGAAGTGGAGGGGGAGAAAAAAGATAAGAAAAGATCTTCCGCCCAGCAAATGAAGTATGAATACGAGGTCATCGCTGATGGTACACCGTTTGAGCATCGTATAGTTTGTACAAGCGAGCAACCACTGATTATTTCTGCCTTTTGGCATATGCTTTCCCTTTTTACCAATCGACCTTATGTGGGTGGTAGAGGTGCGGTAGGCTGTGGAGAGATTATGCCTGATCAAGGATTACTGGCACAAAAACCAGATGGAGCAGAAAGTGTCTACCTGAATTATCTGGAAGAGCACAAAGATGGAATTAAAAAATTTTGGGAAGAAATGAGATTATAAATGAAAAGTTATATTCTTTGGCTTAAGTTTTATTCTCCTCCTGTATATTATCAACCACCGACACTTGATGGAATAATTTCATATTGTCTGGCGATTGAAGAAATGAGAAAAGATGGATTAATGATCTATTATGCCAAACCTCAAGCACTCCCTGCTCATCTACGAGGATTAGATAGGCTTAATTTTGTAATTGATACTAAAGGAGGAGCTTTTGGTGTATCCCTATCTTCTTTTTTTCAGCCAATCGGCGAAGTATCTGAATATTTGGATTCATGGAAAAAACGATTTGATTCTGAATATGCCCAATATTGTAATTTTGGACATGGAGTACGTAAGATTAATACCGGATCAGGAAAATATAGATCATACAATATGCCACTTCCTGTCAAGGTTGTATCTATGGGGTATTTTGTATTCATCGGTGATGGGCCGGAAGTAGTACGGCTCATCAGAGATAATATTGTCGGAATCGGAAAAAAAGTAAGTGAAGGTTGGGGTTGGATTGATCAAATAGAGCTTAAAGAATCAAATCTTGAATGGCGAGATGTTTTAATGATGCGACCAGTACCAATACATATTGCTGCCAATCACGGTATTGATGGAGCACGACAAATATGTGGATGGAAACCGCCATACTGGGAACGAAGAAATATTTGTGAATGTGTGGTGCCTTCTACTTAAAAATATTATGATTAGAAATTTCCATCAAGTCTCGAATGATTTATTTCGTAGCGGAAAATATAATGCAAATGAATTAAAGCAAATATCTTCCATTAACGAAATTAAGCAAGTAATTGATTTGAGAGATAAAGATCAATTATTTATTGATAAAACTTATAGTAAAATAGGAGTAAAATTTTATCATGTTCCAATTAATGAATATCAAAAAATATCTCATAAAATACTTGATGATATAATTAATTTAGCATTATCAAAATCAACATTAATTCATTGTTGGAAAGGATCACATAGAACGGGAATTGTATGCGCATATTATAGAATTAATGTACAAAATTGGTCTTTTTTATTAGCATGGGAAGAAATGTTTAAGTATGGTTTTGGCGAAATAAATAAACATTTCTCATTGCTTGAAAGTGTATTTGGAAATTGGAGACCAGATGGATCTTCTCCTTTATAAAGTTGGAAGAAATCTGAATAGGATCTATCGTACAGCCGAAGCTTTTGAAATAAAAAAGCTTCGGCTGTATGAATGTAAGGAATCATACCTTAATGGAAATCTGTATAGAGCCAAAAATAGAGTTGAAATAGAAATTATTACTAACTGGCCTGAAAATTTATTAGCATTGGAAACCTATTATCCTGATCCGATTAGTAAGATTGATTGGAAAAATATTCAAGTGATTGCTATTGGCGGAGAAACTTATGGATTACCCAAAAATATTCCTGCTAATCAAAAGGCTACTATTCCGATGCAAGGACAGATATCAGGACTTACTATTGAGGCCACGATTGCTATAGTTCTGTACGAATGGAGAAGGCGCTATGAATATATTTGAACAGCAAATGAAGGAAGGAGGTATATATAAAAAGTTAAAAAAAAGAAAAGTGAGACTCGAATTTGCTAAAGAGGGTATTTATGAAATGCTTAAAATTTCCCCCAAATCTTACATATCTTTAAGTTTTGGCAAACAAAGTACATGTCTGGCTCACATGATTTATAAAATTAACCCTGATATTCCTTGTTATTTTTTGGCCAGTGCCGAATCCTGGTCAATGCACAATTTCAAAGAAGTTATCGAAGCTTTTTTAAAAATTTGCCCTATCAAGTTAATGATTGTGCAAACAGATCATTTTTTTCGGAATGATTTAAAAACCTGGAAAGAAAACAGAGATGTGGGACAATTTGATCTACAAAAAATGTGCAATCGAAATGATTGGAGTGGATGGTTTTGGGGATTAGTCAAAGAAGAAAGTAAAGAGCGAAAAATTACCCTTTGTAAGCAATGGGAAGGGCAGCCACATCCTACTATTTTTCGATATGTTGATAATAAATATAGATGTTGCCCATTGATGAATTGGGATATTCTTGATATTGCGGCTTATATTGAAGAAAATAACTTACCATTACTTAATATTTATAAAAAATTAGGGTTACAAATGCGGACAACTGCCAGAGCTACCAAAACAGCAGTTTTGCAAGGAACAATGATTTATCTAAAAATGATCGATATTGAAGGATTTAATAAAATGTGCAAAAAATTTGGAGAATTAGGAAATTTAACTTAAAAATTATCATAAAAAAACAAAAAGCTTATCCCGTCAGTGGCTCTTATGACTTATTTCATAATGATTCCCATCCGAAGTAGAAAAATTTCCTCCCCACCGGCAATCAGGGTGCAAACTTTCCCAAAATTTTCCTAATTCAGCATGATCCTCACTTTTATCCAAATATTTGCCGTCTTTGAACAAATTTAAGTCCATAGCACATCTGATGTAATGCAATGAATTGTTTTTATGCCCATCTTTTGCCCAGGCATCGCCGACGGATAAGGCATATCCCTTGCTGTAGGCAAAGTGAATGAGCAATCCCAGATTTTTGGTAAACTCATTTTGAACTTCTCGTAAGGTCACTTTTTCCCTCCGAAAAAATTTAAACTCAAAAAATTAATCGATACGAAAATCCGGTTCAGGATCAAGTTTAAATTTTTTTGCTGGTAAATGAGTCATTTCCAGCACCAATGCTTTTATTATTCTATGCCAACCATTCATGCAATACCCATCTGACCGTAATAAAATCGGTATAGATAGATCGGCAGTATTTATTCTTGAGAAATGATTAACAAAATCTCTCAGATTTATTATCTGCCACTTTATAATTTCCTCTAACGATATTTGTGTAATATTAAATAAAAAAATAGGTAATTCTTTAGAATATTTTATTAGAGTAGCCACTTTCCATATATTCCCCTTGTTATCTATAAAACAATCTTTGAATTTCATTTCTTTCCCCCGAAAAATAATCCCTGCCCGACTACCGTTATGATCCCGCCGATAAATCCGCCAATGCCCGCGGCTATTGTATCCACCCTGCGCTTTTTGGCTAACTGCGTATCTATGGCCGTAAGCCGTTTTCCGGTTTCCTCCAGGCAGTCAAAGATAGCATTAAGCTTCGCTTCTGAGGGGAGACCTTCAAACACTTCCTTGGTGATAGAAATTCCATTCAAATTTTGATCCTCCCCTAAATGATGACAAATTATTGTTTTTTCAAATAAATTTTAAGTTTGTGGGGACACGGCGGGCATTCAGTATTGACCACATTGCTTGATTCACTCTCAAGCCCGCTTTTTGCCCTGGCAGTAACATATAAATAATATATTCCCTGATTGGGATCAATCTCCATAGCATGTTGAAGTACATTTTCTATAGGAAGGCAATGACTATAGAAAGGTTTTATCCACTTTTCGTCTTTGGCTATAATATCCCAATAGATATTGTAGCCGTCAATCAACTCTGCCTCGATAATCGAATTGGGATCACTACCCTGCTCCCAGGTAAGCATTATTTCTCCGGCCAGAAGCAAAGACGGCAAAAATATCAAAAGCAATATTATCAATACGATAAGTTTTTTCATAATGATTTCACTGGACAAACAGTATCCATAGATTGAATAAAAATTCTGAGTAAAGCTTTCCACCTCAGGGGTATTAATGATAATTCACTGAATAATATGAGAATGGGCCTGACTACCCCGTAAATCTGACAGACTTGCAATATTTCATTAAGCGTTTTTTCATCGCTTGTAGGAGACGTTTCGTCCAGATCATAAGAAAAAATAGAACTATTTACTCTTTTAATATCCTCATCCACCTGCTCAAATGTAATATTTTTTGATGTTTCCATAATATCCTCCATAATATCCTCCGTGATTGTCTTTATTTTCGACGTCGAAATATATATTTAATCTGTATCCCCATTTCAATTAATTGATTCTTTACCAAACTATAATTTTTTCTTTTCAGATGCTTTTGGGCCGATTTTCCAAAAATCCAGATATTAACTACGTGAAACCAAAACCACGATGATCGTTGTTTTAATAAAAATTTCCACAGCATACTTTAATCACTATTTCCGCGATTATTCTTTGCTCAATGGCAACGATCTGTACGTGGATTGGTCAATCCTTTATATCATTCGTCGATGGTGACAAACTTTATCCCACTGGAAATGGCGTAATCTCAGTATCAACCCTCCGGCAACCGCCTTGTTAATGTATCCATAATGATTGTCGAAATTCAAGAAGTGACGAAGTGACGATATTTTAGGTCGTACCTCCCTGACACTCTACCGTATAGGTAGTATTAGCTGGAATATCCGTACTAGCCAAACTCAACTTCAGCCATGTACCTTGTGCAGATCCGGCAGTAAGATTTTGAGAATTGGCTACATTTTTGGTGGCTGAATCAAAGGTCATAGCAGCCGGAGCCGTCAGTCGATTGGCAACTGTATGACTATCATCAAGAGTATCTTCCAAGCCGAAAGTAATTTTACCTGATGGATCTGCATTTTCGATGATAACTGCATTGACCAAAGTCAAAGTGGCGTGAGTATTTTTACAGAATATTTTTTCAAAATAATCTTTAGTTCCTGCTACTGGTGCATTGGCATTATAAAAAGGTCTCCTGACTTGAGTAATTCCAGGTTCCAAAGTAATCAGATTCCCTCCAGCCCCATCTTTACGGATAGTTATAGTACCTGTAGCTGTTGCTGACATAATTACTTTTAAAATACGTTCCCAACTAGATGTAAAATCAACAACTGTAAGACCATTCAATGTCTTAGTTTCGCTGATAATTTCTCCGGCAGTATTTCGTCCATAAATTGTTACAGTCTGAGTAGTATCTCCAGCCTCAGACGATAACATTTCAACCAAACCTTCAGGTGTAATATCTGTAAATACTACTTTTTTGACAGTACTGATTACTCCTCCAACATTTGCAGTTACATCATCGTCCGGCATAACCGCAGATCCATAAAATTTTAAATCATTACTTACAATACTCATTTTAAACCTCTCTTTTCATATTTAAATATAAAAATAATAAAATTTGGCAGTTTCTAATATACTAAAAGCCTCCCATTCCACTGGTATCTGTCCGGTTTGACTTATTATTTTCAACCATTCAACTGGTATTTGAGCCATGGAACTGATAGACGTCAATTTCAACCATTCCACTGGTATCTGTCCGGTTTGACTTATTATTTTCAACCATTCAACTGGTATTTGAGCCATGGAACTGATAGACGTCAATTTCAACCATTCCAC
>Ga0299912_10002598_pt1 | contig 14823 bp, 12 predicted proteins | sample RVTome_2_FD_207667 | JGI IMG/M metagenome (GOLD analysis project Ga0299912, IMG submission 207667) | Soil microbial communities from uranium-contaminated site in the Upper Colorado River Basin, Wyoming, United States - RVT95D214 (version 2) ... | reverse complement strand
ACAACCGCCGAAATCACCGGCGGCGAATTTGTATTCAGAGCTTATGAACAGGAAATGAAATTCGATGGCTTCCTGAAAGTTTATGCGCCAAACGGCAATGACGCGGATAAAACCAGGAAGATCCCGGAAGTTAAAAATGGCCTGCCGCTCGAAATGACAGACATTTACCCCGAGCAGCATTTCACTCAGCCGCCGCCGCGCTTTAATGCCGGCAGCCTGGTCAAGGAGCTCGAAGAGAAAGGCATTGGCAGACCGTCAACTTATGCCCAGATTATCACCACGCTATCATCCCGCAAATATATCAGCCAGGAAAAACGGCGGTTTAAGCCGACCGATCTTGGCCGCATGGTAAATAAAATTTTGGTCGAGAATTTCCCGGATATCTTCAATATCGATTTTACGGCTGATATGGAGGAAGAACTCGACAGGATCGAAGACGGCGCCGAAAATTGGGTTGAGGTTTTACGCGATTTCTATACGCCATTCAACGAGGACCTGCAACGGCTTGAGGCTAACAGCAAGAAAATCAAAAAACAGACAATCGAAAAAACGGATGAAGTCTGCGACAAATGCGGTTCGCCGATGGTCATCAAATTCGGCCGCAACGGCAGGTTTTTGGCATGCAGCGCGTACCCGAAATGCAAAAACACTCGGCCACTCGATTTCGAGGTCGAGAAAATCGATAAAAAATGCCCGAACTGCGGGGCCCCCATGGAAATTAGGCGCGGCAGGTTCGGCCGTTTTATCGCCTGCACCAATTACCCTAAATGTAAAACCACGGAGAGCGTGCCAACCGGAGTCAAGTGCCCCGAAAAAGGGTGCACCGGCGAGATTCTCGAAAGGACTTCCCGAAAAGGCAAAATATTTTACTCCTGCTCTCGCTATCCCGATTGCGAGTTTTCGCTCTGGTCCAAACCGGTGGCTCAGCCCTGCCCGGCCTGCGGCAATAAGTTCATGGTCGAAAAATCGTCACAGGCCAGAGGCAATTATTTGGCCTGCCCCGTATGCAAGCACAAGGTGGCTGAGGAAGTATTGGAACAGGTGAAATCCTGATAGCTTGTGGAATCCAAGTTCGGCCTTTGAAATCTCAGATAAAGAATAACCGGCTTTCCTTATATTATTTTGAAAAATTCTATCTTACATTTGTTATTTTACCAGCTTTTCGTTGAACTGGCCGACTCAAGTTATTCCTTGCCAACCTCCATATCGGCGCATATATAACGATGTCATGAACCGAAATTTCTGGCCGGAATCCCACGAACTTTATCGCAGACATTTGCAGGGCGGCGCTCGCTACGCTGAAAACACTGCCATAGCCTACGACGGAGACGTGACGGCTTTCATAAAATATCTGGATAAAAATGGAAAGCGTGGCCCCAGAATCTCCCAATTTGATATCAGGGCATATCTGATAACTCTCAGGCGAGCCGGGCTTAAAAGCAGTTCAATTGCCAGAAAACTCGAAGCGATCAAAATGTTTTTCGATTATCTTATATCGATAAAGAGATTGGAGCATAATCCGGTGCGCCTGATCGAAGCGATCAAGATCGAACCTTATCGCGCCAAATACCTTTCCGAGGAGGAAGCACGCTTATTGATCGAACAGAGCCTGGCAGGCGATGATTTCATGGCGCGCCGCGATCGGGCGATGGTGGAAATATTTTATGGGTGCGGTTTACGCTTATCGGAATTGGTAGGCCTGAACCTCATCGATTTGAATTTTTCCGGCTCAACGATCAGCGTTCTCGGCAAGGGCGGTAAGTTCCGCCACGTACCCATCGGACCACAGGCGATCGCGGCCACCAATGACTATCTGATCGAACGGGCGAGACTAATCGCGGCCAGGAAAACCGACGCCGGGCAGGCGGTATTTCTAAATTATGCTCGCGGAGTCCGGTTGACATCCCGCGGTGCCGCCAGGATCATCAAAAACCATCTTATTAACTGCTCAGAAAAAAGTGGCCTTTCTACCCATAGTTTGCGACATTCATTCACAACGCACTTGCTGACAGCTGGCGCCAATCTCCGGGCGGTCCAGGAAATGCTGGGGCATGCCTCATTAAAAACAACCCAGAAATACAGCCATATAACTACTGGCAGATTGATTTCGATATACCGGCGGGCGCACCCTCGAGCCTCGGATGCCTCCGGATAGGAGATATGATGAAAGGAACAACTGTAATTGGCATTATCAATAAAAGAGGATCGGCCCTGGGCGCCGACGGCCAGATATCGCTCGATGATACCATCATGAAGGCGACAGCAAACAAAATCCGTAAGCTCCGTGATGATACGGTGCTGGCTGGCTTTGCCGGGGCTACTGCCGATGCGCTGACGTTATTCGAAAAATTCGAGGCCAAACTGGACGAATTCTCCGGCAACCTGGCCAGGGCATCGGTGGAATTGGCCAAGGAATGGCGGACCGATAAATATTTAAGGCGCCTCGAAGCTTTGCTGGCTGTTATGGACAAGAAGCAGGGCTTGATTATAAGTGGCAACGGCGATATTATTGAACCGGACGACGGCATCCTGGCGATCGGCTCTGGCGGCCCCTACGCCCTGGCGGCCGCGCGTGCACTGATCCAGAATACCACTTTACCTCCGGAAAAAATCGTTGAAAAAGCGTTATTGATTACCGCCTCGATATGCATTTATACTAACGCGAACATCACAGTTGAAAAATTGTAGAACGGCAAAATGAAACAGGAATTAACTCCCAAGGAAATTGTCAGCGAGCTCGATAAGTACATAATTGGCCAGGATAAGGCCAAACGGATGGTGGCTATCGCCATGCGCAACCGCTGGCGCCGGCAAAAAGTCACCGGACCGCTTAAAGACGAGATCATGCCAAACAACATTATCATGATCGGTCCGACCGGCGTCGGCAAGACCGAGATCGCCCGGCGGCTGGCCAATCTTGCAGGTGCCCCGTTCATCAAGGTCGAAGCGTCAAAATATACCGAGGTCGGATACGTGGGCCGCGACGTCGAATCGATGGTTCGCGACCTGACCGATCTTGCGGTCAACATGGTAAAAAAGGAATGGCAGGCGCGGGTCGAGGAAAAAGCCTCGGTCCTCGCCGAAGAACGCCTGCTCGATATCCTTTTGCCATCCAGCGCCAAAAAACAGAAGCAACCGGCCAAAGTCCCCCCGGAGCAGCTTCAAAAAAGCCAGGCAGCCAGGGAGAAAATCAAAAAGCAGCTGCTGGACGGTAAATTTGATAAGCGCTACATCGAGCTGGAAACGCCCAACGAAAGATTTCCGGTCGTCGAAGTTTTCTCCCCTATGGGCATCGAAGAAATCGGTATAAATTTCCAGGAGATCTTTTCCGGCATGATGCCCAAAAAGACGCGCCGGCGCCGGGTAACTATAGCCGAAGCCCGCAAAATCCTGGCGCAGGAAGAGGCCGCCAAATTAATCGATTTCGACGAGGTCGTGGCCGAGGCAACCGATCGCATGGAAAATTCAGGCATAATCTTCGTCGATGAAATCGATAAAATCGCCGGCGAGCGATCTAAATCCGGACCCGACGTTTCCCGCGAGGGGGTGCAGCGCGATATTCTGCCGATCGTTGAGGGGTCGAATGTGATGACCAAGTACGGGCTGGTCAAAACCGATCATATTTTATTCATAGCGGCCGGCGCCTTCCACATTTCAAAGCCTTCGGATTTGATCCCCGAGCTGCAGGGCCGTTTTCCCATCCGGGTCGAACTGGACGTACTGACAGAGGCGGATTTCGAGAGAATTCTCACCGAACCGGAGAATGCCCTGATCAAGCAATACAGAGAACTGCTGGCAACCGAGGGAGTAGAAGTCATTTTCGAAAAATCGGGAATACAGGAAATCGCCAGGATCGCCGCCGAAGTAAATTCACGAACCGAGAATATCGGCGCCCGCCGCCTTCATACGGTTATGACAACTCTGCTGGAGGACCCGTTGTTCAAGGCGCCGGAAATCGGCAGCCAAAAATTAAGGGTTAATCGCAAGCTCGTGGCTGACACCCTGAAACATATCGTCGATAATGAGGATTTAAGCAGGTATATATTATAAAGAGCGGTGCAGATGCAGCAATTTTGCTCGGCTGATGACCGGCGGTTTTGCGAATTCCCGCTTGCCTTTTCGATTGGCAGAACCTAACATAATGATCGCTCTGGGTCCTATGGCAACCGTAGATAATTGAAGGAGTTGAGATAAAATGTCAAAAGTAATAGGGATTGACCTCGGCACCACGAACTCATGCGTCGCGATCATGGAAGCCGGCGAGCCAAAAGTTATACCGAATCCCGACGGTTCGCGCACGACCCCGTCGGTGGTTGCCTTTACCAAATCCGGTGAACGCCTCGTAGGCCAAACCGCCAAACGACAGGCGATCACCAATCCTGAAAATACGATTTTTTCTATCAAGAGGTTTATGGGCCGCCGGTACGCCGAGGTCGGCTCCGAAGAAAAGATCGTGCCCTATAAAGTCACGCATGCCGCCAACGACGACGTCCGCGTCATGGCGCAGGGCAAAGAGTACGCGCCGCCGGAAATCTCCGCTATGATTCTTCAATATCTGAAAAAGGCCGCCGAGGATTACCTTGGCGAAAAGGTAACTAAAGCCGTGATCACCGTCCCCGCCTATTTCAATGACAGCCAGCGCCAGGCCACTAAAGATGCCGGCGAGATCGCCGGGCTGGAAGTGTTGCGGATTATCAATGAGCCGACAGCCGCCTCCCTGGCCTATGGATTGGAGAAAAAAAAAGATCAGAAAATAGCGGTTTATGACCTCGGCGGTGGCACGTTCGATATCTCCATACTCGAGCTGGGCGAGGGTGTATTCGAAGTGCGTTCTACCAATGGCGATACGCATCTGGGCGGCGATGATTTCGACCAACGCATCATCGATTATCTCGCCGATGAATTTAAAAAAGACCAGGGGATTGATTTAAGACAGGATCGAATGGCTCTGCAAAGGCTTAAGGAAGCCGCCGAAAAAGCCAAATGCGAGCTGTCCTCCACCATGCAGACAAATATTAATCTGCCATTCATTACCGCCGACCAGGCAGGCCCGAAACATCTGGATATGACGCTCAGCCGAGCGAAGCTCGAACAACTCTGTGACGATTTAGTTCAGCGGACTATCGGGCCCTGCAAGAAAGCCCTGGAGGATGCCAAGCTCAATCCCGGCGATATCCAAGAGGTGGTGTTGGTTGGCGGCATGACCAGGATGCCCAGGGTTCAGGCGGTCGTCAGGGAGTTATTCGAGAGGGAGCCCCATAGAGGCGTCAATCCCGATGAGGTCGTCGCGGTCGGCGCCGCAATTCAGGCGGGTGTGCTGGCCGGCGATGTCAAGGATGTTCTGCTCTTAGACGTTACCCCGCTTTCGCTCGGGATCGAAACACTGGGTGGCGTATTCACCAAGTTGATAGAACGCAACACCACGATTCCCACCAAGAAGACTCAGATATTTTCAACAGCCAGCGACAATCAACCGGCCGTCTCGATCAACGTTTTGCAGGGCGAACGGGAATTGGCGATTTATAATCGAACGCTGGGCAGATTCGATCTTGTAGGCATCCCGCCTGCCCCGCGCGGTGTGCCGCAGATCGAGGTCACCTTCGATATCGACGCCAACGGCATTTTGCACGTTTCCGCGAAAGACCTGGGCACCGGCAAAGAGCAATCGATCAGAATCGAATCCTCCTCGGGTCTGTCAGACGCCGAGATTGATAAGCTGAAAAAAGATGCCGAGTTGCATGGCGAAGAGGATAAAAAGCGTCGGGAAATCGTGGAGGCCAAAAACAAGGCCGACAATACGATCTACTCGACCGAAAAATCGCTCAAAGAATATAGCGATAAGATTGCCGCGGATGATAAGACGAAAATCGAACAGGCCATTGCCGAATGCAAAGAAGCGCTCAAGACCGAGGACCTCGATAGAATCAATAAAACAACGGATCAGGTGTTAAATGCTTCGCATAAACTGGCCGAAGAAATCTATAAAAAGGCCGCCGCTGAGGGTCAACAGCAAGCTGGCCGTACCGAAAGCACGAGCGCCGAACAGCCACAGGAATCATCGAAAGATAAGGGCGAAGGCGCCGTAGATGCCGATTTCGAGGTCGTGGACGACAAATAGGACGAGTAGCTCATAAGATAAATGACATCGATTATTAGGCCAGGTTGCATACAGATGTAACCTGGCTTGTTATTTATAGCTGGTGAGGGGATCTATTTATTGATGAGTATTCCGCCCCATTCCGTTACCACGAAGCCATTGCGGCTAAAAGATGGAATAATAGGCTTAGGTAAATCGATAAATTTTTCGGCCGATTTGATTACGAACCACAATCTCAAAATATGATCAGGTTCAGGCTCGACCGCCAACGGGCATACTCTGTCCACAGCTTCGTTTAACACCGGGTATATTGAATAATAAGGGGCGTCAACAAGAATCTTTTCCCAGTATTCGACAAAATCGCTGATCTCGCGCTTATTGAAACCATATTGAGATAGAATATCATTGAAGAAAGGTTTGATCTCGTCCCGGTTCATGCACCAGCCTTCCGAGGGCGTATCGATTTTTACCGACGCCTCGTAAAATAAAAAGCCATCCGTTCCCGGGATCCAACCATCGGGATAGGCAAACACATTCCAACCGTCGCCATATTCGGGGATTGAAGTTAGCATCTCCCCTTGCGGTCGAATCATTACGCTTACACTGCAAGGCTCCACCGGGTAAATATATATATTGGGCTTTCGTACAGTCACCAGAGACCCAACCGACCTCATCGCGTTACATTTCCTGGCCGTACTTTTGCCTAACAGCAATCCCAGCCCAATATTAAAGGATGTGTTATCGAAGAAACCGTTTTTATCGTCATTAATGCCACGCCACAATTCCAGTGTCGCAAAAAAATAGGGCATTAAATATTTGTGCTTCACATAGGCCTTTAGGGTATTCGCGAAACCGGAATAATCGAAGTTATTTTCCTCCTCCCCCCATCCGAACTGAAAATCATCGACGAAAAGCATTATTCCCATATCATACCTGCCCTGGACACCAATATAGAAAGGATTTATCAAATCATATTTAGAGTGATCATCGGTGTTATCGACGCTCGAAATCCGTCCGCCATAAACGGTAAAATGAGAGAAATCCAGGCCGCCGCTTAGGTCCAGATATGGGCTAAAATCCATGTCTCCGCCATTTGCCCAGGGAGCCGCCAGGGCGGCCGACGCCGTAAATTTTGAAAACTTGAGCGTGGCCCCGGCTGAAGCGATATCCACCGGTTTGAAATCAACATTTTTCCACTCATAACCAAATTCAAGTTTAGAGCCGCTGAAGCTCTTCTCGATCGAAAGATATGGCTGTATTGATAATTTCGATCTATCTTGCGCCAATACGGCGATCTGGTCAATCACCGAAATGAAAACCACCGATAAAATTAATCTGGATTTTCGCATGATCTTTAAACCCTCTCCCCTATAATTAAATTATATTAATTATATAGGTTATTTATGCGCGTGTTCCCAACTATCTTTTCCGCCTCTCGGGAGATACTATCGATTACAAAACTTGACCTGTGCTAATAAACCAACCAGGCAATATAATTCGACAATTGACAAAAAAGTTATTGAAATGGACAGGAGCAGGCAATATATTATTTATGTCGTAAATCAACAATGGGAAAATGTAATCTCGTTACAGCAGGTAATTAGGAATAGTTGTTTTAGGAATCTGAGTAAATAAAATGAGTAAGATTATTGAAAAAATCCTGCAATGGCTGGAAAGCCAGAATCTCGAATTCACCGTCCAGGCCGAAACGTTCGTTATCGATGGCGACGGGCCCAAACCGTTCAGGTATATACCGAATTTCATTATTGTCGGCAAAAGATATCACGGCAAGGTGGTCATAGTAGAGCCGATCTCATCGTTTGCCCCGCAAGGCGGCTTAAAACGGGTGCAGACTTTCCGCCGGCAATTCCGGAGCAAGTATTACGTGGTCGTCATTACCAAACGTCGCATGATCGACCGAATTCCGGATGACGCCTACGATCAACTCATTATTTTCGAGGATCTCGACCGCAGCTTCATAAAATTTCGTTGATAGTCCAATTTGGCCTTGCCTCAATATTATTAATCCGTTACTGCCGATGCAATCGTTGACTGATAGCTTAAATTATCCTATATTAAGTCGATTTAAGTTCTGATTATGGAAAAAAGAGATTACTACGAGGTGCTGGAAATCTCACGGGATGCCGGCCCGGATGACATAAAGAAAGCCTATCGCAAGAAGGCTCTGCAATTTCACCCTGATAAAAACCCGGGTGATAAGACGGCTGAGGAGAAATTTAAGGAAGCAACCGAAGCCTATGAGGTCCTCAAGGACGAACAAAAGCGTCAGCTGTATGATCGTTACGGCCATCAGGGCCTAAGCGGCGGCGGCTTCGAGGGCTTCGGTGGTTTCGGTTTCGATCTCGGGGATGCCCTGCGGGCCTTTATGCGCGATTTCGGCGGTTTCGGCTTCGAAAGCTTCTTCGGCGAATCCGCCTCGTCCCGGCGCCAATCCGGTCCGTTGAGAGGCCGGGATCTGCAATTTAAGCTTAGCCTATCTCTCGAAGAAATAGCTTTCGGAGTTGAAAAAACCATCAAGGTCAATAAGCTCGTTACTTGCGACAGGTGCCGGGGCTCCGGCTGCGAAACAGGCACTCGCCCCAGAACTTGTCCGCGCTGCAACGGCACCGGCCAACAGAAAACGGTTTCGCGGTCGTTTTTCGGCCAATTTGTCAATGTCACGAGTTGCCCCTACTGTAGCGGTACCGGTCAAATCATCGAAAAGCCCTGCCTCGATTGCGCCGGCAGCGGGCGCGTAAAGGGCACGTCGCAAATCAAGGTTAAAGTGCCACCAGGCGTGTCATCAGGTAATTATATCCCCATTAGAGGCGGCGGCGAAACCGGCCCTCGAGGCGGACCCGCCGGCGATCTGCTGGTCATAATCGGTGAAAAAGAACACCCTATTTTCACGCGGCACGGCGATGATGTCATCTGTGAACAGGCCCTGAGTTTCAGCCAGGCCGCACTCGGCGACCAGATCGAGATTCCGACTCTGGATGGCAGGGCCCCTCTCAAAATACCTGCCGGAACCCAGTCCGGCAAAGTATTCAACCTGCGGGCCAAAGGTATCCCTCATCTCAACGGCTCCGGCCGCGGCGACCAGCTTGTCCGGGTGATGGTGATTACCCCAACCAAAATATCGGTTGAAGAAAAGGAGCTGCTACAGAGATTGGCGCAATTGCAGAAGGACCGCCCGCTCCAGGCCGATAAATCATTTTTCGAAAAGCTTCGCGCGACTCTCGGCGTATGACTTCCCGGAACCCGTCCGTGCGAAAATCCGACTTGTCGGATAAGTCCGAACGCTACCAGCGGCTCCGAATCGCCTGCAGCAATGATATTGCTGAAAGCATCGCCAATTTTCTAATGGAGAAAACCGCCGCCGGGCTGCTGGTCGAAAATCAAAGCTCCGGAAACCAGCAGTTTTTCACGGCTTATCTCCGTTCGGAAATAGGCCAGACGCTATCAGCGCAAGAAATCGAAAAATATTTTAAATCAATCCGGGTCTTTTTTGCAGACCCCCACATGGAAATTCTGGGTATCGATTATATTCCGGCCGAGGATTGGCTGGCCGGCTGGAAAAAGACTTTTGTGCCGATCCATGTCGCGGGGAATATCGTCGTGCGGCCGACCTGGGAATCATACCAGGTTCAGCCGGGTGAAATCGAAATCATCATCGACCCTAAAATGGCCTTCGGAACCGGCCACCACGAGACCACGGCACAATGCCTCGAAGCTCTGAAAACTATCAACCTTCGGGGTCGCACGCTGCTCGATTATGGTTGCGGCACCGGCATTTTAAGCATTGCGGGAGCCAAGCTGGGCGCGGCCAGGGTGATTGCAGTCGATAACGACGAAGAGGCAATTGCCTGTGCAGCCGAAAATTTCAAATTAAATAAAATCGATGCCGAGCTGATTAAAGCCGACCGGTTTGTGGCAGAGCCCGCCTGCGATATAATCGTAGCCAATTTGACCGTCGACCAGATCCTGGCGATGGCGCGTGAACTGCGGCAATCTCTGAAGAAAAATGGTCAAATAATCTTTTCAGGTATTCCGCTTGAAAATAGAGACCGGTTCGAAGACTTTTTGGCCGCTAAAAAATATGAAGTGATTTCAGAAATAAGAGGTTCGGAATGGGTAAGTTTTGTCGGAGTTAAAGATGATTAGCCTATGGAAATAAAAGCCACCAGTTTCTTCGCCAGGCCTGAAGCCATAACAGATGATACGCTTTATCTGAATCCCGAAGAATCCCACCATCTGGCACACGTTTTTCGCGCGAATATCGGCGATATATTTTATGCGATCGACGGCAAAGGCCTAAAATATCGGGCAGTAGTCGAATCGATATCGGGTAAAAAAGTGACGGCTCGAATCGCGGCCACTATCCGCCTGGAAAACGAACCACATTCGAAGATCGCCTTAGCGACCGGACTTAGTCGACCGGCGAAAATCGATTTTATCATCGAAAAGGGCACGGAGCTCGGCATCAGCAATTTCTACTTTTTCAGTTCCGAAAATTCACTGATTGCGGATGGGACGGAGCATTTCTCAGCCAGGAAGTTGACCCGCTGGAACAGGCTGGCATTGGCCGCCGCCAAGCAATGCTTGAGAACCGTAATCCCGGAAATTCACCCACCCATAAGATTCGCGGAGCTGCTTGCTTTGCGGATTGATTATGACCTCGCGCTTCTGGCAGATATGGCGGGCGATTCAATATCGTGGAACGAACTTTTTAATAACGCTCCGCGCGAAATCCTGCTTGTTATCGGGCCGGAATCGGGATTGACGAATCAGGAACTGGAGCTGGCACATAAGGCCGGGTTTACATCGTTAAAGATCGGTCCGCGCAGATTGCGCGCCGAAACAGCCGCTATCGTGTTTGGCGCCTTGGTCATGGCGGCGGCGGGAGAACTATGAGCAACTGTATTTTCTGCCAGGTAATCAGCCGTAAAAAGGCGGCCACGGTGGTTTATGAGGATGCGGAAATATTCGCCTTCAATGATATCAATCCGCAAGCCCCCACTCATATCCTGATCGTTCCCAGAGAACATATCGCCACGATCGAGGACGCGTCCCCCGATATACTCGGTAAGTTGTTGGCCAAAGCGACTGATCTGGCCAAATCCGGTGGCTTATCCGCAAAAGGATATCGGATCGTCATCAATTTTGGCGATCACGCCGGTCAATCGGTTTATCATCTGCATGTGCATTTGCTGGGCGGGCGATGGTTTTCCTGGCCGCCTGGTTAAGCAAAGCCGTGAATAACATGCAGGCCGGGCCAGCACCCTTTCGAATAGGGCAATTACATTGTCTGACAATAATATATAACAGCGTCATTCCCGCCAAAGGGCCTGTTGAAAAAGGCAGAAGTGCAAAGAGCACGTATAGATTTTATCACCATGTCATTTTGCTAAGCAGTAGGGGCGAATTGCTATACGCCCCTACGAATGGCAATAGCGATATTTTCCAAAATTATGACATAAGGTTTTTCAACAGACCCCAAAGCGGGCATCTAATATAAGGAAATACGAATTCCTCCGCCTCAAGCCAGTTGACATTGACCGGGCGGTTTATTATTATCAAAATTCTGAAGCTGGACTGAACCTGGGAGGAACGATGAAAGAGTACTCAATAGACATGATAAGGAATATCGGGATCGTTGGCCACGGTAGCACGGGCAAAACATCGCTGGTGGAGGCCATGCTGTATGCGGCCAGGGTAACTACCCGGTTGGGCAGCATAGACGACGGCAATACGGTGACCGATTACTCGGCTGACGAAATCGAAAGAAAAATCTCTATCGGCACTTCCCTGGCTCACCTCGAGTGGAAAGACCATAAAATAAATATTATCGATATGCCTGGTTACACCGACTTTTTTGGCGAGGTCGTAGGAGGATTGAGGGTTGCCGATACCGCCCTGATCGTGATTAATGGCGTAACCGGCATTGAGGTCGGCACCGATATGGTCTGGCGGGCCGCGGCGGCGAGCGGTATCCCTCGGGCTTTCTTTGTCAATCGCCTGGATAAAGAGCACGCTGATTTCCTTAAATGCGTTCACGACATCCAGGAAAGCTATTCCCATCATGCGATCCCGATCGTGCTGGCCTGGGGCGATGGCCTGACTTTCAAGGGCATTATCGATCTTGTCAAAATGAAAGCTTTCACTTATGGCAAGGATGGCAAAGCCAACTCCGAGGAAATTCCGGCGGATATGAAAGAGGCAACCGCCAAATGGCGCGAAAAGATGATCGAGGCGGCAGCTGAATCCGACGAAAAATTAATGGAGAAATTTTTTGAACACGGCACATTGTCCGATGACGAAATCATATCCGGCCTGGTCAAAGGCATAAGCGATAAATCGATTTTCCCGATATTCGGCGGTTCTGCCGTCACCACGGCGGGCGCCACGACACTGATGAATTACATCGTCAATATCCTGCCGGCGCCTGATTATGTTCACGAGATTACCGGCAACGATGGCGACAAGCCGATAACCCGAAAAATATCCCCGGAGGGAGCCGCATCTCTATTTATATTCAAAACCGTGGCCGAGGCTCATGTTGGCGAGCTGTCATTTTTTAAGGCATTCACAGGCTCGATAAAAACCGGCGATGACCTCGTTAATTACAGCACCCGCGAAACTGAGCGAATAGGTCAGATTTATGCCCTGAACGGCAAGGAGCGCAAGGAAATCGGAGTGATTTCCGCCGGCGATATCGGGGCGCTTGTCAAGCTGAAAAATAGCCATACCGGAGATACACTTACGAGCAAAAATGCCGCCCTGCGGTATCCCTCGATTAATTTTCCAAAACCGGCGATACAAATGGCGATCAGAGCCAAGGCCAAGGGGGATGAAGACAAAATAGCGTCCGGCCTGACCAAGCTGCGCGAGGAGGATCCGACAATCGAGATGGTGGTCGACGCCGATCTCAAACAGCTTTTGTTATCCGGCCAGGGCGAACTGCATCTTGATGTCGTCAGCGACAGGCTTAAACGCAAGTTTGGCGTCGAAATCGAACTTGTCAAACCCAAAATACCTTACCGATCGACGATTCGCAAAAAGATGGAAGTCCAGGGCAAGTATAAACGTCAATCGGGCGGACGGGGCCAGTACGGGGATTGCTGGCTGCGCCTGGAACCTCTTCCCCGCGGCGCCGATTTCGAATTCGTCAACGCCATAGTCGGCGGCGTTATTCCCTCAAAATACCTGCCTTCGGTGGAAAAAGGAATTATGGAGGCGCGTCAGGAAGGCGGATTGGCCGGCACCAAGGTGGTCGATTTTAAAACTACTTGCTTTGACGGTTCATACCATAGCGTCGATTCGTCTGACATGGCTTTCAAAATCGCCGCGTCGATGGGTTTCAAAGACGGTTTCAGCAAAGCCGAGCCCTATCTGCTGGAACCGATTTTCATCGTTGAAATCTTCGTTCCGGAAGAATTCATGGGCGATGTCATGGGCGATATCTCATCCCGGCGCGGCAAAATCATGGGCATGGAGCCGGACGGCAAAAGCCAGCGTATCCGCGCCCAGGTGCCGCTGGCTGAGCTTTACAGGTATTCGACCTCCCTCCGCTCGTTGACTCAGGGCCGGGGTACTCACACCCGCGATTTTTCGCATTATGAAGAAGTGCCGCGTGAAATTTCGGATAAAGTTATAGAGATGATTCAGAAGGAACGGCAGCAGGAAGAAGAAAAATAACGCAGCAAGCGAACGGCGTTTGGGCAACGGGGTGAAATCGATATTCGCCCCGTTTTGCATTTAATGATAATCGGTTAAGAGGCCGGCGGCGAACAATCCGCTTGCGCCTTCTTCCAAACTTTGCTAAAATACGCATTCAGTTAGCACACTGGCTCAATGGAGGAAATATGTCCGGACATAGCAAATGGGCGACCATAAAAAGAAAGAAAGGCAAGCTCGATGCCCAGAGGGGCAGGGTTTTCACGAAGCTCATCAAAGAGATTACGGTAGCCGCTCGTGAGGGCGGCGGCGACCAGGAAGCGAATCCACGCTTAAGGACGGCAGTGGCCACTGCTAAAGCAGCCAACATGCCGGCGGATAATATCAAGCGGGCAATCAAAAAAGGCACTGGCGAATTGCCGGGCACTACCTACGAAGAAGCTCACTACGAAGGCTATGGGCCCGGAGGCGTGGCAGTGCTCGTCAAGGTTTTGACCGATAATAAAAACCGAACCGTTGCTGAAATCCGCCATATTTTCACCAAAAACGGCGGCAGTCTCGGTGAGGCCGGCTGTGTCGGCTGGATGTTCGATAAAAAAGGGTACATTACTATCGAACTTGAAAAAGCCCAGGAAGAAAGCCTGATGGAGCAGGCGATCGAAGCTGGTGCCATCGATTTTTCCAGCGCCAACGGGATCTACGAAATATACACCGAGTTTGCCGAATTCGACAGGGTGCGCGCCGCCCTTGAAAGCAGGAAAATCGAATTGGCTTCCGCCGAAATTTCCCAGGTACCGCAATCGACTATCAAGCTTGAAGGCAAGCATGCCGAACAGATGATCCGGTTGTTCGAATCGCTCGAAGAACACGAGGACGTGCAGCAGGTATATGCTAATTTCGATATTGATGAAAAAATCATGGAGCAACTGACCGAGCAACAATGAGCTCATCGTCAAAAAAATCAAACGGTAAAACGCGTCATAGCATATTGCTCGGAGTCGATCCCGGCCTGACAATCACCGGCTATGGCGTGCTTGAATTCACCGACA
>Ga0299912_10002597_pt1 | contig 14825 bp, 11 predicted proteins | sample RVTome_2_FD_207667 | JGI IMG/M metagenome (GOLD analysis project Ga0299912, IMG submission 207667) | Soil microbial communities from uranium-contaminated site in the Upper Colorado River Basin, Wyoming, United States - RVT95D214 (version 2) ... | reverse complement strand
TTTCTTTATTCAGATTCATCCTTGCGGTCTTTGAATCTAACGAATCAGCCAACTTCAAACTCCTGTTGAACACATTGAGACCCCTGCCGACCGACCCCATTTCTACATAACACTTCCCCATATCCAGAAGAATATTCACCCGGCCGGGAGTGCTTTCAACTTCCTCATTTAATCGAAGGGCTTCGTTCAAATAGTCCAAAGCCTTATTGTATTGTTTTCGAAGCATCAATATCTGTCCCAGATTATGTATAGCACTGCTTTCACCAGCTTTTTCTTTAATTTCCCTGCTTAAATTCAGCGACTTTTCATAATAGATCCATGCCGAATCGAGATTGTTCATTTCCAGATGTACATCGCCAATATGCCGGTATAATTCTTCCATCCCCCAGCGATCATTAATAGCTGTGAAGTACTTCAAGGCATTCCTCAAATACCTGAACGATTCATCATATTTATCAATATCCAGATATGTTGTACCTAGCATTGCTTGAAAATAGGGTATCTTTGTTGTAATTCTCTCACGTTCGAATATGTTCAACGCTTGAGTAATATTATCGATAGCCAGATCATATTTTTTCTGATTCAGGTAAATCTCACCAATAAACCCATACGCGTTCCCTTCGAGGTATGTGTTACTAATTTCTTTTGCAATTGCCAGGGAATTTTTAAAATAGTTGAGAGCGGAATCGACCTCACCCCTTACATAGTAAATACGTCCGATATTCAATATTGCCGAACAATATATGCCTTCGGCTCCTGCTTTCTTTGACTCTTCTGCAGCTTCCTTAAATAATTCTAGAGACTCTTCATAATTAGCCTTTAAGAATAAAGTATTTGCTTTCATTACCATGCAGTTGATTTCACTCCTGGTTTGATTCGTTGCATGATAAAGATTCCTGGCCGAATCGGTATATAGATTGCTCTTATCATACTCATTGATCAGAAGATAATATCGCCCAAATATCCACATAGCGTGAGCCAGTTGTTCATTATCCTGATTCTTCAGGGCTTCTTCCGATGCCTGCTTGGCATATTTAAATGCTATTTCAGGCTGATCGTCGATGTATATCCTTGCAAGTTCATTCAATGCAGCAGCTTTATTTTTGGTACGTTTTAATTCCCGTTTCAGACTATCTGTTTTGGAGTTATCTTGAGAATACACAAGACTGACGAGGCACGATAAGACAATAATCAGGCAATAACCTCTCATGGTGTGAAGGTTTGGTAGTGGTTACAGAAAAACATAATTACCTGCAAATTAGAAAATTCTAATAAATCTATTGCAAAGATTAGTAAATTGAATTTTACTTGTTATTCGTACTAAAATTCCTTAGTATTTACAATGCACGAAAGATTTTCTATCTTGCAGACCCAAATCAGCATTAACCACATACAATTGATCATCCAGACAAAATCATATCCCCGTGCCGCCCTCATTGGTAATCCGTCCGATGGTTATTACGGTAAGACCATTGCTTTCCTGTTCAGTAATTTTTCAGCCGATATTACACTGTTCCAGACACCCGAACTCGAAATACAACCCGAGCAGCTCGACCTCACGAAATTCAACAGCATTGAAGAACTAGTATACGATGTGAGCCTGCATGGTTATTATGGCGGTATGCGATTGCTCAAAGCGACAGTTAAAGTATTTTATGATTATTGCAGGGAATGCAATATCAAACTTGATCAGCGGAATTTTACCATACGTTATAAATCCTCCATTCCTCATCGCCTTGGACTTGCCGGATCAAGCGCCATTATTACAGCAGGTATGAAAGCTCTGATGTCTTTCTATGGTGTGGCCATTCCCAAACCTTTACTGGCCAACCTGATCCTGACCGTTGAAACCGATGAACTGAAGATTGGTGCAGGACTGCAGGACCGTGTGGCCCAAGTATACGAGACCCCTGTTTTTATGGATTTTGATAAAAAATACATGGACAAACAGGGCTTTGGAAAGTACAGCCCCATTGAGGTAAAGAAGTTCCCTCCTATGTATATTGCATTTCGAACCGACCAGTCATCCGGCTCGGAAGTCGTACACAACGACCTGAGGGCGCGATATAGCTACAAAGAACCCGATGTGCTGAATGCTATGAAAGAGTGGGCCGGACTTGCCGAAAAGGTTCGTGATTGTCTGGAATCGGGAAATTATACCGATCTGCCGCACTATATCAATCGCAATTTCGACCTACGGCGTTCGATTATTAAAATCAGTAAAGAGAATATCGATATGGTCGAAACGGCGCGATTAGTTGGTGCCAGTGCTAAATTTACCGGATCAGGTGGCGCCATAATCGGTACCTACTCCGATGAAGCCATGTTTGATAAGTTGAAGGATATTTTATCACAAAAAGGGATTGAGGTGTTGAAACCCGAGATTGTTAATCATAAATGAATCCAATAATGACATGATAAAAAAAGCAGTTATTCCGGCAGCAGGTTTCGGCACAAGGTTTTTACCCATTACAAAATCGCAACCGAAAGAGATGATACCGATTGTAGATACACCTACTATTCAATATGTGGTCGAAGAAGCTGTTAAATCGGGGATTACGGATATCCTGATGATCATCGGGAAAGGAAAACGGGCCATCGAGGAACATTTCGACCGGAGCTTCGAGCTGGAAAATATGTTGCAGGAAAAAAACAGATTGAAGGATCTCGAAGACATCAGGAACATAACACGTATCGCAAACATCCACTTTGTCTGGCAGAAAGAAATGAACGGACTGGGCGATGCCATGCGCTATGCCAGGTATCATGTAGGTCAGGAACCCTTTGCAGTTCTGCTGGGCGATACGGTCATCGACGGGAAAGGTAAACCCATCACCCGTCAGCTTATGGATGTTTTCGAAAAATACAGAAGTTCGGTAGTAGCTCTCGAAGAGGTCGAACTGGAAAATGTCAGCCGGTATGGCATATTCGATGGCAGCCCATTGGAGAAGAATATTCTGGTTGCCAGCGACTTTATTGAAAAGCCATCACCTAAAGAAACACCTTCGCGGTTAGCCATTGCAAGCCGCTATATTTTCACTCCCGAAATTTTTGAATTTCTTGAAAAGACTACCCCGGGCATTAATAACGAAATACAGCTTACCGATGCCATGCGGGCTATGGTGAAAAAACATGCCATGTATGGCTATAAATTCGAAGGAAAGCGTTACGATATAGGAAATAAGCTCGACTTTATCAAAACCAATATTGAATTCGGTTTGAAAAATAAAGAAATAGGGAAAGAATTGAGAGAATATTTAAAGGAATTAAGCAATAACTTATAGCTTTTTATTCCTGGAAAAAAATACTCTGCAATACTTTGTGATGCTTTGCGAATCTTTGCGAGACAAAAAAAATTTTCACGCAAAGTGTCGCTAAGAAAAACACCGAGTAGCGCAAAGCAGTTCAATTCTTCAATACCACCTGAAAAACCTTAACCCAAGGAGAAAGAAAACAATTCCTCCAACAAAAAGAATTGTTGTGGGGACTGCAATTTGCAACAAACCTGCACCTTCAATAAAGATGCTCCGCATGCCATCGGCAACCAGTGTCAGAGGTAACTGTTGAATGAAGGGTATCAGTGCATCCGGGAAATTATGATAGCTAAAGAATATACCGGATAGAAGCATCATGGGCATTACGATCACATTGATGAGCCCGTTTCCGATCTCGGTTTTTGCTGTGCGGCAGGAAACGAAGAACGCCAGGCCTGCAAAACCGATGTTACCCGCAATAAAAATAGCAAACAATGCAGGAATGCTCCCCTGGATCGTAATATCAAAAACAAGCCAGACAAAAACGATCAAAAGCACAGCTTCAGCGAAATTCATCAGCATGCGGACAGTCATGAATGAAATCAGGAAATAGGATTTCCTCATTGGTGTTGCTACCATACGACGGAGCAATTTTTTTGACCGTTTCTCTATAATGCCATAGCTTAATCCCCACATGGTCGACATCATAATTCCCATAGCCAGCAGTCCCGGTATCAGAAAATCGATATAACGGGTACCTGTAAGAGTTAGGGGGTTAATATTTTCAGTATTCTCGATGATGGTTTTGCGGCCTGTTCCAAAATATTTCGTAAGTTTCAGGTAATTCAACTGTGCATCGGGATTCCGGGGATCGAAATGGTATTCGATCTCTCCATAGGTTTCAGCGATGATGACATTTACCACACCACGTTTCAGCGCAACAAGTGCTTCATCCCAACTCATAGAATAAAACCGGAATGTTGTACTACCCATCTGTTCATTTTTAATTGTTAGTTTATAACTGACCCCGTCACCTGAAGAATCGGCAGAGTCAGTATAATACAAAAGCAAACTATCGATCCGGTTTGGAGTACTGTGCAAAATAACTGCTACCTTCCTGAGCGTATCCTGATTCTGGGTAAACGCGACACCCAATCCGAGAGACATTAAAATCGGGAATATGATTCCCCAGAATAAAACTCCCGGTTCCCTGATGACTTCCTTCAGGTGTGATGCCAGAAGTTGCCATAACTGGTTGTATTTTGACTGCTCATTCATTTAAATGCCGTCCGGTTAATGAAATAAACAAATCGTCGAGAGAAATTCTCCGGCTTTCCAGATGTTCGATAGTAAATTTTTTTGAATGTAAAAATTCCAGAAATTCAGGCAATTCTTTATCGAATTCGTTCAACTCAACACTGCCTTTCCTAAGTTCCTTATTCCAATGAATACGGAAAATTGAATGATCGCTGTCTGTTCCTGCTGGCAAGTGATCATTGCGGAGTGTGAATTCCACAATCTTCTTATCTTTCTCTACTTTCAATAATTGTGATATAGTGCCCTCCTTTAAGATCAACCCGTGATCGATAATAATAATATAATCACAAAGCTGCTCAGCTTCTTCCATATAGTGCGTGGTGAGAATGAGTGCTGTTCCCGATTCTTTTTTCAATTTCTGCAGGATATCCCAGACTTCCCTTCGGGCGGCAGGATCAAGACCTGTGGTAGGTTCGTCAAGCAGCAAAATTTTCGGTTGATTCAATAACGCAATACTCAGCGCCAATCTTTGTCGTTGACCTCCCGAAAGATTTACTACATACGCTTTCTGTTTTTCCTCAAGTCTCACAATCCCTATCACTTCATCTACCCTGTTTTTGGGAAGATGATAAAAACTCGCAAACAATGCAAGTGTTTCATGAACAGTAAGTTTATCGATATATTGTGTTTCCTGCAACGATATTCCTATGATCCGGTGTATTTCTTCCTCATGATGTTTCCATTTCTTACCGTCAATCAGGATCTCACCCCGGTCGGGTTGCTGAATTCCTTCAATCATTTCCACCATGGTAGTTTTTCCGGCACCATTAGGCCCGAGCAGTGCAAGAAATTGTCCCTGATCGACCTGAAACGTCAACCCGTTAACAGCCTTAACTGCTTTAAACGATTTGTACACATCGGTGACCTGTACCAGAGGATGAACAGACATATAACTTGATCTATGATCAGTAAAGATAGAAACAATCCGACATGTATTAGGTTTGGAAACAAGGTAAAAGTTGCGTAAAAAACTATTCTATTGTTTAAGTATAAGCTCTTTCTGGCTGTCTTCCCCCCGCTTTAACAGCATTCTGACAATTATATTTCTCCAAACACCCAATCCATAAGCAACGAGTAACTCCATTGATGTTGCCATACTGAGTATTCCGACACAGAAACTTCTATTGCGTATTGTGGCATCGAAAAATATAGACAGGAGATAGAAAATCAGCGTACCCAAAAAAAAGTAAAATAACGGCAGAAAAATAAACAGTGAGGCAATGCCAGCAATCAGGTATAGAACAAAGAAACCGGGTAGCATATGAACTAGTTTCAAAGCATCGCCATGTTTCAGATGCAGGTCGATACGACCTTTACCATGGAAATACAACTGTCTGAAGAAATTATTGAAGGTGGCCTTACGGCGATGAAAAACAAATGCTTCGGCAATCAGGACAGTGGTATAACCTGCTTTCTGCAACCGCATACTCAGGTCAATATCCTCCGCCACCTGCATTCCGCTGTATCTTCCCACAGCAAAAAAAACTTCGCGTTTCACTCCCATATTGAATCCCCGGAGCTGATATTTGCCAATATGTTTCTTCCTGCCACGTATTCCCCCTGTTGTAAGCATTGAGGTCATGGCATAATTAACAGCTTTCTGAAAAGGTGAAAAAGAACTGTCGGCGGCATCAGGTCCACCATAGGCATCTACTTCGGGATGTTGCTTCAGGAAAGAATCAATTTTAATGAAATAATCTGGTGGAACAACACAATCGGAGTCAATAAATACAAGAAAATCTCCCCTCGCTTTCTCACAACCGAGGTTCCTGGATTCACTTGCCTTCAATCCCCTCTCATGAAAATAATGAAGATCCAGTTTCGCTTTGTATTTCTCTATTACAGGATGTAAAATATCGTCCGGGCTACCGTCGACAACAATCACCTCAAAATTCTTTTGTTTCTGAAGTACCATGCTTTCGAGATAGTTCTCAACCTCATCGGGACGGCCAAAAGTGGGGAGTATTAAGGAATAGAGCATGATTTGGTTTAGCAGTTTAGCAGTTTAGCAGTTTAGTAGTTTAGTAGTTTAGCAGTTTAGTAGTTTAGTAGTTTAGTAGTTTAGTAGTTTAGCAGTTTAGTAGTTTAGCAGTTTAGTAGTTTAGCAGTTTAGTAGTTTAGCAGTTTAGTAGTTTAGCAGTTTAGTAGTTTAGCAGTTTAGCAGTTTAGTAGTTTAGCAGTTTAGAAGTTTAGAAGTTTAAGGGGTTAGGAGTGAAGAAGTTGAGTAGTTGAGCAATATTCCTATTTGTTATCAAGATCTTCATGAACTAAAACTCTTCTTCAATAATGTAATGATTGCGCTCAGCCGAACTGCGAGAAATCAATTCGCCAAGGAATCCAGCCAGGAACAATAAGGTTCCCATAATCATACACGTAAGACCAATATAAAAATACGGACTACTTGTTACAAGGGGTGCCAGTGTATTATTCTTAACAGCAATCAATTTACTGATGCCCAGAATAGCCGCCATGGCGAAACCAATTATAAAAGTTAAAGTTCCCAGCATACCAAACAGATGCATGGGACGTTTCCCGTATTTCGAAATAAACATCACCGAAAGAAGATCGAGCGGACCTCTTATAAAACGTTCGGCTCCGAATTTTGAATTTCCATATTTTCGTTCCTGGTGTTGCACTACCCTTTCCCCGATTTTCTTAAAACCGGCCCATCTGGCAAGTACGGGAATATACCGATGCATATCACCATAAATTTCTATACTCTTCACAACCCGTTTCCGGTATGCCTTAATGCCGCAGTTGAAATCGTGTAGCTTAATGCCACTCATCATACGAACTGCCGAGTTGTATAATTTACTGGGAAGATTTTTTCTGAATAGAGGATCATGTCGCTTCCTTTTCCATCCCGATATGATATCGTATCCACCTTCGGTGATCATTTTATATAGCTCCGGTATTTCTTCGGGTGAATCTTGCAGGTCGGCATCCATTGTGATCACGATCTCTCCTCTTACGGCCTGAAATCCGGTATGGAGTGCAGCCGATTTGCCAAAATTTCTCCGGAATTTTATTCCCCGCAAGCTGGCATACTGATCTTTCAATTTCGTAATCGTATCCCATGAGTTGTCTGTGCTCCCGTCGTCGACAAGGATAATCTCATAGGAATAATTATTCTGTTTCAACACCCGGTCAATCCGGAAAGTGAGCTCCGGGAGTGAGTCAGACTCGTTCAGCAGGGGAACAACAATGGAAATATCCATATAAAAAGATTTGGTAATTAGTCGCTATCTTTTAAAAGGGGGTTTTCATTTCTCTTCAACAAGCCCGCCAAAATGAATGCCAATAAAGCACCCCAGAAGGTGGAATTAAAAATATAACCAAAAGCGAAAGTAAATGGTGTTTGTGATTTACTGATGAGTTCTGAATAAGCTTCGACTCTTTCCTCTGTCCAGCCAAGCTGAAGCAGTGCTTCCTGACTTTGTGTCATTTTTTCTTCCAGCAAACCGGGAGATAAATACTTGTAAAGAAAATACCCATATATTGCCCAAACAACCCCGGTGAAAATGAAAGACAGTAAAGCCGTTCCATAGGCTCTCCCGAAACTCAGGTAACCTCCCATCACCTTGTCTCGGTAATGTTTCACTGAAATAAAAGCTCCGATTACAAAGAAAAGCCCGGTGATATTGACGAGCTTTGTATTGTTCATCATACTGAACATATAAAGGAGCAGAAGATAAAAGCATATAATTCCTCCTGTGACCGATCCATAAATGAGTGTATGTCTGAATTGCGATGTTTTCGATTCCATATTCAGTTTTTGAATTGACTGTGGCGTAAAAATAAGGAAAATTGTTACAAAATGGGTTTCCGAGCATTTCTTTGGCGTAGTGCTTAAAAGTTTATACATTTGCCGCCCGGGGTAAGTCTTATACGGCCAGCTCCTGCTGAACTCCCCCAGGATCGGAAGATAGCAAGGGTAGGTGGTTGTAGCGGCGCGATATAAGTAGCTTACCCCCTTTTATTCTCTGAAATCATACCGTAAAAGAATCCTCCTTTCTACAATCCATATCAGCATATTGTGAAAATGTCTCTTGCCCACAACCGTCTTATACTATCCCAAAGCTTCAATTACCTCTTTCGGTGCCTGAACCAGTTCAACAAGCACACCTTCGCTGCAAAGCGGAAATTCATCATTTTCCTTCGGGTGAATAAAACAGATCTCATGGCCGCTTGCGCCTTTACGGATACCTCCTGGTGCAAACCTTACGCCCTGTGCAGTCAGCCATTCAACAGCTTTTTGAAGATCATCGATCCATAATCCGATATGATTTAGTTTGAGCTGATCCACACGGGGTTTCTTTTCCAGATCGAAGGGTTGCATGATGTCTACTTCAACAGCATGCGAACCTTCTCCAATGCAAAGCACATCCTCATCCACATTTTCTCGCTCGCTGGTGAACGATTTGACGAACGTGAGTCCCATGATATCGACCCAGAATTTTGCAAGCTTTTGTTTGTCTTCGCCTCCTATAGCTATCTGCTGAATTCCCAATATTTTAAAAGGTCTCATAATGTTGACAATTTAGCGGTTTCTTGATAGAATCTTATCAGAAGTGATTTTATAATCCGGTCGAAAGTAATTATTTTCCTTTAATTAGTATTTGCTTTTTCTGACAATGGAAGGTGAAGTAATCAAAGAAAAACCACCCTGCTTAAATTCAGGATGGTTCAATCATCATAATTCCAATATTACTTCAACATCTGAAATCAATAAAACCCCCAACTAATTTTTAATTACCTTCCTGACGCTGGTATAATCGTGAGTCGTGATTTGAAGAACATATATCCCTTCGGGTAAATTTTTTATATCGATCTCCGACAAAGAGTTTTCTGCCTCGAAGGTTATCAATCGTTTATTTTCAAGAGTATACATCCTGATGGTTGCAGGTACTTCAACCAGTTCTATATAAAGAATTCCGCTGGCAGGATTGGGATATACACTTTCCTCATTATAATGCCCGGCACTGATCGTCTCAATCGGATTGGCCGCCTGGGTAACCGCAATTGTCTGATCGGCAGCTCCATCAGCCGATATCGTAACCATAGCTTCCCGGGTTGAATTATCCGGGTTTTCCTGGGCGGTGAGTGTAATAGTTGCATCATTAGATCCAGTCAATGTATTTGCCGTCAGCCATGATTCATCAATTGATATACTCCATGACGTATTGGATACAATATCAAATGTTGCCGTGCTTACTTCGGGAGCATCTATCGTCAACTCCGAAGGTAAAACAACCAACATAATATTTGCGTCCTGGGTAACCGCAATGGATTGATCCGTAAGTCCTGTCGCTGTCACTGTAATGATTGCTTCGCGGGTTGAATTATCAGGATTTAAAGCAACTGTCAGTGTTACAGTAGCGTCATTTATACCGATTACAGGATCCACTGTCAACCATATCTGCGATGAGGATACATGCCATATGGTATTCGATGTGATACTGAACGAAGATGTACTACTGGAGGGAGCGCCAATGGTTAATGACTCATCAGACAGGACCAGGCTCGGATTTGCTGCTTTCTGGTATACATCGACATACTGAGACTCGATGTGATCAGCTGATAAAGTGATCGTAGCGGTTCTGACAAATGCTACCGGATTTTCTTCAGCAGTTACAATAATCGTATCACTACCCGAACCTGTTGTTGTATTCAAATTAAGCCACGATTCGGAACAAGATAAATTCCAGCCGGTATTGGAATGAATTCTGAATGATGCCGTACTGTTCGCCGTATCCTCAACCTCTATCTGTCTGGTTGATACCGATACATATAAGGAAGTTGAGTAACTGATCCCATCGTACCAGGTCCGGGCAACATCACCAATGAGAGTACTGGCTGTTCCTGTTTGTATTGCTTCATCATCAATAAATACCTCAAACGTACTATCAGCAGAGGCCGAAACACGTCCGAGATAAGCCTGATATAAAAATGTATTATTGGCACCAATTAGTTCTAGGGTTGTTGAGTGAACACCTTCATCTACCTGTTTACAGGCGATATGCCTGAAAACCTGCATATTCCCTTCGGTAAGCCCCGTTTTTATCCGCCAATCTGCTTCCGGATTTGCCCAGAAATTTGCCCAGACATTAAAACTATCGACCTTGGAAGTTTTCACAAGGGTCTTAAGTTGGGGTGCATTTTCACCGCCTGTTTCAGCTGAAGTAAAAACAGAACCTCCGTTGCCATATCCGGTACGTTCGTGCCATTGGTTATCTATAGCACCCTGCCCGCTGCCTGGTCCTGTCGGTATAAATGGCGAACCATCCGATAAAACTGTATTTACAGTTGTCGCATCGACATAATTCATTACATCAAATGTTTTATAAGGATAATCCAGTAGCCCGACTATTGTCATATCAAAGTTCTGAGCAGAATTATAGGTGCCCCTCATCCACAGCAAAGCGGTATTTGTTCCATCCCATGCAGGCACAATGGGCCGGTAGTTATTACGGGTGGAATTTTGGGTTATGGGTGTCCATGTCCAGGTTGCTCCCTGATCGTTACTTTCGCCTTTAAAAATTTCCCGCACACCCAATTCCGAATCATCACGTGGATCAAACGGAGTGGAAATGTAAATAATATTCGGATTGTGGGGATCCAAAGCCCCCAGACCAACATAGTCCTGCTCACTACTGTATAACTTCCAGCCTGCTCTGCATAAATACGTTGAAGTCCATGTCGATCCGTCGTAACGGGCATAAAAATACCTGTGGTCCATTTCCGAATTGTCAGCTCTTGCTTTAAAAATTGTGGCAATGGTATCATCGTCATAATTTTGAAGGTCGATTGTCCAGCAACGAGTCATAACAATATCCTGGACTATGGTATTCGCTGCAAAAACAAGAGTGAATTCTGCCGGTGTCGGTGCACTTTTGTCGGAGATATCACCATCCATCAATGTACCTTCCGAATTAAAGCTCTGGCCATTCAGGATGTATCCATGATAGATGCTTGTATTATAATCGCGTGGATGGTGCTCAGTGCAAACAAAATCAACCCGGTCGTACCCGTTACCAGAATATTTAAAGTACCCGTTAACATAACCTATGCTCACATCAGGCTCTGTTAACAGACCGCCATACGACCATGTATCGCCCTGATCGGTCGATACCAGCATATTAGGACTTCGTGCATAACAACGAACAAAATTGTATACTCTTCCTTCGGCAGGGAGAAAAAATAAATTAGAATAGGTAGTTGAAAAATCTGTTCCTCCTGGTATTGTACTCCAGTCAAACAGTTGTTCGCCTTCCCAGTTTGTGCCGTTAAAAATGCGATACCGGCTATAATCATCATAGTGATCAGCATAAACCGTCAGATACTGACCATCAGGTCTGACAAGAAATGCCGGGGAATTATGATCGTCGCACCCGGTATCCCTGAATTTTCTTCTTCGTAGTGAACCGGTTTCCAAGTCATAAATGTACCCTTCAACATCACCATTCCGGGAATCACCACCATAGCCCGATCTACTGGCATCGGAACCAATAATCAGTTTGCCTTCCACAGTATCAACAACAGCCCGTTCATCCTGGTACCAGCACCAGGCACCATTATCGTTGAACTGGATCAGATTTCCGTTTACCACATCCATATGATCCTGTCCGAAACACAGTAACCTGACTGACAGATAGAAAAGTATCGACAAGAAGAATTTACTGAAATTAATCGTTGTTTTCATGATTTAAAAATATGGTATTGATCTTCTTTAGGACGCCCGAAGAGTACAGAACCCTAATCAGTTCGTTGAAATAACTGTATAAATAATACATCATACTCATTCTCATTCTCGAGGAAATTACATATTCTGTAAAAGTTAACTCCAATAACAAGGTCACTATCGAAAATCATTCGTTCCCCTCAGAATGAAAAACATACAACCAGGAGCACTCTGAACAAATTGAAAAATACGCCAGTTGAAATATCGTTCCCGGTTCAGTTATTTTTTTTTCCTATTTTCGCGGTCTGAATCGTTTCATGAACTTACTGACATGGACAGGTTGATAAAACTTGTTGTAAATACGATTCCACGAAGATACCTGATCAGAGGAAGTTATATGTTCCGCCGAATCTCTCAATTTGTATATAAAGGCAACAACGTGGAATGTCCGATTTGCGGAAGCCGATACCGTAAATTCCTGAATTATGGTCATCACACGGTCAGAAAAAATGTATTGTGCCCAAAATGTCTCTCTTTAGAACGACATCGTCTGGTTTGGCTTTACCTGAAAGAAAAAACTTCTTTTTTCGAGAGGCCGATGCGCGTATTGCACATAGCGCCGGAACAATGTTTTGAAGAGCGATTCAAAATAATGACCAATATCAATTATGTGACAGCTGATCTGGATTCGCCATTGGCCGATTTCAAATGCAATATCCAGGATTTGCCCTTTCAGGAAAATGAATTCGACGCCGTGATTTGCAACCACGTTTTTGAGCATGTCGACGATGATACACGGGCCATGTCTGAGATATTGCGGGTTATGAAACCGGGAGCATTTGCCATTCTGCTCGTACCATTCGATTTTAACAGGGAAAAAACGTTTGAAGATCCCTCAATAACATCATCGGCCGACAGAGCAAAACAATTCCTTCAGTACGATCATAAAAGACTTTACGGACTCGATTATCCCTATCGCTTGAAAAAAGTCGGGTTTATTGTTCCCGAATCGAATTTCATTGATGAAATTAATACTGCGATAAAAACCCGGTTTGCCTTGCCAAAAAATGAGTTTATGTTTGGATACCTCAAACCTAAGAAATGAATTAAAGGAATAGTCATTTTAAAATCTAACTATACAAGGAGGGATTCAGGTATGCCAAAAAAAAATAACACAAAAAGTATTTTTAAAAATAAATATCTATATTTGTCCTCCAATCAAAGATTCAATGAATTTATTAATAATCATAGTCGTTGTCATTCTTATTAGCGTGGTCTCTGCGCTAAAGTAAGGATGGTACGTCTATGGTTATAGAATATTACTAGCCATTCTTACTTAAGAGAATGGCTTTTTTAATTGTTTTTTTAAATACTAACCCTGTTGAAGATGCAACACAAGCTGAGAAGTTCAACGACTACTGAAGGCCGCCGTATGGCAGGCGCCAGAAGTTTATGGCGGGCTACCGGAATGAAAGAGGATCAATTCGGTAAGCCCATTATAGCCATAGTCAATTCGTTTACACAATTTGTACCGGGCCATACCCATCTGCATGAAATCGGACAGGAAGTAAAAAAGCTTATTGAAGCTGAGGGATTTTATGCTCCCGAATTCAACACGATAGCTATTGACGATGGTATTGCAATGGGTCACGATGGAATGCTTTACTCACTTCCTTCACGTGACCTGATTGCCGATAGTGTTGAATATATGTGCAATGCGCACAAGGTAGATGCAATGCTTTGTATAAGTAATTGCGACAAGATCACTCCGGGAATGTTGATGGCTGCAATGCGGCTTAACATTCCTTCGATTTTTATATCAGGAGGTCCAATGGAGGCAGGCAAAGTTCATGACCGCAAATACGATCTGATCGATGCCATGGTCATGGCAGCTGATGACAATGTACCTGATGATGACCTGAATCTGGTTGAACGGGAGGCTTGTCCGACCTGTGGTTCATGTTCCGGTATGTTTACAGCAAATTCCATGAATTGTTTAAATGAAGCCATCGGTATGGCACTTCCCGGAAATGGGACCATTGTTGCAACTCATAAAAACCGGCTGAAACTCTTTGAAAAAGCCGCAAAACAGATTGTCACTCTTACAAAGAAATATTATTTCGAAGGAGACGATTCTGTTTTGCCCCGCACAATAGCAAGCCGAAAGGCTTATATGAATGCAATGGCGCTTGATATTGCAATGGGCGGGTCAACCAATACAGTCTTACACATATTGGCTATTGCTAACGAAGCCGAAGTCGATTTTAAAATGAAAGATATCGACGGACTCTCACGGAAAATCCCGGTACTTTGTAAAGTTGCCCCAAGTTCACAATACCATGTTGAAGATGTGAACCGTGCGGGTGGGATACTGGGAATCCTGAATGAATTGAATAAGGCAGGTTTGATCGATGGATCAGTAAAGCGGGTGGATTTACTTACGCTCGGTGAAGCAATGAATGCATACGATATCACAAAAAAGGATACTGCAAGGGAAGCGATTGAAATATTTGGTAGTGCCCCGGCAGGCATGAAAAATTTAAAAATGGGTAGCCAGGGTGTCATGTATAAAG
>Ga0299912_10002595_pt1 | contig 14826 bp, 11 predicted proteins | sample RVTome_2_FD_207667 | JGI IMG/M metagenome (GOLD analysis project Ga0299912, IMG submission 207667) | Soil microbial communities from uranium-contaminated site in the Upper Colorado River Basin, Wyoming, United States - RVT95D214 (version 2) ... | reverse complement strand
CCTTTTTTCGGTGCAGGCATAACTCTTTTTATTCTAAATGACTTTCCGGCAAGCGTCAATCAACCGGATGAGCGCGAAAGCCTTCGCAGCGGTAAATGAAAAAGCGTTTGCGCACTTCCCCCTGGTCCAGGATCTTGAGCGGCTTCTCCAGGGGGACCAGGCTTTGGCATTGGTCAGCCAGGTCGGTCGGGATGGGCCGGACATCCACGAAGAGTCCGGTCTTGCCCTGGAGGAGGTTGAAATCGGTCCAGAGGTCGAACTGGGAGCGGCGGCGGCCTTCGCTGTAAATGTAAATCTGGGGGTGGTCGGGAAGGTAAAACTCGAGGATCGAGGCGATCTGGTAGCGCCGGGCCAGGATGAATTGAGTTCCGCCGCGGCTGCGCTCGACCGCGGCCGCGAGCTCGGGCCAGCCCAGGAGCTCTTCATCCAGGCGTTCGTCCAGGCGGTCATCGAGGTGCAGGGCTTTTTCGAGCCGGCGCATGACGGGGCTGAACAGGTGGTAGCGGGCCTGGATCAGCGGGGAGACCGAGAGGAAGCAAGCGAGGATGACGCCGGCGAAAAGAAAGCGGCGGCGGAAGCAGAAAGGGGCAGGGAAGGGGAGGCGGAGGTAGGTTGCGGAGATGCGCATGGTCAGCATCAGGGCCGGGAGGTAGCCAATCGCGCTCCAGTTGCCATAGACGTGCGAGCGGAAAGACTGGAGGAAGAAGTAAAGGAGGATCGGGACCGAGAGCGTGAGCAGAAGCAGGATGGGTTCTTCCCGCGCCTTCCGGTAGCGCCGGACGGCTAATACCAGGGCCGCCAGCAGGGTGAGATAAAGCAGCGGCGAATAGGCGAAGAACTGGGAGCCGAGGTAATTGAAGAAGTGGGAAAAACGATCGGTCAAGGTCATGCTCCCCGTCCGGGTGAGGTAGGCAACGTGCTCGACCGACATCCAGTCATGCCGGTAGTTCCAGATCAGGACCGGCAGAAAAAGGAAAGTTGACATCAAGCCGGCCAGATAAGGATGGGGCCGGCGAAGCCAGGGCCGAAGGGTGCGCGAAAGCGGGATAAACAGGACAAAACACAGGATCAGGAAGGGGGCCGCAAACTTGGAATAAAGGGCGGCCGTCAGCGCGAGACTTACGAGGTACCAGCGCGCGGGGGTGGGCTTCTTCAGAAGTTTGAGAATGAAATAGTAACTTAGGCTGCTAAAGAACATGAGAGGCGTGTCGTGTTCGTAGAGGAAACCCCCGGCAAAATAGATGGGGAGGAAAGAGATGACCATGACAAAGGCGGCGGCCTCGGCCTCGTCATCGTGGAAAGCGCGGTAAGCGCGATAGAGGATCCAGGAGCTGAATAGACCCAGGATGACCGCGGGCAGGCGGACGGAGAAAGGCGTCGCGTGAGGGAAGAACCCTGACGCGAGCCACAGGATCCAGGCGCACATGCCGGGCTGCTCGTAATAAACAATGTCGGGCCGCTGGGACCAGGCCCAGTAGTAGGCCTCGTCCATGGTCAGCGGGAACTGGCCGATCATGGCCAGGCGGAAAAGGGTGAGGCCGAGCAGGAAAAGGAGCAGAAGGTTTTGCGGACGAGCGCGCATGGATCGCCATTATAGCCGCATCGGGTGAGTGAGACAAATGAGGGGTCAGGTCTTCAAATAAAGTTTAAGGAAAATAGCAGGTGTGCAATCGTTAAACGTTAATTGAAGACCTGACCCCATTACGACTTTATCGTTTCAGCCATTTGAGCAATTTTTCCGTCGGCCAGGTGTTGATTACGTCCTGGGCCTCGACCCATCCCCGCCGGGCGGTATAGACGCCGTAGATCATCTCGTTCATGCTCGAGAGGGAATGGGCGTCGGTGGAGATGGCGAGCTTCACGCCCGCCTCTTTCAGGGCCCGGGCCCGCTCGCCGTTCACGTCCAGCCGATGCGGGCTGGCGTTGATCTCCACCGCGACATTGTGTTTCAGGCAAGCCTTGACGATCGGCTCCCAATCCAGCTCGATGCCGTCGCGCTCGCCGAGCAAGCGGGTGGAAGGATGGCTGAGGACGTGGACCCGTCCGCTGGCAAGGGCCTTGACCACCCGCCGGGTCTGCTCAACGACTGACAAATTAAAGTGGGCGTGAATGGCACCCAGGACCAGGTCCAACTGTTTCAGCAAAGGCTCCGGGTAATCCAGCCCGCCGTCCTTGAGGATGTCCACCTCCGCCCCGGCCAGCAAGATGAAGCCCTTGAGCCGCTGGTTCAGCTTCCGGATCTCGGCGATGTGCTTCTTCATGCGCTCGGGAGTGAGACCTTTGGCCTGCCGCTGGCTGGGCGAATGGTCGGTCACGCCCAGGTAGATGTAACCCAGGCTCTTGGCTTTGTCCGCTAACTCGGAGAGACTATTGCGGCCGTCACTGGCCTGGGAATGAACTTGCAAGTCGCCCTTGATGTCCTCAAGCTCGATCAGCCGGGGCAGCTTCTTCTTCCGCGCCGCCTCGATCTCACCCCGGTCTTCCCGCAGCTCGGGCGGGATGAAAGCCAGGCCAAAGAGTTTGAAAATTTCCTCCTCGGTCTTGCCCGCCAGCTTGCGCGAACCCTTGAACACCCCATACTCGCTCACCTTCCAGCCCTCGGCCTTGGCGAGCTTGCGGATGGCAATGTTGTGGTCCTTGGAGCCGGTGAAGTAATACAGCCCGGCGCCGAAACTTTCCGGCTGGAAAAAGCGCAGGTCCACCTGAAGCCCGCCCTTTAAGACCACCGAGCTTTTGGTGTCGCCGTGAGCCAGCACTTCCTTGACCTTGGGGTAGCCGACAAAGCGCTCCATGACCGGCCCGGATTCGCGGCCGGTAGCCAGAATGTCCAGGTCGCCCACGGTCTCCAGCCAGCGCCGGAGGCTGCCGGCCGGCTCGATCCGCTCAACCCCTTTCGCTTCTTTCAGATGAGCCACTATCGCGGCGGCTTCGGTCCGGGCCAAGTCCAGGCGGGTGCGCTCTCGATGCTGCTTGTGCGCGGCAATGCCCTTGCCCATCTCCTCCGCCAGCTTTTGGCCAAAACCCCGCAACTTTTCCACCCGGCGCTCGGCCAGCGCTTTTTCCAGGTCGGCCAGGTTCTTGATCCCGAGCTTCTCGTGCAGCTCCTTGACCCGCTTGGGGCCCAGGCCGCGCACGCGCAAGAGTTCGAGCAGGCCGGGCGAGACCTCGGACCGCAGTTTTTCCAGCGTGGGCAGCGGCTCGCCCCGGACCAGGATGCGGATCTTTTCCGCCAGCTCCTTGCCGATGCCGGGAAGGTCTTCGAGCCGCTCCACCTCGGCCATCGGCTTTTCAAAGCCGCCGATCAATTGCGCGGCCCGCCGGTAAGCCCGGATCTTGAACGGGTTGTCGCCCTTGAGGTCCAGGATGTCCGCGATTTCCTCAAAGGCCGCCGCGATCTCGGCGTTGGTCACAGCGGGAGCCATGATCCACGATTATAATTTAGCCCGAATATTTCGGCAACGCTTGAAGATTGACCATAACCCTGGGAATTGATAGGTTACTGATCGTGCCCGCCACTCTCGCTGTCAACCTGCACGACCTTTGCCGGGCCGTGATCTCCGGCCCGGAATGGCTCCTGGCGCCAGCGGCACAGGAGTTCGCCCATCACCTGGCCGACCCTGAGAGGTTAGGTCAACTCGACTTGGGGGCCGAGCTTGGCCTGGGGTTTCAGGGTCCGCCCTCCGGCACCTATCGCGCCGCGGCCTGGCAGGTCGAGCTTTCACGCCTGGATCAGGCCCCGCTCCGGCTTAGGTTTCGCGGCAACCGCCTCAGCCGGTTCATCGTCACCAAGCGGATCGTGGAGCCGGCGCTTCGCTATTGGCTCACCCGTCAAGGCTTTCCCCCGGTTCACTCCACCTGCCTTTCTGACGGCGAAACCGGCGTAGTCGTCGCGGCCGGCGCTGCCACCGGCAAGACCACGCTCCTCTTGCAATGGCTCAGCCAGAGCCGTCCCTTCCTCTCCGACGACTACACCATCCTGGCCCCGGGCAAAGCCCTGGCCTACGTGACCCCCCTCCGCCTCGGGGCGCGTAACCTGATCGAGACGCCCAAGCTCCGGGGGTTGCCCTTCTCCGACCAGTTTGCCATCCTGGCCCGGACCGCGGTCCGCCAACTGCTTTTCAATAAAGTCCGCTTTGCGTATAAATGCCCGGTGAGCCGGATCTTTCCGGGAATCCGGTTCCTGGATGAGGTGCCGCTGGCGACCGTGATCATCGTCACGCCCGGAGCAGTCAAGGATCTTCAGGAGATCCCGGCTGAAGAAGCCGCGGACTTGATTGCGGCCATTGATCATCACGAGATGCACGGGTTCGATCGAGTGTTGGCCAAGGCAGGGGAGAAGCACTACCACGATCTCTACCGACAAAAGCTCCTGGCCATCCTCCGGCAAGTGCCTTGCCTGGAACTGGGCTGGTCGCCGGGCTCCCGGCTGGAATTGGATCAACTCATGGGAGGGGTGAAGTAATGTCCACCGAAACCATGAGCCGGCGCGAGCGGCTGTTGGCTGCGCTTCGCGGCCAGGAGGTGGACCGCATCCCCTGGTCGCCTTGTCTGGACGGATACTTCCTGGGCACCCGGGTGGACCAGATCACCGCCTTTCGGCAGATCCGGGCCGATGCCATGGTCCGGCACGTGCTCAACTTCATCGGCTCGGTGCCCATGCGGATCACGGCCCCGCCGCCCGGCAAAACCTTGGCCTTTACCATCCGCCAGCGCCGGGTAGGGGAAGAGACCGAGGTCACTTACGAATGCCCGGTGGGCACCCTGATGGAGCGCTACAAGTTCAACCCGGAGTCTCCCAACATCCCCTGGACCACCCGGCACCGGCTCCAGACCATCGAGGACGTCAAGGTGCTAAAGTGGATGTGCGAGAAGGCCGAGTTCGCGCCCGTGCCCGGGTTCTTCGACCCGGCGGACAAGGCGGTGGGCGATGACGGGATCGCCACCATCTCGGCCCTGGGCACGCCCATCCAATGGACCATCAACGCCGAGACCACGCTCGACAAGTTCTGGTTCCTCTACGCCGACCATCCCGCGGAGATGGAAGAGTATTTCGAAGCCGTGCACCAGATGAACCTCCGCATGTTTCGGGCGATTGCCGAGGGGCCGGGCGAGGTGGTCATCCAGTATGAAAACCTCTCTTCCACCCTCTGTTCCCCCCGGCTCTGGGAAAGATACACTCTCCCTTGCATTAATGAATATGCCGACATCCTCCACGCGGCCGGAAAAATTTTCCTCCAGCACAACTGCGGCCACCTCAAAGCCTTCGGCGCCGCCTTCCGCCAGGCCCGCTTCGACGGCTGCACCGACGTCGCCATCCCGCCCACCGGCTCGATCACGCTCCGCGAAGCGCGCGAGCTCTGGGGACCAGGGAAAGCGATCACCGGCGGGATTGACGCCACCGCCTTTTCCAGCTTGACGCCCGAGCAGATGAAAGATTACGCGCGCAACTTGCTGCGCGACCTGAAGGACCGCGGCCGCGGCTACGTCCTCGGCTCCGGCGACGCCACGCCCAAGACCGCGACCTGGGAAAACCTGCGGGCGGTGAGCGAAGTCATCGAGCAAGAGGGGAGGTTCCCGCTGCGAGGATAAATGTTCCCGGGGCGGTCGCGACCCTTGACCAACCGCCGAGTTTTGCTTTCTCCGACCCTGGCCGGCAAGCCCGGAAAAGTGTTAGGCGGTCAGGGAGCGACTAGCTTGACTCGAAGCGGTCGCGGGATTATTCTTAAAAAAAGCCCACTGGTTAACCTGGTGCAACCCTTTCTCGACCCGCGGGGGAAAAGGCGGCAACGATCAAATGAATGGCCCCAAAGAATGGCGAGATCTCCCCTGGAGGTGGCTTGCCCTTTTTCTTTTTGCGCTGGCGGCGCTGATCGCCCTCCTGGAAATCTGGTTTCCATTTTTTTATTTCTGGCACAACCCCGTTAATAAGAATATCCTCAACCCTGCCGGGGACTGGAAACAATTCTGGGATCTCTTGCTGTCCATCACGCTCCGTTTGAATCTGATCGCCTACTTGCTGGGGGCGGGTCTCGTGGGTCTCGCGATCTTGCCCCTATGGTTTTTATCCCGAAAAAATAGCGCCAGGGCCGGCCGGATGAAAGAGTTCGTTGCCGGCGCCGGCATCTCCCTGTTCTTGATCTTCGGCGCGGTCGTGCTTTTAAATCAAATCCTCTCCACTTTGGTGCCGAGGTTTAAGATGTTTTCTCTGGCGCTGATCGCCCTGTTTTCCTATTTGATCGGGAAAGGAGTTTTCCTGGGCATCCAGTGGGGATTCAAAAGGAACTATGGATTCGAGTTTGCTTTTTTTCTCGGAGTGGCGGTCTTTTTAAATTTTAACCTGTCCCGGTTTGTCTTTGCGAACTTGCCTGAAATTTCGATTCTTTCCCTTGCCAGGGTGATCGGTCTGCTTCTCATCATTTCGGGTCTTGGTCTTGCGCTGGGCATTTTGCCCAGCCGGTGGCACCGAAAGAAGGCCTGGGTCTTTCCGCTCGAGAAATATCTGGGTCTGGGCTTGCTGGCTTTTAGTCTTTGGCTGGTCTTGCTCCCGGTGCGGGAATGGGGTCGAATTTTCTTGTCCGGCTGGGAGCAGGGGAACACTGCGGAAGAGGGAAGTCTCCCTGGGACGGTGAAGAGCCCGGAAGCTACCCCCGACTTGCCTAACATTATCATGATGGTCTGGGATACGGTGAGGGCGGACCATCTTTCCTTGTATGGCTACTCCCGCCCGACCACGCCCTTTTTGGATAAGCTGGCCCCCCACTCGGTGGTGTTTGACCGGGCTTATTCGGCCGCTCCTTGGACCCTTCCTTCTCATGCCTCTTTTTTCACCGGGCTGTATCCTTCGGAACATCATTGTGATTGGGATCATTTTAGACTTTCCGACGATTTGAATACCTTGGCCGAAGAGTTGCAAGAAAAAGGCTATGTGACCCTGGCTTACTCCAACAATCCATTTTTGTCACGCTTTTCCCGTATTTGTCAGGGATTTGAGCGCTTAGTGGAGAGGTCCCCGTTCGACATTTTCTCCGGTGGATTAGCCCATCGGTTTGCCACTCGCATTTTCCGGCCCGAATTTCTTCAAGACAAGGGCGCGCAAAAGACCGACCAGGTGATCTTCTCATGGGTAAAACGGCTTTCCCGGCAGAAAGCCCCCTTCTTCATTTTCATCAACTACATGGAAGCGCATTTGCCTTATCCTTCCGCCCAGGACACTTTCCACTTTATTGCGGAATCGGACACGTCCGACCTAAGATCCGCAACCCGATTTAGTGACTGGACCTATTTCAATTGTAATAAAGTCAACAACGAAAAAGAGCTCTCGTATATTACGAAAAGATATGATGGGGCGATCTATTACCTGGACCTGAAATTAAGCCAGCTCTATTCCCGCCTGGAGCAAGCGAATCTCCTGGACAATACCATCCTGATCGTGCTGAGTGATCACGGGGAGGCGCTGGGAGACCATCAATTTTTCGGGCATGATTTTTTTCTGTATCAGTCTCAACTTTGGGTGCCCCTGCTGATTTACGGCCCCCCCAACCTGGCCCCGGCCCACATCACCCAGCCTGTCTCCCTGACCCGTCTCCCCGACATCGTTTTCGCTTTGCTCAACCATCGGTCGCTGGAAGACGCCCTGAAGGAGAAAGAGGGCGGTGAGGTCCTTTTCGCCGAGGCTTCCCCTCCCTGGATTAGAATAAACCAGCTCCAAGGCCGATGCCCGACGGGTTTTGACACCCAGCGCCTCAATCGAAGCCAAAAAGCGGTAATCCAATGGCCCTATAAACTGATCTGGGATTCCAAGGAAGCCGATGAACTCTACGACCTGGCCGAGGACTCGGTCGAGCAAAAAAACCTGATCTCGCAGCAACTCCAGATCAAGCTCGAATTAAGCCATCGCATCAACCTGTTCCGGCTGACCCATGTTTCCCCCCAAGCGGAAGGACCCCCGCCGCTCGACTTTCAGACCCGCAAGGCCCTGCAGGCTTTGGGTTATGCCCAATGAGTTTGACCTCCAAGGGAAGGGCGGCAGTCCCCCGGGCAGGCTCTTGCCCAAGGTGTCCTTGCCCGAGCCGGAAGGCACTTGCCAGCGGGACGCCCCCGGTTTGTTTTCAGACCAGCCGGCGCCCCTGCCCCCGGATAAGTCCCCCCCGCATAAGTCATTCTGGATAAGCACCATGCCGACTCCTCCGCTCTCGCGTCGTGCCTTTGTCCAACTCTCCTCCCTGGCGCTCCTGCCCGGGCCAAGAACGCTCCCTTCTCTCCGCTTTCCCAAAGGAGGCTCTGGAATGACCATCGGCAAAAACCTGCCGCCGCCCTTTCCCCGCCGGATCGTCCCGAACAAGGCCGACCTCGGCGACTGGTCGCAGCTCGAGCCGCTCTTCGATCTCCTCGATCGCGCCGCGCCAGCCACCGCCTCCGCCATGAAAGAATGGCTCCTGGACTGGAACGACTTGGCCACCGCCCTGGCCGAAGAAGGCTCGCGCCGCTACGTCGCCATGACCTGCCATACCGACGACCCGGCCTGTGAGAAACGGTTTCTGCATTTTATCGAGGAAATCGAGCCGCGGGCCAAGCCCCGCTGGCAGAAATTGCGGACCCAGTATGCCGCGCTCCCGGCCGGCCGGGACCTTCCCCGGCCGCGTTACTTTGTGCTCGACCGCTCGATCCGGAACGAAGTGGAGTTGTTCCGGCCCGAGAACGTGCCGCTGGAGAAAGAGGAGGAAAAGCTTTGCGTCGAATACCAGAAACTGACCGGCGCCATGACCGTCACCTTCGACGGCAAGGAGCGCACCCTCCAGCAGATGGCCAAATACTATGACCTCATTGACCGCCCGCTCCGCCGGAGCGCCTGGGAACTGGTCGCCTCCCGCCGCCTCCAGGACCGCCAGCAGCTCGACGACATCTTCGACCGCCTGCTCAAGCTCCGCCAGAGGGAGGCCCAAAACGCGGGCTGCGACGATTACCGCGCCTATGCTTTCCGCCGGAACGAGCGGTTCGACTACGGCGTGAAAGAATGCGAGCAGTTCCACGCCGCGGTGGAGAAAGTCGTGGTCCCGCTCCATCGCCGGATCCAGGCCCGCCGGAAAAAGACCCTTGACCTGGAACCGCTGCGGCCCTGGGACTTGAGCGTGGACCCCCAGGGCCGGCCGCCGCTCCGGCCCTTCCAGAAAGCCGGCCAACTGGTCAAAGGCTGCACCGAGATCCTCAGCCGCGTCCATCCCGAATTCGGCAGCCTCCTCGCTTTCCTTCGCCAGCACTCGCTCCTCGACCTGGAAAGCCGCAAAGGCAAAGCGCCCGGCGGTTACCAGGCCGTCCTCTCCGAGCACCGCCTGCCCTTCATCTTCATGAACGCGGTCGGACTCCAGGGCGACGTGAGCACCCTGCTCCACGAGGCCGGTCACTCGGTCCACTCCATGGAGTGCCGGCAAGAGCCGTTCCTCTGGTATCGCCAGGCCGGCCCCGAGTTCGCGGAGGTCGCCTCCATGAGCATGGAGCACCTGGGCAGTGACTTTTATGAGGTGTTTTACCACGCCGAAGAGGCGAAGCGCGCGCGGGTCAAAGAAGTGGAAGAAGACATTTGGCTGCTCTGCTGGATCGCCACGGTGGATGCCTTCCAGCACTGGATTTACACCCACCCCGGCCACCGGGTGGAAGAGCGCCAGGCCGCCTGGCTCGAACTCCATCGCCGCTTCGGCGGCATCGAGGACTACTCCGGCTACGAGGACGCGCTCAAGAACGGCTGGCACCGCCAGCTCCATATCTTCCTCGCCCCCTTCTATTACATCGAGTATGGGATCGCGCTCCTGGGCGCGCTCCAGGTCTGGCAGGCCGTGCAAAAGGATAAAGCCGCCGGTCTTGCCGCCTTCCGCCGCGGCCTGGCTCTGGGCGGCACCCGGCCCTTGCCCGAGCTTTTCGCCGCGGCCGGGCTCCGCTTCGACTTTTCCGAGCAGACCATCCGGCCGGCAGTGGAAAAAGTGGCGGGGAAATTAAACCTCTAAAAAACCTAAAGCGAGCGGGAGGCAGGAGAGGGGGCGATTAGCGATTTCAACCCTCAGGACTGCGTACTACTTAGAGCGTGTACGAAAAGGGTCGGGAGTTTGAATGCTTTGCGGTATTATTTATACGGCCCTTTGGAGCGCGGAAGCTTGCTTCCGCTTTGGTTACGCCAGCTTGCCGGCGGGCTTTTCCGGGAGCAAGCTCCCGGGACAAAAGCGGCGGCAAGCCGCCGCACTCCAAATTCAAAGACCTTTTCATACACGCTCTTAGAGATGCCCGATCGGAAAGACTCGGCGGGTTCCTCTTTTTCGGCGCGGAAGAACTCTCCTTTACCAATGTATTCCGGGCTAGTCTCTGGCAAACCCAAATTGACTGGAGGGAGGGGCGGTTTATAACCCGCCCCTCCCTCCGATGGCTGGTCCGAAAAAATCATCTTGAGCGGGCACGAGCCCGCGGATTCTCAAGACCAACTGAAAATTACTGCTGAGTCTTGAGTTGGTCCATCACGGCTTTGCAGGCATCACCGGCCGGATCCTGTTGACAGATCGCGCAGGTAGTCTCCGCCGCCTGCTTCAGGGAGCTTTCGGGCATATTGCCTTGGCTGGTCTTGGTATTGGCTTGAATGCTGAGGCTCTTGCATTCCTCGTAAACGTTTCCGCCTACCGCCGCAGGAGCCGGGGCGGGAGCAGCAGGAGCCGGGGCGGTCGCTGCCGGCGCTTCCACCGCAGGAATTTGCGCCTCCGGAGTCGTAGGAGCCGGCTCCTCTTTCGTGCAAGAGCTTACCGCCAATGCCAGCAGGAGTCCAAGGACCAAAATCCACACTTTCTTCATTTTTCTTCTCCTCTCATCTCAACCTGGTTAAAAATGCCTAGGGGCTTGACCCCATTGCCAAAGAAAGTTTCTTGCTCCGTTTATTGTTCCCTTCGGCCGCAATTTCCGGAGGCGGAATCATTCTTCTACCCGAGAATCTTGCTTTTCTGCTCATCGAATTATGGCCTACGGTCTAGCACAAAACTTGTCGCTTTGCAAGAAAAAAATTTGGGGAGGATGGCGCCGGAAACTGACTGGTGTGGGGTTCAGAGCCTGTAATTTTTGTGATCGCGGACGCTGCTCTGTGCACGGTGAACGGGGATTGACGGACAAGAATGCCTGTCCCCCATCCAGAAAAAAGTTGGCGGCGTCTTCGCGCCGGGAGCGAGAGGAAGAAGCAGCCCGAGGTTGGAGGGGTTTACCCCCCTTTGCTGAACCAGATCCAGACGCCCATGCCCACGAAGAGGAGCGCCGCGGCGCGGTGGAGGTAAACCGGCGGGATGAAGCGGGAGACGGTCTCGCCCACGGTCACGCCGATCAGGGTGACCAGCGCGAGCGCCAGGACCGCGCCCAGGAACACGGCCACCGGCTTTTTCGACTCGGCGGTCAGGGTGAGCACGGCCAGTTGGGTCTTATCGCCCATCTCGGCCAGAAGCAACATGCCAAAGGCGCTGGTAAAAATTTTCCAATCCATTGATAGCTCCCACATTTCAGAATTCTATTGAGAATCGAAAATTCCCTCGACTTCGCAAGACTTCTTTCCAAAGCCACAACCCCACCTTTGCAGACAAAGGTGGGCTACAAGATTAGAGGAGATTCTCAAAGTTGTAGCCCACCCTTCACGTCTTCGGGAAGGGTGGGGAATGTCTTTACCCTGTGCGCTTTTCCTTATTCTGCCCAGCGCTTGCCGTATTGGTCTCGATGCACGAACTCGGCGAGCGCTTTGCGGCCGGGATTTTTCGGCTCGTGGTCCGGAAAGCCCAGCGGGACCAACTCCACCACCGTCGTCTCCGGGGGCAGGCCCAGAAGCTTGCTGGCTTTGTTGTGGTCGAGGTATCCGGCATGGACCGTGCCCAGGCCCAGCGCGCACGCGGCCAGACACAGGTTCTGGGCGGCGATGCCCAGGTCGAACATGAACCAGTCGCCCAGCGCGGTCACCGCCTCATTCTTATACATTCCGGACTTGCCCTTGACCCCGCACACCGCGATCACCACCGGCGCTTGCACCATGGCGTTCCGCGCCGGGTTGCCCTTGGGCAGGGTGTCCTGCAGCTTCTCCTTCATGGCCGGGTCGGTCACCACCACCAGCTCCCAGGCCTGCACATTGGCCCAGCTCGGCGCCAGGCGAAACGCCTCCAGCACCTCGTTGAGCTTCTCCGGCGGAATCGGATCGCTCTTGTATTTGCGCACGCTCCGCCGCAGCTTGATACACTCCAAGGTATCCATTTCCATACCTCCTTCTAGGGATAAACTTCCAGGGCGACTGGTCCCAGTCCCGAATCCCGGCCCCAGCGCCAGACCGCGATCGCCAGGTGGTTCTGCCCTTTCAGGTTAAGAAAACCCGGGGGCAGGTAGAAGAGCTTTTGCGGCCCCACGCTCTCCCAATAGCGGCCGACCAGGTGTCCGTTGAGATACAGGTTGGCTTTCTCCGGCGCGCGGGAGATCCGGACTCCCACGGCCGGCTCATCCGGCCCTTTCAACTCGAGCGGGAAGCTGGTCTGATAGACTCCCACGCCCTGCGCCTCGGTCGGCCAGGAATGAGGCAGGGACACCTCGGCTTCTTCGCCAAGCTTGAGCGCGCTGAAATCAACCTTCGGCACAAGCCCTGTCTCACCGGGAAGCAAGCCGCCGCGGAAGCGCCACGCCACCGGCACTGCGCCGGTGTCCAGGCTGACGATGCCGCGGGGGTTGTGCAGGTCTTCGAGGAAGCCCTTGTTGTGGCCGAGGCTTTCGACCAGGATGGTGAGCAGGTTCTCGCCGGCAACGCACCAGCCCGGGGGCAGTTGCACCTGGATGGTATCGGCAAAATCCTCGCCGTTGGCCAGGCGGTTGCGGTGGTTGTCATAGGCCTTGAGCAGGCGGCCGTTGAGATAGGCCGCCCAGGTGTGCCGCGCATCCAGGCGGAAGCCGGCCAGGTTGCCCCGGAAGCGGCCGCGATACCAGACAAAGCCGAAGTGGACTCCAAGCGCGTCCAGGTCCAGCGGCGCCCCGGCCGGCACCTGCTTCCAGGCGTGGTCGTCAAACGCCGGACCCAGCGGCCCGTTCACCAGGGCGAAGTGCCACGGCCACAAGGAGGGCAGGACGACCGGCGGCAAGGGGTCTTCATTCGCATCCGCATAGGGGTCCGAGCGGTCCTTCACCTGGCCGTCGGGGTCCACTACCAGGACCGTCATCGAGACCGGCGGCAAATCGGCGCTGGTAGCTCCCAGGTTCAGCCGCGCCCGGTGCGTGATCGTGGTCAGGTTGCGCAGAAAGACGAAGCGTTGGCCGCCGGCGGTCTTGCGCGCCCGGCAGAAAACGTAAGGATCATCCGCGGTGATCGCGGGATCGGCCTCGGCTTCCAGCAGCTCCTGCTCGTTGCGGAACACAAACTCGGCGAAAGCCTTAAGCGCGCGGCCCCGGGCCGAGACCCGGCCGCCCTCGGTAATCGGCGCGCCGTAGTCATACGAGGTATAAACATCCGGGCTCATCTCATAGCCGAGGCTGGTCCCTCCCGCGACCATGAAGAAGTTAATCAGCGCCGCGCCCTGGGCCAGCGCCGTTTTGCAGCTCAGGTCCATCGCGTCCACCCCCAGGTGCCGGCGGTTGTAGGGATAACCCTTGCCGCCCCACAGGTCAAACCACCCGCCCTGGTATTCGGCGATAAACAGCGGGCAGGGTTTGCCATGCGCCTCATGGCCTTGCTCAAACAGATCCACAAAGGCAAAGGGATTGCCCCGGCCCCGCCAGTCGTGGTCAAAAGTCTTGATCGGGTAGGTGTCAATCCCCGCGATGTCCACGTCCAGGAAGCGGTTGTTGGCCATCTCCACGTCGTTGTGGAAGATGGGCACGGTCACGCCCAGTTGCCGCGCCGTCTGGTAAAGCTCCTGGAAATAGCGGTTCGAGTTTCGGTAGTCGGGCGACGAGAACGCCCGCCGGTGCAGGTAGAGGAGTGCCTTCTGGACCAGCGGGTTCATGCTCAGGTTGAAAAGGAAGTTGGGGCTGAACCGGGTCTGGAAATACTTGAGGGCATGGGCCAGTTGGCCCCGGGGGGTGGGCAGGAAGTGGTATTCATTTTCGATTTGGAAGAGGAGCAGGTTTTGGCGCTGGGCGATGGGGGGCACGATCTGCTCGAACCACTGCCGCACATATTTCATGTATTCCGGGTCATAGACAAACTTGCCGTCGCGCTTGCAGCGCAGGTTCAAATGGCGCTTGGCCAAAAGCCACCCCGGAAATCCGCCGCCGTCCACCTCCGAGCAAATATACGGTCCCGGCCGCGCGATCAGGTAGAGTCCTTCCTCTTCCACAAGGTCCATCAACCGGGCCACGTCCCGCGGACCGCTGAAATCGTATTCGCCCTCAGCCGGGCTGTGAAAGCTCCAGTAAAAATAGAGGTCCACCGCGTTCAGGCCCAGCGCCTTGATTTTCCTCAGCCGGTCGCGCCAGACCTCCGGCGAGGGGTGGCGGTAGTAGTGGAGCGCGCCGCTCAGGATGAACCGGCGCTGGCCGTCCACCCGCAGACTCCGGCGATCAAAGCTTACTTCCATGATCGGCCCCCCTCACTTCCTGGGAATCGGATTATAGCAGAAATGATAAAAAGGTGTCGGGTTCTCTCAAAGGCGATTCTAAAAGGCTGAACTCGGGCTTTTCGGCCAATGGACTTTCCTCTCCTTTGCCCGAATGCCCGAATAATACCAATTTTACGTCAAACGTAGAGTAATGATCGGGTGCCACGGGCCAATCCCGAAGGGATTGCCCGTGCACTGGCAAGCCCTCCGGGCTTAGCCAGTGGCACCCTTGGGTAATACTATATGACCG
>Ga0299912_10002594_pt1 | contig 14833 bp, 14 predicted proteins | sample RVTome_2_FD_207667 | JGI IMG/M metagenome (GOLD analysis project Ga0299912, IMG submission 207667) | Soil microbial communities from uranium-contaminated site in the Upper Colorado River Basin, Wyoming, United States - RVT95D214 (version 2) ... | reverse complement strand
TGCCGCGGGTCGGGAGGAGAAGCGGCGTCGGGGAGTGGGTCAGGTCGAGCCGCATCCCGAAAAAAGACTCCAGGCGCGGCCTCTCCCAGTTCGACCAGAGGGCGTCGACGAGCCGGACCGGGAGCTTGACGTCCCGGAACCGCTTGGAGACGAAGGGGGGGATTTTTTCGACCGGAAACCGGTCCTTCCAGGAGGCCGAGAAGAGGAGGTACTCGTTCTCGCGGTCGATCGCGGCCAGCTCGAAGAGAAGGTTCCTGTAATAGACGCCGACCCCGGTCTCTTCCTTGAGGAACGGCCTCAGGTCAAACCCGAAACGCATGCGTCAACTGTAAAGCCTCCCCCCACTAAAAGTCAAACCCTCGACTCCTCGGCCTTGCTTTTCCCGGTCGGACGGTGGTATCATCCCGGAAAATGGAGGCCGACACTATGCCCTCTTTCGACCGGATTGCCAAGCGTATCGATTCCTTCCGCGACGCAATGATCGACTGCCAGATCAAGCTCTGCGCCATCCCGGCCATCGCCCCTCAGAGCGGGGGCGAGGGGGAAGCCCGCAAGGCCGATTTTCTGCTCGGATACCTGAAGGCGAACGGCTGGAGCGACATCCAGCTCATCAAGGCGCCCGATCTCGAGACCCCGGCCGGCTACAGGCCCAACATCATCGCTCTCTATAAGGGCCGGAGCTCGGCCCGGACGATCTGGGTCATGACCCATATGGACATCGTCCCTCCCGGAGAGCAAGGCCTGTGGCGGGGAGACCCCTACAAGGCCTGGGTCGAGGGCGGCAAGATCATCGGCCGCGGCGTCGAGGACAACCAGCAGGACATGGTCGCTTCGCTTTTCGCCGTCAAGGCCTTCCAGGCCGAGGGCATCCTCCCCAACTACGACGTCGGGGTCGCCCTGGTAGCCGACGAGGAGACGGGAAGCGCCAAGGGGATCGACTACGTCCTTCAGAACACGAAGGCCTTCCGCAAGGACGACCTGATCATCGTCCCCGACGCGGGAAACGAGGAAGGGACGCTGATCGAAGTCGCCGAGAAGAGCATCCTCTGGCTTAAGTTCAAGACCGTGGGCAAGCAGGCCCACGGCTCGACGCCGGAGAAGGGGATCAACAGTTTCAAGGCCGCCTCCTACCTGATCACCAAGCTCGACAAGCTCTACGGGTTGTACGCGAAGCCCGACCGCTTGTTCGACCCGCCGATCTCGACCTTCGAGCCGACCAAGAAAGACGCCAACGTCCCCAACGTCAACACCATCCCCGGCGAGGACGTCTTCTACATGGACAGCCGGATCCTGCCCGGCTACGATGTCGAGGCCGTCATCAAGAAGATCAGGGCCGCGGCCAACCGGATCGAGCGGCAATTCAAGGTCAAGATCGAGATCGAAGAGAAGCAGAAGGCGCCGGCCGCGTCGCCGACGTCGGCCAAGGCCCCGGTCGTCCTGGCTTTGAAAAAAGCCGTCAAGGACGTCTACGGCAAGGACGCCCGGGCCAAGGGCATCGGCGGAGGGACGGTCGCGGCCGTTTTCCGGAGGGCCGGGTTCAAGGCCGCCTGCTGGTCCCGGGTTGACGAAACGGCCCACCAGCCGAACGAATACTGTAAAATCGACAACATGCTGGGCGACTCCAAGGTCTTCGCCCACGTCTTCCTCCAGGACTGAAACAAGGCCCGGCCCTGATCCGGATCAGGGTTGTTCGTCCCGCCCGGTCCGGCGGCCGGATATTGGCGCAGGGGGTGCTCCAATGACGGACTATCTGCTGATCCTGACGACGGTCCCCGACGAGGACAAAGCCCGTACGATCGCGGCCCGGCTCGTCGAGTCGAGACTCGCTGCCTGCGTCACCATCTCGGCCGCCGCCCGGTCGTATTATTGGTGGGAAGGAAAGATCAACGAAGCCGGCGAATACGTCCTCTCTATTAAGACGAAAGCCTCGCTGTTCAAGAAACTGGAGGCCGCCCTCAAAGCCGTCCATCCTTACACGGTCCCCGAGATCATCGCCCTTCCGATCGTCGAGGGCTCGAAGGCTTACCTGGACTGGATCGCCAAGGAGACCGAGGATTAAGGGCACATCCGCTGGGCGCGCTGGGCGACCCGGATCGTATTGAGGTGGACGGCGACCGTGTCCTCGATGTCCGAGGCGTAACCGCCGCCCAGAACGACGGCGACCGGAATACCCCGCTCTCGGGCGCCCTCGATGACGACCCGATCCCGCTCCTTCAGCCCATCCTTGGTCAATTTGAGGCCGCCGAGTTGATCGCCCTCGTAGGGATCGGCTCCGGCTAAATAAACGACCAGGCCGGGAGAAAACTCGTCGTAAAGCGTGGGGATCCGGGCCCGCAGTTCGCGGAGATAGGCCTCGTCCCCGTCTCCGGCCCACAGCTCGACATCGACCGTGCTCTCGGGCTTCTCGGCCGGGTAGACGTCCATCTGGTGGATCGAGAAGGTCAGGACGTCTTTCCGCCCCGCGAAGATGACGGCCGTTCCGTTCCCCTGATGGAGATCGCAGTCCACGATCATGGCCCGGGCGGCCTTTCCCCCCTTGAGGACTTTCTCGACGGCTACGGCCAAATCGTTGAGGACGCAGAATCCCTCGCCGTGTTCCGGGAAGGCGTGGTGGAATCCCCCGCCGATGTGCATGGACAGCCCCGTCGCCAGGGCCGTCTCGACGGCGAGAATGGTTCCCCCGACCTGGAGCAGGGCGAACTTGTGGAGGCCGGCCGAGTAAGGAAGCTCCAGGATCGCGAGCTCATCCTTGGAGAGCGTTCCGGCCGCCAGTTTCTTCAGGTATTTCGGCGAATGGACGAGGAGAAGGTCGCTCTCGGAGGCGGGCCGGGGGGGAAGGAAATGCTCCTTCCTCGCGCCCAGCAGGAGGAGCTTCTCGTAGATCATCCGGAACTTCCGGACGGGAAAGACGTGTTTCCCGATGTCGAGCATCCAGTAATCGTTGCTGTAGACGAACTTGAAGGGGAATCGCTTCCCCAGCAAAAGCCGCAGGAGGTCCAGGGCCTGGGTCATGAGGGGTAAACGATAACATAAAAGCGGCGGAGGGGGAAAGGGGGAATCCCGGTCCGGCGAGATAGGGAGAGGTCGTCAGCTCGGCCCCTCGGGCTTGGATCGAAAACGGTAGCCGACGCCGTGGACGGTCAGGATATGGCGCGGACGGGCCGGATCGTCTTCGATTTTTTGCCTCAGCTTGGCGACATGCTGATCCAGCGTCCTGGTCGTTCCCTGGTACTTGACGCCCCAAACGGCGTCGAGCAGCAAGAACCGATCCAGGACTTCCCCGTCGTGCTTGAGAAAACAGTGGAGGAGGCGGATCTCCCGGCTGGAAATCGCGAACGTTTTCCCCGCCTTGCGGCCTTGGTACGTCCTGGGATCGATTTCGACGTCGCCGAAAACGAGGGGCGGCCCGTCTTTCGCGGCGGGCTCGGTCCGGACGCGCCGCAGCAGGGCCCGAATCCGGGCCAGGAGCTCGTGAACGCCGAAGGGTTTGATGACGTAGTCGTCGGCGCCCAGTTCAAGCCCGACGACCTTGTCCACCTCCTGGCCTTTGGCCGTCAGGATCAGGATGGGAGTGACGGTGTCCTTAGCCCGAATCTCGCGGCAGACGTCGTAGCCGCTTTTTTCCGGCATCATGATGTCCAGGAGAAGAAGGTCGGGTTTCTCCTTTTCATGAAGAAGCAGGGCCTGGGCTCCGTCGGAGGCGGCGGAGACGGCATAGCCTTCGCCCACGAGCAGGTCGACCAGGCCGGTTCGGATCGAGCCGTCGTCCTCGGCGACCAGGATCCTTGTTTTTTTCATGACGACCCGCCCTGGGGGAGGATGATTTCAAAAATGCTCCCGCCGCCCTCTCGGGGACGGTAGCCGACCTCCCCCCCATGATCCCGAACGATCCGCCGTGCGATCGACAGGCCCAGCCCCGTTCCCCGGGTCCGGGCGGTCAGCGAATCGTCCGCCCGATAGAACTCTTCGAATATTTTGTCGGCCTGCGAGGGCGGAACCCCGATCCCCCGGTCCTTGACGCGGAGAATCGCTTGCCCTCCCGCCCCGGCGATTTCGATATCGATCTCCTTGATACGGTCCGAGTACTTTTCGGCGTTGGATAAAAGGTTCAAGATGCTCTGCTTCAACGCATCTTCATCGGCCTTGACGATGAGCGGCGAAGCGGCCGACCGGAAGCCCACGGCAAAACCGTTGTGTTCCAGCCGCGGCCGCTGGTCCTTGACGAGATCTTCGGCCAGGCGGTTGAGGTCGACAGCTTTCATCGCGTAGGTTTTTTCGTCCCTGCCGCGCCGGGAAAAATCCAGGACATTGTTGATGAGCCGGGTCAGCCTTTCGGTCTCCGAGACCATGAGGTCCAAGTATTGCGCGCGCTTCCCGGCATCGGGCGGCCGACCCTGCCTCAGCATCTCGGCGAACATCCGGATCGAGGTCAGCGGCGTCTTCAGCTCATGGGACACGTTGGTCACGAACGTCGTCTTCTTTTTAGCCAAGTCGATTTCGTAGCGGACCGTTTTCAGGACAAAGAGCCCGCCGGTCAAAATCGACAGGACGAGCATGACGACGAGAATCCAGAGGATGAGCGCCGTCAGGTTCGCCCGCGAAGCGATGGCCCCGGGATCGGTCAGATAAGCCGCCGCCTCCCAGCGGGGGAGGATTTCGCTGATTTCCTGGGACACGAAGGGGCGCCGCCAATCCCGCTCGCCGCTTTCGTCCGGGACGGCCAGGGGGCGCCCGTTCTCATCCAGGATCGTCAGGATCCGGACCGGAGAATAGAGGTCGGGCAGCAGGCCGAGGAGCCGGTTCCGGAAGGCCGTCTGGTCGATCAGGCCGCCGACGATCCGGCCATCCCCCGCCTTCTTCCAGAAAAGAAAAGTCAGTTTGTCCCCGCTGAAGCGGGGAATGATCCCCGAGGATGTCCCGGCGATGATGTCATTGAACCGCTTCAGCTCGGAGATATAGATCGATTCCCGGCGGGAAGCTTGTTTCTGGGGCAGGACGTTGGTGGAGGGCGCGACGTTGCGCTTCTCGGATTGCTGGCCCCGCGCCTTGGCTTGTTGATAGACCCACTCCTGAACCTCGGGATTTTCTTCGAATTCTTTGATGGCTTTTTGCCGCTGCAGGGAGGATTCCGTTTCGAGCGGCCGGGACGAGGCCTCGGTCTTCTTGAGTTCATCGTCGAATTTAGGCTGAACCAGGTCGGCGATCTGTTCCTGAAAAGTCAGGGCGATGTTCGCGTAGACCGGGGTTTCCGCTTTGTTGGCGATGAATTCCTGGTTGGATTTGAGGAATTCGACCTGATCCGGGCTGGCCGCCGTCGTGAGCCGGGGCCAGAGGATTTCGAAGTCGGGGTTGAGAAGGAAAGGCGTCCGGACCAGGGGACCCCCGTTTTTCCAGGCCTCCAAAATCGAGCCGGGATCGCCGCCGGCCGGCGAGGGCGCGCCGCGGTCGAGTTCCTCGCGGATCTTGTCCAGCTCGGCTCCGATCAGAGAAGCGACGTGGACGAGCTCCGCGGAGAGGGTCTGTTGAAGCTGCTTCTCGACGTAGGCCTCCTCCCTGTCGATGGCGCGGACGGCGAGCATGGCCAGGATGCCGGCCGGAACGACCACGGCGCCGATGAAGAGAATCCCGAGCCGCGCGGCCGTCTTTCGACTTTTCATTTGATCCTATCTTCCCACGCCGCCGGCCTCTTTTCAATAGGACCGCAGGCCGTCCGACGGATGCCCGCGCCGAGGAGGCGCGGCGCCGGCCGGGGTTTCGCATCCCCGCGACAGCCGGCGCCGCTAAATACAATATCAAGAAAATTATGAGACGGGACACTTGCGGAGCGAGGGCGTTTCGTCGCGAAGGACGGGCAGCCTCTGGTCCCGCCGGGATCCGATGATCTTGACCCGCTCGTCATCCGAGGGAAAGCCGGCCAGATGGATGACCGCGTCTCCGAGAACCAGCGCGTTGACCGAGGCCGAGGAATTCTCGCTTTCGAGGTTATAGCCAAGATCCAGGGCCGCCTTTCGCCGATAATCACGGTTGATGAATTCTTTCAAGAACTCGGCCGCGTCGCCCTGGGTCAGGGAACCGGCCCGGTTCGAAACGAGCGAGGACAACGCGGAGGATTTCAGAATCTTCGGCCATTCCTTCTTGAAAAGATGGGGATTGGCGAAGATATCGACGCTCACGATCCGGTCTCCCAGGGCGATCAGGACGCCCACCGTGTCGTCCAAAAACTGGAGCTCCTCGGCCATCTTTCTCTCGACGGTCTTGATGGCCGCCTCATTCTCCTTCTTGTCGTAGGCCTCCTGGTAAGCCCCGGTGGCGGATGGGACATTCATCATTCGGTTCTGGTCATGGATCTGCGACCAGATCTCCGATTGGGCTTCGGCCTCCCCTTTTTGCGCCTTGGCCCTCAACTTGAAGGTGCCGATATTGGACTTGGTGGTAAAGTTGGCCGATTTTTCGGTCCAACGCCCCTGCTCCACGCAGAAAACGGGGGCCAACAGGTTCTTGGTGCCGGGCGCCAGGAGGAGGCTTTGGGCCAGGATCCGGTCCTGCTTGCAGCCGGTGAGAATCTCGCCGCCCATCAGGAAAATTTTGTGCCCCGACAAATTCGAGATCTTGACCTGGGGCACGCGGCCCCCTTCAACCTCGCTGATGTCGATCCACTTGTTCTTGACGGCGTCCTCGAACGTCGCGTAAGCCGTCTTGTCGACGATTCGGCGGCTGTAGACCGGGACGATGGTCAGGTTGTCGTGGCTGGCGGGCCGTCCTACCTCGAGCGCCTTGACGAGGGTCGAGATCGGGGCCGGGACCTCGGCCGGCTCGGCGCCCCGCCCGGCGACGAGGAGCAGGAGCAGCGCTCCGACCAGGCTTAGCGCGGATAAGAGTTTCTTGAACACGGCGATTCTCCTTTCGGAAATCGGATTCGGGCTTGATTTCATTCTTGCCCTTCCGTCCTAAAGATAATTCCCGAACCCGGAGGAGTTGTCACCGGATTGTAAATTGTTTGAAAAAGGATAGTAAAAACCCGCCCCGGAATCGCCGTTTCCGAGCGGCCGGCGTCAGGCCAGTTCGAACGGGTCGGGGAGGTTGTCGGGGGGAACTTCGAGCTCCCCGGGATTCTCGATGAGGCGGGCCAGGAGCCGGATCGTATTCGCGTAATAGAATCCGTCGGTGATGCGCTCGTCGATGCTGATGGTCATGTCCAGTATCTCCTGGACCTCGAGCTCGCCGCGGTCGTTTAGGACCGGCTCCTTCTTGCGCTTGCCGACGACGATGAAGAAGGCCGCGTTCCCCCACTCGTACATGTGGTGGAGAACCGTGTCGAGGCCGATGCTGCCCAGGTTGGCCAAAAACACGCTCGTGTAGAGGGCGTCTCCTTTGATGAACGAGGCGGGCAGTCGCCCGAAATAGTCGAGCGTCCTCACCCCCCGAAAGGCCAGGCGGGCCAGGCAGCGAGGCAGCTTGGCGACCAGGTCGGCCGTCCCCTCGTCCCTCGAAGACTTGTTCTGTCTGGTTTCCCGTACGACTGAGTTCACGCGCTCGGCGATCTCGGCGACCGTCGAACGGGGATCGAAGCTGATCTTGATCGTCGTCTCGCCCGCCTGCTCGGTCAGCTCGCGCTTGACGACGAAGGACAGGTCGATCGTCCGGCGCTGGTAGATGCGGCGCCCGGCGACGAAGCGATTGGCCTCCGGCCGCAGGGCCAGCGTGCGGACGCAGGCTGCCAGGACGACCTGGAAAAACGTGATCTTAGGCTCCCGGCCCGCGTTGGTCCCGTCAAGCCAGGCCAGCGTGTCGCGGATCCTCAAGCGTTGGGTATGGTAGATCACGGACTCGGTCCGCGTCCGCATCATGTACGGGAACATCTTGCGAAAACCGGATAGTTTCTTGAGCCTGACTCCGTCGCATCGATCGCCTAAGGCCATGGCGCCTCCCTGGCGGGAAATCTACCGCTTCCCGGTCCGGGTGTCAACATTAAAGAATGCCCGCCCCTGCGCGCGGATTCTAAGCTTTTCGCGGGCGCTGGAGATAATTGTCGATATCCAGGCCCGAGGCCGCGGCTCAGCGTTTGCGGGAGGGCTTCTTCGCCTTGGACGCCTTCTTGGCCGGGGCTTTTTTCGCGGGCTTCTTCGTCGCCGGCGCCGCGGGCGCGTTGAGCAGGGCCGCGCGGGCCGCCGCCAAGCGCGCGATCGGCACTCGGAAGGGCGAACAGCTGACGTAGTTCAGGCCGAGGAGGTGGCAGAACTCGACGCTCGAGGGATCGCCGCCGTGCTCGCCGCAGATGCCGATCTTGAGCGTCGGCCGCGTCTTGCGTCCCTTCTCGACGGCCATCCGCATCAGGACGCCCACGCCTTCCCGGTCGATGACCTCGAACGGGTCCTTGGCGTAGATCTCCTTCTCGACGTAGGGGAGCAGGAAACGGCCGGCGTCGTCGCGGCTGACGCCGAGCGTTGTCTGGGTCAGGTCGTTCGTCCCGAAGCTGAAGAACTCGGCCACGCCCGCGATCTCGTCGGCGGTCACGGCGCCGCGCGGGATCTCGATCATGGTCCCGATCAGGTACTTGAACGCGACGCCCTGCTCCTTCATGACCGCCCCGGCCGTCCGGCGGACGAGCTTCTCCTGGTCGGTCAGCTCCCTGACGTGGCCGACCAGCGGGATCATGACTTCGGGCACGACCTCGATGCCCTTCTTCCTCGTCTGGGCGGCGGCCTCGAAAATGGCCCGGGCCTGCATCTCGGTGATCTCGGGGTAGATGATGCCCAGTCGGCAGCCGCGGAAGCCGAGCATCGGGTTGAACTCGTGGAGGGAAGCGACGCGCTCCTTAATCTTCTCGTAGGGGATCCCCATCTCCGCCGCCAGGGCCCGCTGGTTCTTCTCCTCGTGCGGCAGGAACTCGTGGAGCGGCGGGTCGATGGTGCGGATGGTCACCGGGCGGCCGGCCATGACTTCGAAGATGCCGGCGAAATCCTTCCGCTGGAGCGGCAGGAGCTTGGCCAGGGCGGCCTTGCGCTGCTCGAGGGTGTCGGCCAGGATCATCTCCCGCATCGGGCCGATCTTGCCCTCGCCGAAGAACATATGCTCGGTCCGGCACAGGCCGATCCCCTCCGCCCCGAAGGCGAGGGCGTTGGCCGATTGGTCGGGCAGGTCGGCGTTGGTCCGGATCTTGAGCGTCCGGACCTTGTCCGCCCAAGCCATGACCCTGGCGAACGTTTGATAGACCGGGGCTTGGGCCGGGTCGAGCGTCTTCTCGATCAGGACCTGGAGGACTTCCGAGGGCTTGGTGTTGAGCTTGCCCTTGATGACCTGGCCGGTCGTCCCGTCGATCGAGAGCCAGTCGCCTTCCTTCAAGATCTTGCCCTTCACTGTCATCGCGCGCCGGGCGTAATCGATGGCCAGCTCGCCGCAGCCGGCGACGCAGACCTTGCCCATCTGGCGGGCGACCAGGGCGGCGTGCGAAGTCATGCCCCCGCGCGCCGTCAGGATCCCTTCGGCCGCGTTCATGCCCTTGATGTCCTCGGGCGAGGTCTCGATCCGGGTCAGGATGACCTTCTCGCCGCGCTTCGCCCAGGCCTCGGCGTCGACGGAGTTGAAGACGATCCGGCCGGTGGCGGCGCCGGGGCCGGCGTTCAGCCCCTTGACTAGGAGCCGCCCGCCCTTGATCGCCGCGTCCTTCTCGGCATGGTCGAAGACCGGCCGCAGGAGCTGGTTGAGCTGGTCGGGCTCGATCCGGGCCAGCGCTTCCTTCTCGCCGATGAGCTTTTCCGCGACCATGTCCACGGCGATCTTGATCGCGGCGAAAGCGGTCCGCTTGCCGACCCGGCACTGGAGCATGTAGAGCTTGCCCTGCTGGATGGTGAACTCGATGTCCATCATGTCGCGGAAATGCTTCTCCAGGATATGGCGGATCTTCTCGAGATGAGCGTGGGCCTTGGTGTCGTCCCTGCGGAGGTCGGCGATCGGGAGCGGCGTCCGGATCCCGGCCACCACGTCCTCGCCCTGGGCGTTCATCAAGTACTCGCCGTAGAAGGTGTTTTCGCCGGTGGCCGCGTCGCGGGTGAAGGCGACGCCGGTGCCGGAGTCGTTCCCCATGTTGCCGAAGACCATCAGCTGGACGTTGACGGCCGTGCCCCAGGAATCGGGGATGTCGTACATCTTGCGATAAGCGATGGCCCGTTCGTTGTCCCAGGATCCGAAGACGGCGCCGATCGCGCCCCAGAGCTGTTCCCGGGGGTCCTCGGGAAAGTCATGTCCGGTCTTCTGCTTGATTGCGGCCTTGAACCGAGCCACCAGGTCCCTCAAGTCCTCGGCCGTCAGGTCGATGTCGCTTTCGATCCGGCGCTGGCGTTTCTTGCTCTCGATGATGGCCTCGAACGGGTCGATATCGTCCTTGGCGACCGGCTTCAAGCCGAGGACGACGTCGCCGTACATCTGGACGAAGCGGCGGTACGAGTCGTAGACGAACCGGGCGTTCCGCGTCTTGGCGATCAGGGCGGCGGCCGTCTTCTCGTTCAAACCCAGGTTCAGGATCGTGTCCATCATGCCCGGCATCGAGGCCCGCGCCCCGGAGCGGACCGAAACGAGGAGGGGATTCTTCGGGTCGCCGAAGCCCTGGCCGGCCGTCTGTTCCAGCCTTTTCAGGTTCTTCTCGACCTCCCGCTTGACGTCCTCGGGAACGCGCTTCTTGTTCTTGGTAAAGAGGCCGCAAACCTCCGTCGAAACCGTGAATCCGGGGGGAACGGGCAGGCCGATCCCGGCCATCTCGGCCAGGTTGGCGCCCTTGCCGCCCAGCAGGGCTTTCATATCCTTATTGCCTTCGGCCTTGCCGGCGCCGAAGAAATACACGTATTTTGTCGCCATGATCAAAGCTCCTCTTTGGAAATAAACTAAGTGAGTTTACCCGGAAGCCGGAAAAAATGCAAGCGCGCCGCTACCGCTTTTTTCGGCGGCGGAGTTTGATACGGAGGAGTTCCCCGAGCATCCCGGCCGCGCCGCGAACGAGGCGGACCCGGCTCGGGTGGGAATGCCTCCAGACGACCGGGACTTGCCCGACCCGACAGCCGGCCGTCCGGCACAGATAGAGGATTTCGACGTCGAAGCTGAATCCCGTCGTCCGGAGGCGAGTGAAGAGGTCCCTGGCCGCCTCCCGCCGGAAAAGCTTGAACCCGCACTGGGTGTCGGGAATGCCCCGGAAAAGCAGGAGGCGGACGAACAGGTTGAAGGTCTTCCCCATGAGTTCCCGGACGGGATTCTGGCGGATCCGAATATCGGAACCGGGGAGGGCCCGGGAGCCGATGACGATGTCGCAGCCTTCGTCGACGAGCGGCCAGAACTTCTCGAGCTCCTCGATCGGAGTCGAAAGGTCCGCGTCGCTGAACAGGATAAACGCTCCGCGGGCGACCAGGACTCCTTCCCTGACGGAAAAGCCCTTCCCCCTGTTGGCGGAGCGCCTCAGAACCCGGGCGCCGGGCATCCCCCGGAGCGCATCCTCGGCCCGGGCCTCGGTCCGGTCCCGGCTCCCGTCGTCGACGACGATGATTTCGCTCGCATAGGTCCTGCCCTCGAGGTAGCCGCGAATCCCGGCCAGGGTCCGACCGATCCGCCCCTCCTCGTTATAGGCGGGAATGATGACGGATAGATGAATATCGCCGCCGTCCGGGGTTCTCAAGGTCAGTCGCGTTTCGCCTTTCGCGGAATATTATATAACATTTTTACGCGGCGGGTTCTGGAACCGAAAGGACCTTGACACCCGGATTCAATTTCGAACATACTTTTGGGGAGGCACTATCAGACAAGAGGAGCGTGATATGAAGAATATCGTCATCGTTTTTTCGATCTGTCTCCTGGCCGGAGGACTGGTCTCCTGCACGGCGATTCACTCGTCGGCCAACATGAATTATTACCACGGGAAGAACATCCCGCCCGAGTTCTTCCGGGTTGTCAGCCACTCGGCGACCGAGATCGCCTTCGAGGTCCGGGTCAAATTCCGCGAGAGCCAGCTCTACCATCTCGTCCTCGACGGCAACACGCCGCTGGCCGAGGGCTGGTTCCCGACGATCAAGGGCGATCAGCAATCCTACGTCGTGACCCTCAAGGCCAAGCCCGGGGTCGAGTTTGTTTCGGGCAAGCCCTACCGGCTCTGCATCGGAGACCAGAATCCCGAGCTGGTCAGCGTCCACTCCACGAACTACAATTGCACGGCCGACTACGAGTTCAAGCTGGATTAGGCTTTGGGCTCCGCCTTGGAGAGGAACACGGTCAGGGACATGAAAAGCAGGGCCGCGTCCTGAAATATAAGGCCCAGGTCGGCCTTGCGGCTCAGGCTGCCGAAGCAGCCGCAGTCGACGTCGATCCCCCGGATCATGGTCACCGCGACCAGCACGATAAATCCCGCCAGCATCGCCGAAAGAAGAAGCGCGCTCGTCCGACGCCAGAGGCCGACGATTAGAAAAGCGCCCGCCGCGAGCTCGAGCCAGGGCAGGAGGAGCCCGATCCAGAAGGCGACCAGGTTGCAGACGATCTTGTAATTGGCGACGCTCTGGGCAAAGGCGAGCGGGTCCCGGATCTTGAGGACGGCCGCCCAGACGAAAACGCCCCCCACGACGAGGCTGAAGGCGAGGAGGACCGCCCTATTCCTTATCACTCCCCACCTCCGCCGGGAAGCCGGCCGCGCGCCATTCGGTCCAACCGCCCAGGAAAATCTTGATGTCGGTGAACCCGGCCTCGCGCAAGATGCGAGTCAAAAGGACGCTCGTCTGGCAGTCCCCGTCGTTGCAGTAGACGACCAGCGTCCGATTCGGGACGACGCCGAGCGCATCGGGCGTCGCCAGCGCGGTATTCTCGCTCGCCTCCTTTAGAGGGACGCCGGCGGCCCCCGGGACATGGCCCTCGGCGTATTCATCTCGGGGACGGCTGTCGACGAAAAGGGCTCCCCCGCTTTGGAACAGGTCGCCGGCCTCGGCCAAACCGATGAAGGCGACCCCCGGCGTTCCCGCGGGAAGGAGCAAGCTTTCGTCGAAATCCCCCCTGAGCTGCCGGCGGATCAAGCCCAAGTTGAGGAGGACGGCCGGGACGAACGCGATCATGACGATCGCGGCGAGCTCTTTTCCGGTCTTTTTAATGTCCACGATCCGTCAGGGATGAAGAACTTTATATTTCTCCAAGCCGGCCCGGAAAGCCGCGACGGCCTTCTTGAGGTCCTCTTCTTTAAGGACGTAGGCGATACGCATCTCGTCTCGCCCCTTGCCGGGCGTCGTGTAGAAGCCCTCGGCCGGGGCGACCATGACGGTCTGGTTCTCGTGGCTGAAATCGGTCAGCATCCAGATCACGAAGCGCTCGACGTCCTTGACCGGGATCTTGACGATCATGTAAAACGCGCCCTGGGGCTTGTAGAGCGAGACGCCCGGAATCGCCTTGAGTCCCTCGTACAGAACATCCCGGCGCCGCTGGTACTCGACCCGGACGGGGTCGAAATACTTGAGGCCCATTTTGTAGGCGGCGATGGCGGCCCTCTGCTCGACCGAGGGCGGGCAGAGCCGGGCCTGGGCGAACTTGAGGGCGGCCTGGTAGACGTCCTTGCTCCGGGTGATCAGGGCGCCGATCCGGGCCCCGCAGCAGGAGAAACGCTTGGAGATGCTGTCGACGACGATCGTCCGGTCCTCGATCTCCTTGTACTCGAGGATGCTCTTGTGGCTGAGCCCGTCGTAGACGAGCTCCTTGTAGACTTCGTCCCCGATCAGGTACAGGCCGTGCTTCTTGACCAGCCGGGCGACCCGCTCGAGCTCCTCGGGCGTATAGACGGTCCCGGTCGGGTTGTTGGGCGAGCAGAGGAGGATGGCGCGGGTCCTTTTCGTGATCTTGGCCTCGATCTCCTTATCGGGGGGCAGCCGGAATCCGTTCTCGCCGCGCAGGGTCAGGGGGACGAGGGCGATGTTGGCGAAAGAGGCGTATCCGTTGTAGTTCGTGTAAAACGGCTCGAAGACGATGATTTCGTCGCCCGGGTCGGCCACGACGTTGAAGGCGAACAGGATCGCCTCCGAGCCTCCCGTCGTGATGATGATATTATCGGGGACGAGCGGGATCCCGTAGCCGGCGAAATAATCGCACATGGCCGTGTGGAGCTCCTTGAAGCCTTGGGCCGGGCCGTAGCTCAGGACGGGATCGTTAAAGGACCGGAAGGCGTCGTAGACCGGCTGGGGAGTGGGGACATCGGGGTCGCCGATGTTGAGGAAATAGACCTTAATGCCCTTGGCCTGGGCCTGGTCGGCATAGGGCTTGAGTTTCCGGATCGGGGACGCCTGGATCATCCGTCCTCGGAGGGAAATATTCATGGATGAGTCCTCCTGTCTCGAATAAGACGAGAATTGATTATGAGACAATAAACGGGGGGAAGTCAACGGCCAGATGTTGACATCGGCCGACCGTTTTTGCTATACAACACTTAGAAAGCGGGCGGTCGTCAAATCGGAAGCCGATGAAACTCGAACATTACTCAACGGGACGGTTGAAGGCCCAAGTTCGCGAGATCGTCGGAAAATACCTGGATTTGAAGACCCACCGGGTCTTTTTCTTCGGCTCCCGTATCCGCGGAACCAACTCTCCCCGATCGGACATCGATCTCGGCATCGAGGGTCCGGAACTGATCCCGGGGGATATCAGGGTAAAAATCAGCCACGACCTCGAAGAACTTCCCACTCTTTACCGTTTCGACGTCGTCGATTTTAAGAGCGTGACAGAGAACTTCAAGGATAAAACGCTTCAAAAGGTTGAGTATGTCAACTGACATTCCTCTCTTGAACGACTTCGAAAAGGCCGTTGCCCGGCTGAAAGAGGTTCTTGACCT
>Ga0299912_10002592_pt1 | contig 14835 bp, 12 predicted proteins | sample RVTome_2_FD_207667 | JGI IMG/M metagenome (GOLD analysis project Ga0299912, IMG submission 207667) | Soil microbial communities from uranium-contaminated site in the Upper Colorado River Basin, Wyoming, United States - RVT95D214 (version 2) ... | reverse complement strand
CAGCTGCCCAGAAAATTGAAACGGTGGGTGGGAAAGCACAGACGATAAGCTCGTTGCAGAAAGACTAATGGTAAAGCTCAGCGAAAGTTTTCGCAACATCTTCAAGATACAGGAACTTCGCACAAGGATCCTGTTCACGGCCGCAATCCTGATCATCGTGCGCATCGGCGCACACATCACGCTCCCCGGCGTCGATGCAATACTGCTGGCAGAGGCTGTGAAAAAGATGGATTCCAATACGTTATTCGGGCTGTACGACCTTTTTGTCGGTGGTGCCTTTCAGAACGCTGCAGTCTTTGCGCTCGGCATCATGCCGTATATCAGCTCGTCCATCATCCTGCAGCTGCTGGGTGCGGTCGTCCCGTACTTCCAGAAACTGTCGAAGGAGGGTGAAGAAGGACGGCGCAAGCTGACGCAGCTTACCCGCTATGGAACCGTGCTCGTTTCTGCGCTGCAGGCATGGGGAGTGAGCGTGAGGCTGACCAGTCTGAGCATCGAAGCCCAGCCCATCGTTCCGGCGGGAATACAGGGAATTGGTTTCACACTGAGTACTGTCATCTTCCTCACGGCCGGGACAATCTTTCTCATGTGGCTGGGCGAGCAAATCACCGAGCGCGGCATCGGGAATGGCATCTCACTCATCATATTTATCGGTATTATTGCGCGCTTCCCGCATTCTATTGTCGATCAGTTCCGTGTATCGCAGAACCTGATCATCACACTCATCATCATCACGTTGATGATCGCGATCATGGCGGGGGTCATCCTTGTGACGCAGGGGACGCGACGGATTCCGGTCCAGTACGCCAAGCGCGTGGTCGGTCGGAAGGTCTACGGCGGCGTTACGCAGTACATCCCTATGAGGGTGAATACCGCGGGCGTGATGCCGATCATCTTCGCGCAGTCGATCATGTTCATCCCCCAGACGGTTGCGTCGTTTTTCCCGGAGAGCGAATTCATGCTGAGTATGTCGACGTACTTCACGTACACGTCGCTCACGTACTCGTTCTTCTATGCGATTATGATTGTCTTCTTCACCTACTTTTATACGGCAATTGCATTCAATCCCAAAGATGTCTCCGAGAACATGCAGAAGCAGGGCGGCTTCATTCCCGGCATCCGTCCGGGGAAGCACACAGCCGATTTCATCGACAATATTCTGACGAAAATCACCCTCCCCGGATCGGTCTTCCTTGCGATCATTGCGATTCTGCCGGCGTTCATGGTGAAGTTTGGTGTCACATCGAGTTTTGCACAGTTTTTTGGAGGAACCAGTCTGCTGATCATGGTAGGTGTGGCGCTCGATACGTTACAGCAGCTGGAATCCCACCTGCTGATGCGCCATTACGATGGATTCATGAAATCAGGAAAGTTAAGGGGACGGCTCCGATAACTTGGGCAAGGTGTCGATAAAGACCAGGCGCGAGGTCGATCTGATGAAGGAGAGCTGCCGCATCGTCGCGGAGGTGCTGGCGCTGGTCGGCTCCCGCATCCAGCCAGGCATCCTGACAAAAGAACTGGATGAACTGGCGGAGGACTGGATTCACTCAAGGGGTGCAGAGCCTGCGTTCAAGGGGTACGGGTCCGACAAGCATAACTTGTTCCCGGCCACGATCTGCATCTCGATTGACGATGAAGTTGTTCACGGGATTCCGGACGGACGTCTGCTCCAGGAGGGACAGGTTGTCTCGATCGATGTGGGAGTGAAGAAGGGGGGGTACTTTGGAGACGGCGCGCGGACGTTTGCCGTCGGTCGGACTTCAGAGGAGAAGCTCCGGCTGCTCCGTGTGACCGAAGAAGCGCTCTACAAGGGAATTGGGCAGGCCCGTGCTGGAAATCATCTGCACGATGTGTCTGCCGCTGTTCAGCAGCATGTCGAGGCTGCAGGCTTTTCGGTGGTGAGGGATCTGGTCGGCCACGGCATCGGCAGGAACCTCCACGAAGAGCCGCCGATCCCAAACTTCGGAACCGCCGGTACAGGGATCGTATTAAAAGAAGGAATGACCTTTGCAATCGAGCCGATGGTGAATGCTGGCACATACAAGGTGCGCGTTGGTGAGGATGGATGGACCGTGCGGACGTTCGACGGGAAGCCGTCAGCCCATTTCGAACACACCATCGCTGTTCGCAAAGGTGGGGCAGAGATTCTCACACAGTACAATCACTAACGGATATTGTTGAATCGCCCCAATACAATGGCGAAGCAAGGCCCAATAAAAGTCGATGGTGTCATCACGGAGACGCTCCCGAACGCAATGTTCAAGGTGAGCCTGGAAAACGGGCATAGCGTCCTGGCTCATATTTCGGGGAAGATGAGGATGAACTTCATCAAAATTCTGGTTGGGGATAAGGTCACGGTGGAGCTTTCTCCGTACGACCTGTCAAAGGGTCGCATCACCTACAGGTACAAGTAGTCAGCGAGAACATCACAGGGAAGCGAACGCATGAAGGTACGGTCATCGGTCAAGAAGTTGTGCATCAACTGCAAAATCATCCGCCGCAAAGGGGTTGTTCGTGTGATCTGCAAGAACCCGAAGCATAAACAGCGTCAAGGTTAAGGAAGGAGGATCTCGGTTGGCCCGTATTGCTGGTATCGATTTGCCGAAGAAGAAACGTGCTGAAATCGGTTTGACGTATATCCACGGCATCGGTCACGCCTCATCGCGCACCATTTTGCACAAGGCGGGTGTCAGTTTTGACAAGAGGATCGGTGATCTCACCGATGATGAAGTGGCGAAGATCCGCGGCATCATTACGTCGGAGTACAAAGTGGAAGGCACGCTGCGGAGTGAGGTACAGATGAACATCAAGCGTTTGATGGACATCGGCTGCTACCGCGGTATCCGTCACCGAAAGGGTTTGCCCGCGCGTGGGCAGCGCACGCGGACGAATGCTCGAACGAGGAAAGGACGCCGCAAGACCGTCGCGGGCAAGAAGAAGGCATTGGCCAAGACCTAACAATAATGGTTGGAGGATGATGTGGCAAAGACTACACCACAGGGCCCCGCGGCTACTCCTGTCGCTGAGCCGGTAAAAAAGAAAAAGAGAATACAGGTCGATGTCAGCGGGAAGGTGTTCATCAAGGCGACCTTCAACAATGTGATAGTCACCATCACAGACATTTACGGTAACACAATTAGTTGGTCGTCGGCGGGGAAGAACGGCTTCAAGGGATCGCGCAAGAATACCCCCTTTGCCGCGCAGGTATCTGCTGAAGCCGCAGCGCGCGCGGCCCATGGTCTCGGTCTCAGAAAGGTGGAGGTGTTCGTGAAAGGCCCCGGCTCTGGACGCGAAGCGGCGATTCGTGCCATTCAGGTGGCCGGACTCGAGATCTCCAGCATCAGGGACATCACCCCGATCCCGCACAACGGTTGCCGTCCACCCAAGCGCAGGCGAGTGTAATCTAGTTCACTGTCAACATCGAACGAGCACGGAAGAAAGTTCATGGCAAGGTATACTGATCCAAGCTGCAGATTGTGCAGGAGAGAACGACAGAAACTCTTTCTGAAGGGCACGAAGTGTTTCACTGAAAAATGCCCGGTGGAACGTCGAGGGTTCCCGCCTGGACAGCACGGGCAGTCACGGCGGTCAAAGATCTCTGAGTACGGTGTTCAGCTCCGCGAGAAGCAGAAGGTCCGCCGAATGTACGGTCTCATGGAGACACAGTTCCGGAATTATTTTGCGCGGGCGTTGAAGCAGACCGGCCGAACAGGCGAAACACTGGTCAAGATGCTCGAGCGCCGCCTCGACAACGTCGTCTACCGGATGGGGTTTGCGCCATCACGCAAGGCGGCGCGACAGCTCATCACCCACGGCCATTTCCTCGTCAACAGCAGGCATGTGGATGTCCCCTCGTATCTGCTGAAGGCCGGCGACACAATTCAGGTGCGCGACAGGAGCAAGAAGCTCGACACCATCCACGCCTCCATGAAGAGAATGAAGGACACGGCGATGCTTCCGTGGCTGAGTTTGGACAAGGCCGCGATGGCAGGAACGTTTCTCAACATCCCCGAGCGAGCCGACATCCCGCTTAACGCCAACGAACAACTGATTGTCGAGCTGTATTCGAAGTAAAATGGCGGTAGCGTGAATCACAATTGTTCAAGAGGGAAAAGGGTAGGAACAATATGACAACTGGAACACTGCAAATGCCGGAGAAGATTCAGCTCGACGAATCGTCGTACAGCAGCACGTTCGGACGATTTATCGTGCAGCCTCTCGAGAAGGGGTTTGGAGTAACGATCGGCAACTCGATGCGAAGGGTCTTGCTGTCATCGTTGCCGGGCTACGCAATCACAGCATTCAAGGTAGAAGGAATCCAGCACGAGTTCTCCACGATCCCCGGCGTCATGGAGGACGCACCGGATATGATTCTCAATCTCAAGCAGGTCCGCATGAAGTTGGTGAACAAAAAGACAACGCGCATCATCGTGCCCCTGAAAGGACCCGTGGAGTTCACAGCCGACGACATCCAGAAGGCGTCCCCCGACGTCGAGATTCTTAACCCGTCGCTCCACATTGCCACACTCAACGAGGACGCGCACTTTGAGCTCGACCTGCGGATCGGCCGGGGGATCGGCTATGTTGTGGCCGACGACAACAAAGCGCCTGACCAGGCCGTAGGTGTGATCGCGATCGATTCTATTTTTTCTCCCATCCGCAATGTGCGGTATTTCGTCGAGACGACACGCGTCGGCCATCAGACGGACTACGAAAAGCTTACAATCGAAGTGGAGACAGACGGGTCTATCACACCTGAAGATGCACTGACCTATGCAGGGAAGATCCTCCGCGACCACATTCAGCTCTTCATCAACTTTGATGTTGAACCGGAGGCCGAGAGGCAGGTGACCGAGCAGGACGCTGAGTTTGCGCGGATCAGGAAAGTCCTCCTCACGCCTGTCGATGAACTCGAGCTCTCGGTTCGCTCACACAACTGTCTGCGGGCCGCCAGCATCAAGACAATTGCGGACCTAGTCCGCCGCGACGAGTCGGAACTGTTGAAGTTCCGCAACTTCGGCCGGAAGTCACTGGCAGAGCTCTCGGAAATTATCGAGGCAGAGAAGCTCCATTTCGGAATGGATGTGAGCAAGTATCTGACCGAGGGCGAGTAAATTTCATTTTAATCACAGCATTCGGTAGGATGTAATCATGCGCCACGGGAAGTCCGCTCGGAAACTGAAACGCACAGCGAGCCATCGCCGGGCGACGCTCGCATCACTCGTCACTGCCCTCCTCCGCCACAAACGCATCACCACGACGGTCGCGAAGGCCAAAGAGACACGCAAGCTGGTCGAGAAGCTGATCACACGGGCAAAGAACGCCCTACCCGCTCAACGAGTCGAGTCGTCGACCGGGCAGGCGGGCCTTCCACAGAAGAGCGGCGAGGCGGCAGCCGTGTCAGATTCGCAGCGCAGTCAGCAGTTCGTTGCCAAGGGCGCCCACGCCAGGAGGCAAGTCAGCCGTCTGGTGAAAGACCGCGCGGTGGTCGGTGAACTGTTTTCTGAGATCGCCGAGAAGGTCGGCAGCAGGCCAGGCGGGTACACGCGTGTCGTGAAGCTTGGCCAGCGCCAGGGCGACGGGGCAGAGATGGCCGTTATCGAGCTTGTTGATTTCAACACGGGCAAAGAGGTGAAGGAAAAGCCCGCACCCGCGGCCAAGGAGAAGAAAACTCCAGGGCCGAAAAAGACCAAGAAAACAGCTGAAAAGCGGGCTGTTGCGGCAACGGCGGAGAAAAACGCTCCCGAAAAGTCCCGCTGAGCAGGACTTTTTTCGTATGCCCTTGTGTGTTAGCATGAAACAGCAATGAGAATTACATCGGCAGAGTTTATCCTTGGTGTTGCAAACCTCAGACAGCTTCCGAAGGAGGAAATCCGTGAAGTCGCCTTCCTCGGTCGTTCGAACGTCGGCAAATCGTCACTGATCAACAAACTGTGCGGGCGCAAGGCACTGGCACGGAAAAGCACCGAGCCGGGCAAAACCCGTGAGTTGAATTACTATCTCGTCAACAAGACCTTCTATTTTGTTGACCTGCCTGGATACGGATACGCAAAAGCACCTGAGCATATCCGCTCGAGTTGGGGGAACCTGATCGAGAAGTATCTCAAGACGCGCCGCCAGGTCGCGCTCGTCGTCCAGCTTGTCGATTCCCGTCATGAACCAACACCCCTCGATATGATGATGATCGGATGGCTGGAATACTACCATATTCCCTTCGTCGTCGTCCTGACAAAAGCCGACAAGCTCCCCCGCAGCAAGATGCCGAATTATCTCAGGGCTGCCAAAACGACATTTGCCTCGTTTGAATACTGCAAAGATGTGATTCCGTTCTCATCCATCACCGGCGATGGCAGACACGAGCTCATGCAAATCATCACCCACCATGTGGCTTAAGGGGATGCCGTAAGCCGCGTGGCGACCCCGGCTCTGTGTGCACTGATCACCTGGAGGCGGGCATGTGGGGGGGAGCGGGTGCCGTTCGTTCAACACTCCATACACATCGCGAAGAGATCCACAATGAAGAAACGTCTGTTTACCCCCGGTCCGACTCCGGTCCCTGAAACCGTTATGCTCAAGATGGCCGAGCCCATCATCCATCACCGCAATCCGGAGTTCATTGAAATTTTTGCACGGATCAACAACAACCTCAAGTACCTCTTTCAGACTCAACAACCCGTCTTGACGCTTACCTCCTCTGGAACCGGCGGCGTGGAGGCAACGTTTGTCAGCCTCTTCTCCCCTGGCGACACGATCATCTCCGTCAACGGCGGGAAGTTCGGTGAGCGCTGGGTGAAGATGCCGCAGGCATTCGGAATGAATGTTGTCGAGATCAAGAACCAGTGGGGAAAAGCGCCGCAGCCCGATGAGATACTCGGTGCGTTGCGCGCTCATTCCGATGCGAAGGCGGTGTACCTCACGTATAGCGAAACGTCTACCGGCACCGCGACGGACGTACAGGGAATGTCGCGGCTCATTCGGGAGCATTCGAGCGCCCTGGTCTGTGTCGATGCTATCACGGCCGTGGGCGCGCACGAGTTGCGGTTCGACGAGTGGGGAATTGATGCCTGTGTAACAGGATCGCAGAAAGGGCTGATGATCCCTCCCGGGCTCGCGTTCGTCGCGCTCAGCAAGCGTGCAATTGAGATGATGCAGTCCTCAAAGATCCCGAAGTTCTATTTTGATCTCAGAAAAGCGCTGAAGTCATATGAAAAGGGAGATACTCCGTGGACACCCGCCGTCTCGTTGGTCGTGGGTGTCGATGTTGCTCTGGAAATGATCCGTGCAGAAGGGATCGAGAATGTCTGGGCTAGGCACAAACGACTGTCGGCCGCGTTGCGCGCAGGCGTCTCGGAGGTTGGGCTCCGTCTTTTCTCTGATTCTCCCTCATACGCGGTGACACCCGTGTGGCTCCCCGAGGGGATCGATTGGAAAGCGTTCAACAAAACGCTCAAAGTCGACAATGGCATCACAATTGCCGGTGGGCAGGATGAGTACGCGGGCAAGATTTTCCGCGTTTCCCACCTCGGATACTACGACGATCTTGACATGATCACAGTAATGGCAGCGATCGAGCGTACGCTCGCCGTCCATAAGCATAAGTTCTCGCTTGGGGCTGGCCTTGCCGCAACACAGAGGGTGCTGCTGCCGGCAAAGGCGTAGCATAGGTGACAATGCTTGGTGGGTGCGTATGTCGGAATCCGGCCAATTCCGTGGGGAGGTGAGACAGTTGCCTCCGGGTATTCTTTCGTCAATACGCGGCTGCGGATGCTGTCAGGACGAGGGCTATACTCCACGACAGACGCCGTGAGTTGCGATCTTACGCCACTCTGTGGTTCTGCCTAATTTCCGGGCGGCCCTGCTCACACCGCTTCGTGGAATCGCGTTCTTTCACCACTCTATGACTCTGTGATCTTTGCATCAAGTCCCGTTGGGGCAGAGAACCTAACAACCCCCAGGCGGGAATTCCTCTACGTGTCCTGGGGTAGTTACGGAACGAATTACTCAAGTCATCCAACCTCGGAAGGGGATGAAAGAGTAGCATGACGCAAATCGTTGAGGTAGAGAAACCAACATGAGGAGAAGCTATGAAGATCCTCGTTAGTGATAATCTCGAGCAAAGTTGCCTGGATATCCTTGCACGTGAGGGATTTGAGGTCAACAACAAGCCGGGACTTCCGCACGACGAGCTGAAAAAGGTTATCAGCGACTACGACGCGCTCGTGGTTCGCAGCGCCACCAAGGTGAATGCAGACGTCATCGGCCTTGCCGCAAAGATGAAAGTGATCGGGCGGGCAGGGACCGGAGTCGACAACATCGACCTTGATGCTGCAACGCGGAAAGGTATCCTGGTGATGAACACGCCCGGCGGAAACACCGTATCGGCCGCAGAACACACGGTGTCCATGATGCTCGCACTTGCGCGCAACATCCCGCAGGCGCACATGAGCCTGACGCAGGGGAAATGGGAGAAGAAGAAATACGTCGGTACTGAGGTATTCGAAAAAACCATCGGAATTGTTGGTCTTGGCAAGATCGGCCGCGAGGTGGCGAGCAGATGCCTGGGTCTGGGCATGAAAGTGATTGGCTATGACCCCGTGCTGAGTGCCGAGGTGGCGCTCAAGCTCAAAATCGAGCTTCTGAGCCTTGGTGAGCTTTACCGTCGGTCAGATTTCATTTCAGTGCACACGCCGCTTACGAGCGAGACCAAGAAGCTCTTCAACGATACGACGTTTGCCAGGTGCAAGCGCGGGGTTCGCATCGTCAACTGTGCGCGCGGGGGGATCATAGACGAGCAGGCACTTCTACGGGCTCTGGAGTCTGGTCAGGTCGCGGGTGCGGCGCTGGATGTGTTTGAGGTTGAACCGCCAAAAGACAACCCCCTCCTTGCTCATGAACACGTTATTGCAACGCCTCACCTGGCTGCATCGACGGAAGAAGCCCAGGAAAAGGTCGCCATTCAGATTGCACACCAGATTGCTGATGCCCTCCTCGGCCGGGGATTTGCGGGAGTCGTCAATGGCACAGCGCTGCAGCTGACCATGAACCAGGAGCTCCGACCGTATGTGGTGCTTGCGGAAAGACTCGGGAGCCTGATCGTGCAGATGACGTCCGGAAAGCTCAAAACGGTCACCGTGGGTGTATGCGGTGATCTTGTCTCGTCATCACTTGAGTTGCTCAAAGCCGGCGTCCTCAAGGGGATTCTGTCGCAGGTCTTGCCAGAACCGGTGAATTTCATCAATGCGCCTGTCCTTGCTCGCGAGATGGGCCTTGTTGTGAATGAGCAGCGGGAAGATGATGCAGAGAACTTTACGAATCTGCTGCGGCTCCGCTGCGAGACCGAGCAAGGCTCCAAAGATGTGGCGGGCACTGTATTTGGCACTGCGACGGTGCGGCTGGTAATGCTTGATGGATTCCGGTTCGAGGCGAAGCCCGAAGGATATCTGTTAATCTACAATAATATAGACAGGCCAGGCATGCTCGCTCGAGTAGGCTCAATCCTGGCCAAGCATGATGTGAATATCGCCGGCGTCTCGCTCGGGCGTGCTGCAGCCGGTGAAAATGCTCTTACAGTAATGAATATCGACAGCGGAATCCCTGAACCGGGCATGAAAGAGCTGCTCGCCCAGGAAGGGGTATTCAACGTAAGGCTTGTCCGGTTGGACTAAAATCACCCTGTCATTTTTTTCTCTTTTTCTTGCAGAAAACTTGACAAAGACAAACCCTTTCTTTAATATTGTGGTCAAACAGACACCATCAATACTCTAGCCATTCACATTTTTCTTGAGCGAGGAGGTGTTGAAATCCGGAGGTCATTGATACAACTTTCCAAGCATCTTACCAAAGCAGATCCAGAGCTGAGGACCGGGAATGGATCCGGCGTCACGAAGCTCGGCACCTCTCCACGTTCGGCCACAGCTAACTCAAATCGCACGTCTCACCATCGCGTTCGAGCATCGAGTTGATTTCGCAGCAGGCACGGAAGTCCAGTGCAAGCGGATAGGCAGACTCAAGGTGGGAGCACATGAGAAGGCCCCATGCCTTTCCCACACGCTGCATCCTGAAGATAGAAATCACCATCACAAATGTTCGCTAGGTCGAACGTTGCAGTGTTGAGCGAGGAAGCTCTTATTCGTTTCTCCTAATCCTAATTACTGGAGGTCGTATGGAAACAAGATTTCTACGCTTGTTGTTGGCTGCATTCCTCTTGTCACCCTTGCTCTACGCGCAAGATGGGAAAATACGAGGCAGGGTGGCGGATATCGAGAATGGCGAGGCGCTCGTCGGAGCCAACGTTGTTGTCGAGGGGACCACGCTCGGCGCTGCAACCGACATAAATGGAGATTATGTTGTTCTCAGTGTACCTGCGGGGACGTACACGCTGATAGCGAGGTACGTTGGCTATGCAACATTCACGATCTCCAACGTCCGCGTCAGCGCTGGCCTCACTCACACCCAAGATTTCCAATTGACGAGTTCAGCTGTTCAATTGGCGGGAATCCAGGTGATTGCAGAGCGCCCTCTGATTCAACGCAACACGACAAACACTGTACGTCTGACAACACAGGAAGATATAAAGGAGCTTCCCATCCGTGGTGTGAATACAGTCAACTCCCTTATTGCGCTTGAGGCCGGTGTTGTGGCGCAGGCGGGCAACCTGTATGTCCGTGGCGGCCGCTCTGGCGAGATAGCCTTCGTCGTTGACGGCACTCCCGTGACAAACCTTCTCTACAACAACGTCTCCAATGTCAACGTCATCCAGGAAGCAGTGGAAGAGATTCAGCTCCAGACAGGAGGCTTCACGGCCGAGTATGGAGGCTCGAACTCGGCCGTCGTAAGGACGAGTATCCGCACCGGCGGTCCGAAGCTGACTGGTTCATTGACCGTTGAATCGGACGACTTCGCGAAGCCTGGGAAGGAATTCCTCGGCACGACGTCGCGCGGATGGAGGAATGTCGTGGTCACGGCAGCTGGTCCGGTTCCGGGGCTGGACAACGTCCGTTTCTTTGCCGCCTATCAGGATCTCTTTCAGCGCAACGCGACCGTCCTCTGGCTCACTCCAGTTTCGGTCAATCCTCTGACCGATGACGTTAGCCTGAATGGCGCGGGAAATCCGCTGCCTACCGCAATTTCCATTGGGGCGAACAGCTCGGGCGCCAAGGACTGGCAGAAGAACAGGCAGGTACAGGGGACGTTGATATTTGACTTCAACCCCGTGAAGGTGAACCTCACGGGGAGTTATGAGTACATCAACAATCCGGTCGGCGGGGGTTGGCCTACTATTCTCCAGAACTACTTCCGGCAGAATCGCCTGTACATGAATGACAACAACCGGACATTTGTGAGCGGTCGTGTGACACACTTACTGGATCCAAACACGTTCTACGAAGTTTCTGGTTCCTTCCAGTATCGTAAGAACAAGCAATATGATCCCCTCTTCGGCGACAATTGGTGGAGCTATACCGACAGCATTGCGAATGCCGCCCTTGGCTATACCGGTTGGGCGGACCGCTGGTCGGGTCCCCCCCGGAATAGCAACAACGGGTACTATAGCATCTTCGGCGGGTATAACTACCTTCGCCATGAGAACGACCCGAATCGTGGCTACTTCTTGGACAACCAATCCACCTGGGGAGTCTCCCTTGATCTGACCCGTCAAATGACGAAGAACATTGAATTGAAACTTGGGGGACGCTACGACTCGTGGGTGATGCGACAGTTCAATATTAGTTCTATCAATGGTCGTCAGATCTTGCTGTACGGGACTCACGGGGAGCAAGTCCGATCTTTTGCAAGTCCCGAGGAATACCGTGTGCGCGTGGGAAGGGCGGGAAATATCTCAAACTACGGATATGACGTTGACGGGAACAAGGTGGACAGTGGAGTGGATGCTCCCTACGAGCCTCGCTTCCTGTCAGCGTATGTCCAGAGCAAACTGGAGTTCAGTGACATCATCATCAATGCCGGTCTGCGTTATGAGTACTTCAAGCCGAACGCCAAGACATTCATTGACCCGACGAATCCGTTGCTCAATTTCGACCAGAGTCTGGATGTGATCGACGTATCTCAGATGGTTGCTATGCCAACGTATCAATTCGTGCTGCCGCGCATCAGCTTCTCTTTCCCGATGACGGCAAGCACGGTGTTCTATGCCCAGTTCGGCAAATATGCGCAGATGCCCTCCTTGAACCAGATGTACACCGGCGTCGTGTTCCTGAGTCGGACCGTGAGTCCAAGCACGCGTGGGAATGCGTACCTGACGCCTGTTGGATACCTGATGGCGCCAGAGAGGACAACGCAATATGAAATGGGTTTCCGGCAGATGCTTGGCGACAACTTCGCCTTTACGCTCAGCGGCTTCGTGAAGGACACGAGGGACCAGTTGCAGCTTCGGAATGTCGTCAATGAGCAGGGCGTCGCAATGTACAGGGGCTATCTCAATGAAGATTTCGGCACGGTCAAGGGTATCGAACTCACGCTGGAGCTGAAACGCACGCAGCGGTTTTCTGCTCGCATGAACTACACGCTGTCGTACGCCACGGGGACCGGCTCGACGCCGACCTCTGCCCAAGGGCAAGCCGAGCAAGGCATCGGCCGCCAGATCAATCATGTCAACCCGCTCTCCTTCGCTCAGAGGCACAAGGGTACCGTGCTTCTGGACTATCGCTGGGCCGGGGACGAAGGCGGACCGATACTCTCCGGTCTGGGCGGTAACATCCTCTTCAACTTCAATAGCGGTCACCCATACACGAAGATCAAGGCAATTTCTTCCCTCGGGCAGTCCGACGCATGGACCATTGGTGTGGAACCACAGAATGATCCGCGGTTCAGTTTTCCGATTGAACCGATTAACAGCTCCACCACGCCGTTCTTCCTGAACATTGATGCGAGTATCAGCAAGTTGTTTGCGGTCGGACCGCTAAATATGGAGTTGTATGTCGCTGTCACGAACCTCCTGAATTCGAAGCAAATCCTGGATGTGTATCCGGGAACAGGCGAAGCAGAGGATGACGGATGGTTGACGAATACACTGTCAGGTGCCTTCACGGGTATTCCGGGCTATGCCGATTTCTACAGGATGATCAACCTCGAAAACCGGTGGGCATATCTCAATCAGCTCGGGACAGGCACAGTGGCGGTGCCGACCGCTCCTCGCGGCGGTTTCCTTACCGGGGATGACATTTACGGGAGCCCACGGCAGATCCGCCTCGGTGTCAGGATTGAAATCTAAAGGGCATGTAGAAGTGATGTGCAACAGCCATTCTCTCCAATCAAGGAGGAGTCTTGTATTATGGGAAAGAACAGATTGAGGGTTTTTCCAGGGATGTTCTTGCTGCTCTTCGCCATCACGTGGGCTGTCTCCACAGGAGTCGCGAGGGAGCTGGAGAAAGGGACATCCACTCGGGATCAGTCATTGATGAAGACGTCTGGTACACCGAACATGACGATCCTCAACATCAACAACTTTACCAGCTTTATGCGGGCCGACGGTCAGGGGAACCATGACGTCACGGACCAAGCGGGGGGCCGTTTTCCAAGGGGCACGGCAGCGGCACTGTATGAAGACGGGTTCGTGTGGGGTGGCAAAGTATATCTGGATGCCGCACACACACAGCCGTCCAGTCAGCTGATCCGCGTTGGCGGGCAGACCTACAACCAGGCGACGCGTCCAGGTGTAATCATTGGCACAGGGGCAGGTGCAGTGCGCACGGACCCGGCTAATGCCCGCGCGAGAATCTATCGCATCCGGCGGGACTATTACTTCATGACGGTTGCGGACCTCACAACGGACGCTGCCACGTTGAATCTCAGCCCCACGGAAGCCGACGTCACGGCTGCGGACAGGCAGGCCGTCAAAGACCAGTATGATACTGACTGGAATAACTGGCCGGTGGACCTCGGTGCGCCGTACATTGAGCGGAACGGCCAGCCGGGATATCAGGCACCGCCTGCATTCAGCGACAACTTCAAACCTGAGGATTTGATCAAGGGGAACTATGATGAGCCGGGAGTCGCCGGTGCAGATCCGAATTCACCGGCCGATCAGGTGATCTGGACAGTGTACAACGACCTGGACCCCAGCTTCACGTTGGGCCTGTATTTCTCTGATCCCATTGGTCTCGAAGGACAGGTGACAATGTGGGCCTACAAGAGGACGGACGCCCTTGGAAACCTGTACTTCAAGAAGATCCGCCTGATCAACAAGGGCGGCGTCGACATCGGTGGCGGGGTCATGGGGTCCTTCTACGTTGACAGCATGTACATTTCCCAGTGGTCAGATCCCGACCTGGGTGAAGCGGGCGACGACCTGTGCGGGTGCGATACAACCCTGAGTCTCGGGTACGTCTACAATGGGAATCCGGTCGACAACACTTACAAGACGTTCGGTATCCCCCCCCCCGCTGCCGGGTACGACTTCCTCCAGGGCCCCATGGTTCCATCTCCAGGGGACTCTGCAATCTTCAACATGAAGAGAGTGTACGACAAGAAAAACCTGCCGCTTACGTCCTTCATATTTTTCTCTGCGGGCGGCACGATCAGCGATCCGCTTCTTGGATCACAGGCCGGCGGGTCGTACCAGTCCACCATCAAGTGGCACAGGATGCTCCGCGGACTGCAGCCGGATGAGTCAAGTATTCCGGAGCGTTACTACCCGTTCCCACCGGGGTATACGCCGGGCAGGTTTCCAAACTCCGGTGATCCGGTCACAGGCACCGGATTCGTGGATGGCCTGGGGACAACCTATTCCTTCGCGCCCGGGGATCGCCGCATTATTCTTCCGTCAGGACCCTTCAACCTTGCGCCGGGCGACACGCAGGAAGTGGTCATAGGGGTAGT
>Ga0299912_10002591_pt1 | contig 14837 bp, 11 predicted proteins | sample RVTome_2_FD_207667 | JGI IMG/M metagenome (GOLD analysis project Ga0299912, IMG submission 207667) | Soil microbial communities from uranium-contaminated site in the Upper Colorado River Basin, Wyoming, United States - RVT95D214 (version 2) ... | reverse complement strand
CGGCGAATTCTCCCGAGCGGGCCAACTCCCCGATATCCCCGTTTACCTGGACAGCCCCCTTGCCATCAAGGCGACAAAGATCTTTCGGAAGAACAAAAAGTACTACGATGAAGCTGCCCGGGTAATTGTGGAGCAGGGTTTCGACCCCTTTGCCATGCCCAACCTCAGGCTTACGCCGACCGTAGAGGAATCCATAAAGATCAACAAACAGCAGGGATCAGCGATTATTATCTCGGCCAACGGCATGTGCACGGCAGGCCGGATCAAGCATCACCTGAAACATAATCTGTGCCGACCCGGAGCAAGCATCATCATCGTGGGATTCCAGGCCCAAGGGACGACTGGACGGCAGATCGTAGATGGTGCGAAGACAATCACCATTTTTGGGGAGAAGGTCGCCGTGAGGGCAAAGGTGTTCACCATCGGGGGATTCTCCGCCCACGCCGATCAGGCGGACCTCCTGAAGTGGACGGGTCATTTTGCAGAAAAGTCGAAGCCGCGATGCTTCGTCATCCACGGTGAGCCGACGGCAAGCGAGGCGCTGGCAGACGCCATCAGGAAACAATTCGGTCTTGATGTCTACGTGCCGCGCTTGCGCGAGGTGCTCTCGCTCGCGCCGCCCGAAGCCGAAGCCGAAGGTGGCCTTTTGGCCAGTGGCCCTTTGGCCAGTGACCCTTTGGTCAGATAAGGTGTCTTCGAGATATTGCCAGAGGCTTTCCTTGACAACCTGCTCAAAAAATAAATCCTGGTTTCCTCTCCCCAGGGGGAGAGGATTCAGGTGAGGGGGATGCCATTTGAGTTTATACCACCCTCACCCCAGCCCTCTCCCGCCAGCGAGAGAGGAAGGTTAAAGAGAAGGCATATTTCATCTTTTGTGGGAGGCGAACTCACCATGAGACATTACAAAGTAAACTATCCCGCCTTTGGCGGGACACCAAGGGCAGGGTTCGATCCCACCCTGTCGCTCCCGCTCTCCCGCCGCCGAAGGTGACCCTTTGGTCAAAGGTGGCCCTTAGACCTCAATATAGAAATAGGGACGGCGGCCGAAGGTGGCTCTTTTGTCACAGATATCCTTTGGCCAGTTTTTTATAGGCACTGACCTGATGATCCTTCCAGGTCTTATCCCTGCCCAGTTCCCGGGCCATGAGCTCGGAAACCTGGGGAGCCATCTCCATGCTTGCCCTGGCATCCAGCAGCAGGACGCGTGTACGCCGGGAAAGAAAATCCTCGACTGTGCGCGCCATCTCGTGGCGAACGGCCCATATAACCTCGCCAACCACCGTTGTCATCGCAGGATGTAGCTGTTTGCCATGTGCCTTGTTTTCACGGATGAGGTCTTGCAGGGCAGGTGCGTCGGATCCGTATATGGCGAACACCCCAAATCTCTCCGGATTTTTGTGGAATCCGTGGATGTGTAGATCCTTGGTAATTGACGGCCTTTCCTCCAGGTGTGCAAGGGTCGCTGCTCGGCCCACGGTATCCTCCGCCATTTTTCGATAGGTGGTCCATTTGCCTCCCGTAATAGTTAGCAGGCCACCCCGTGAAACCTGCACGGTATGCTCACGGGATATTGCCGCCGTCTTTTCTTCACCTCCGGAACTGACCAGGGGCCTCAGCCCGGCAAAGGCGCTGAGCACATCATCCCGCGTCGGATCTTTGGTCAGGTAACGGGCAGCATGGGCGAGCAAAAAGTCGATTTCCTGAGGGAGGGGGACGGGTTCCAGGACAGTATCGTCAATCGGCACATCGGTGGTCCCCACAATCACGTGATTATGCCAGGGTATGGCAAAGAGGACGCGGCCATCGTCCGTACGGGGCACCATGATGGCGCAGTCGCCGGGCAAAAACGATTTCTCCAGAATGATATGCGCGCCTTGACTGACCTTGATCATTGCCGGTGACTGAGGATCATCCATCCTCCGTAGAGAATCGGCAAACACCCCGGTTGCGTTAATCACGACCCTGGCCCTGAGTTCATAGTCAGCCTTGGTCTCCAGGTCTTGCGCCACAACACCCCTGATGTGATCTCGATCCTTGATCAGGGAGTTAACCCTCATATAGTTGAGCAGCGTTGCTCCTTGTTCCACAGCCGTCTCCGCCATATTGATCGCCAGGCGCGCATCGTCAAACTGCCCGTCGTGGTATATCACCCCGCCTCGAAGTCCTTTTGTCTCAACAGTCGGGATGCGTTGGAGCGTATCTTTTTTGGATAACATTTTTGAAGGGCCGAATCCGTATTTGCCGGCAAGGGCATCATACAGCTTGAGGCCGATTCCATAGAACGGTCCTTCCCACCATCCATAGGTGGGTACGATGAAGGAAAGATTGCTGACCAGGTGGGGGGCATTTCTGAGAAGCAGACCCCGCTCTTTAAGGGCCTCAAGCACGAGCGAGAAGTTTCCCTGCTGGAGATAGCGCACCCCCCCGTGGATCAGTTTTGTGCTCCGGCTTGATGTTCCCTGCGCGAAATCCCTCTGCTCGACGAGAAGCGTCTGATAACCTCTGGAAGCCGCATCGATGGCGCATCCCAAGCCTGTCGCACCTCCTCCGATGATGATACAATCCCATACCTGAGAGGAGTCCTTAATCCTTGTAAGCATGTTATCGCGGTTCATGTTACCTAGCCTACCTTTCTGCCTTCTTTTTTTAACGTTTTTTTCTCCGGCGCTTGCTCCAGGTTGTCTATGAGACCCCTCAGCGTTCACTAACTCTCTACGCGAGATCATTAAACAGTATCTCGACCAATGCCCGCGTGATCAGACTTTCCTGAGCCTGGTCTTTAACCAGTGGCCACGATTAGTCGCTATCCCATCTACCCCCAAAGCTAACAGCCGCCGTGCCTCTTTAGGGTCATCGACGGTCCAGACATAAAGTTTCATCCCCGCGGATTTGACCCGCGCGATGAAACCTCTGTCCACCTCCTTACCCGCTTCTATGTCCAAGCCGTCAAGACCTGCCTGTCGCGCCAGGGCAATGAGATCCTCCTCTGGCTCGCCTTGGGTATCCATTTTTTTCTCATCCTTTATCACGCACACCCAGCAGCATTGATACGCGGGAAGGATTTTCTTTATAAGCTCCATGACATGGAGATCCTTACCGATGAGCACCACCTGATCGGGTGAGCAGGACGAATTCTTCAGCACGACGTTGAGCTCAGCACGTATGCCGGCATCGACCTTGATTTCAACAAACAGCTTCTTCCCCACGGGAACGGTATCGAGCACCTCCGCCAGCGTCGGTATCCGTTCCCTTGCCCATCTTTTACCCTTGAATCTGCCGACATCCAGTTGCCTGAGCCGCTCCAGCGTCTGGTTGGAAACCCGCCCGAATCTATGGGCAGTTCTCCAGGTGTTGTCGTCATGGATCACGACGATTCTGCCGTCTTTAGTCAGGTGCACATCGATCTCTGCGGCATCGTCATCCCTCTCCCAAGCCAGGTTGAGCGAGGCCAGCGTATTTTCCGGTGCGTCGTGCGACTCTCCGCGATGGGCAATAATCAAGGTCCTAGTGGAATCCATTACCGATTTTACTCATGCACTATTTTATGTATTCATACATACTGCAGAGAGGTTTGTCAATCAGGGAATACCCGATCTTTGGTTTGTAAAACCGCTTGATATTTATTTCTATTTATCTTTGATCTCGTCAAGGAATAATGGTAAGGTTATTATGTTCTGCTTCTTACACACAACCCATCTGCCGGAAAGGAGGAAGAACCATGGCCACCTATGTGGGAGCCTTGGATCAGGGCACGACCAGCACCCGGTTCATCGTCTTTGACAATCGCGGCCAAATCATCAGTGTAGACCAGAAAGAACACAAACAGATATACCCGCAGCCGGGCTGGGTGGAACATGACCCTCTGGAAATCTGGCAGAACACGCAGGAGGTGATCCGCGGCGCGCTGGCAAAGGGGAAAATTGCCGGATCGGAACTGGCTGCCATCGGCATTACCAATCAGCGGGAAACCACCGTGCTCTGGGACAAAAATACGGGCCGGCCTTTTGCCAATGCCATAGTATGGCAATGCACCCGCACACGCGATATTTGCAAGGAGCTTTCCAGGGAAGGGGGTCAAGACAGGTTCCGGGACAAGACCGGCCTGCCCATCGCCACCTATTTTTCGGGGCCGAAGATCACATGGATTTTGGATAACGTTCCTGAAGCCCGTAAGGCGGTCAACAAAGGGGATGCCTTTTTCGGAACCATGGATACCTGGGTCATCTGGTGGCTTACCGGCGGGCCGAAAGGCGGGGCTCATGTCACCGATGTAACCAATGCCAGCCGCACCATGCTCATGAACCTGCATTCACTGCAATGGGATCGCGACATCCTGGAGATTATGGGGATCCCGCGACATATCCTGCCTCAAATCGTCCCCTCCAGTGATCAAAACCCGTGGGGCGTAACACCTGAGGGCGGACCTATCAATGCCCGCATCCCGGTCTGTGGGGCGCTGGGGGACCAGCAGGCCGCCCTCGTTGGTCAAGCCTGCTTTGAAAAAGGGGAAGCGAAAAGCACGTACGGCACCGGATGTTTTCTCCTGCTCAATACCGGCACTAAACCGACTGCGTCAACGCATGGCCTGATCACCACCCTGGCATACCAGGTAAACAATCAGCCGGCGATGTACTGCCTCGAAGGGTCCATCGCCATGGCCGGTGCCCTGGTGCAGTGGGTGCGGGACAATCTGGGGTTGATCAAGGAGTCGCGGGAGATCGAGGACTTGGCTCGCACGGTGGAGGATAACGGTGGTATCTATTTTGTTCCCGCCTTTTCCGGGCTGTTTGCCCCCTACTGGCGCTCGGATGCACGCGGGGCCATCGTCGGCCTGACCCGATACGTCAATAAAGGTCATCTCGCGCGGGCGGTGTTGGAGGCAAATGCCTATCAGACCCGGGACATCGTCGAGGCCATGGATCAAGACTCCGGCGTGAAGCTCGGCAAACTCAAGGTAGACGGGGGGATGGTGTATAACAACCTGCTCATGCAGTTTCTGGCAGATACCCTGGGGGTACCAATCATCCGTCCGAAGGTTACGGAAACAACCGCCCTGGGCGCGGCCTACGCAGCCGGGCTGGCAGTCGGCTTCTGGTCCGGCCTTGAGCAACTGCGTAAAAACTGGGTCGAGGACCACACCTGGAACCCGTCCATGGCGCCGGAGATCAGAGGAAAGGGCTATCACGGCTGGAAAAAAGCCGTGGATAGGACCTTTAACTGGATCGATGAGCCGGGGTCTTAAACGATGGTCGTCGAGCACTATCCATAACCCGATGTTGTGTTGAAATTGATGATTGACATCGAAGCCTAATTTATATATACCTACAAGGTAACCAGAAGACCCACATCCTGTTCTCTGCTTTTGGAGAGGGAATAATGAAAAAGGCCGTGATAGCGAATGAGTCCGCACGAGTGATCATTTCTATCAGGGCCTTTTATTATGCCCCACCGCTTTCATAATGGCTCGATAAAAAAGGCGTTTAAATACTCACATACTGATTTTTAGGAAGAAGCAGAGTTCCGCAAAAATAGGGGCGGGCAATTTGTGGTGGTTGAAGGCGACGACGAAAAACACAGAGCGGCATTTGATGTCAGCGCCCCAAACAAGAGTGTAATGACTTATCTTTCAAAGATGATACAGGTCACAAGCAGGTGGAAGATTTCAGAGGGCTGCGGGAGGAGCCCTCCTACAGGATGATGAGGAAGCTCCTGCTCAAGAACTCAGAAGAAACAATAAAATATAAATTAGGGAGGCAGCTATGAAAAAAAAGAAAAAGGCCGCTAAAAAGAAAAAGAATTTGTTACCCGTTGTATTGATTGTAGCCTTGATACTTATCCTGGGAGGAGGGTTGCTAGCGCATTTCATCCAAACGAGTGGCTGTGTTGCGGTTCGCGATGTACGGTTTGTGGGTTCTGGCGGTAAACTGATGAGTGCCCTGCTGTATGTTCCGAAAGGGGTGAGTAAAGATAAGCCTGCTCCGGGAATCGTGGCGATACATGGTTACATCAACTCGCGCGAGACCCAGGATGGCTTTGCCATCGAATTTGCCAGACGCGGATATGTCGTTCTTGCGCCTGATCAGTCCGGACATGGTTTTTCCGATCCGCCGGCGTTTGATAATGGTTTCGGCGGTATACCCGCACTGGAATTTTTGCGCGCGCTGGATATTGTTGATAAAAACAACATCGGCCTGGAAGGACATTCCATGGGTGGTTGGGCGATCTTAAAGGCTGCTGAAGTGAACCCTAATGGCTATCGATCAGTAGTCCTCGAGGGTTCTTCCACCGGAACGTACGGGGCTCTGGATGGAACCCCCACGTTCCCGCGAAACATGCTGGTCGTATACGATAAATACGACGAGTTTTCCCCACTCATGTGGGGAACCCCGATTGCGAAGGATATCGTCAATACGGACAAGCTGAAGAAGGCCTTTGGCACAACCCAAACCGTGGAAATCGGCAAGCTGTATGGCTCCATCGAGCAGGGTACCGCCAGAAAACTGCTTATGCCGAATATGGAACACCCTATGTTACATTGGTCCACCGAGGCCATCGGCGATGCCGTTACCTGGATGCAGGTAACTCTAAAGGGAGGCAATACGATACCGCCCTCCAACCAGATCTGGTATTGGAAAGAGATCGGCACGCTGATCGCCATGGTCGGCATGGTCCTCCTGCTCTTTCCCATAGGCGGATATTTGCTGCGAACCAACTACTTCAAGGGATTGAACGAGGCGCCGGCGCCGCCGAAATCGGCTTCCGGCTGGGGCTGGTGGCTCGGGGCAGTGATAACCATCCTGCTGCCGATTTTGGTTTATTTGTGGGCCTGGACGTTTAACGGCAAAGGCATTGCGAGGCCCAGCTGGCTCTTGCCGCAACAGATCACCACGACCATCATGTTTTGGGCAGTGGTCGTCGCAGCGGTCTCGCTCGTCTTGCTCCTTCTGTGGCATCTCCTGTCAAATCGGAAAAAAGGAGGCTCTTTTGCCGCGTATGGTTTCACCTGGAAAAATAAGGGGCTCCAATTGGGCAAGGTAGGGAAATCATTCTTGCTGGCGCTAATTGTCGTTTTCACAGCCTATCTCACCTTGGCATTCTCAGCCTGGGCGTTTACGACGGATTACCGGATTTGGGTATTTGCCATCAAGCCGATGACGACCCTTCAATTCGGAATCTTCTTGAGATACCTTATCCCGCTCGCCTTCTATTTCCTGATCATCGGCCTGGTGATTCACGGCGAGCTGCGCCGCGCTTCTTCCGGCTGGGCGCAGACGGTGGTAAACATCCTGCTGTTGATCGGCGCCTATGTCCTGTTCTTCTTGTTCCAATACATCCCGCTCTTTTCCGGCAAGACGATGTCGATTCCGGATGCTCATCTGCCGACCATCGTGCTGTTCCAGTACATTCCGATCTTTATTATCGTGGCGCTGGTTTCGACCTATTTCTACCGTAAAACAGGCCATATCTTTGTGGGCTCGTTCATTAATGCCCTGCTGATAACCTGGATCGTGGTAGCTGGTCAGGCGACGCATTTTAACCTATAGCAGAACCACGGGTAAACGGTCATAGCTGTGTTGGATATCGAGGTGCGGGTGCTGGTTCCAGACAATGGAATCGGCACCCGCATCTCGTTTTATGGAAAATGCAAGGGATCTCCTCATTCGCAAGAACAGCAGAAATGTTATTCGTGCGCTGAGAACATAAGCTTTTTAACACATCATTTTTGAGAAGCCACAGAACGAAGAAGGAAAGGTTAGTATTTCGCGCCTGGTCATTTTTCTGACTTGCTTTTTTTCGCCTTTTCCATCAAATCCATCAAGCTCTCCATCTTCGGCTTTGGAGGGGCAAATATTCTGTCTCGCTCGTCCTCGGAGTAGTGTTCATCCAAAAACGTCTCGATATTCGTCTGCATCTGCCAGCAACCGACTATAAATCTGCAGGGAAGCATGTTATTCTCGAAACGGCAGAACCTGAAATTGACCTCGCCGCCCACCCTGGGGCATCTCATTGTTTTGTCGTCGTACTGCTCGATCACTGTGTTTATCCTCCCACGTCATACACGTGCATCCACAGGCCTTAAGAATAAAGCCTGTGGATGCACAGTAATCTACCAACCTTGGGAAACCATGATGTTCAGATTATCCCTTGGGGATCTCAGGCAATTCCGCCAGGGCCTTCTTAATGTCCTTATCCGGTAAAGCAAAATCTTGGAGCTTACCCGATAAATAAGCATCATAGGCAGACAGATCAAAGTGTCCGTGCCCGCTGTGGGCTATCAGGATTGTTTTTGCTTCGCCGGATTCCTTGCACTTAAGAGCTTCATCCATGGCGACCTTTAAAGCGTGGCATGGCTCAGGACCGGTGATGATACCCTCGGTGCGGGCGAACTTGACGCCCGCCTCAAAGACGGCGGTTTGGTGAACGGCTACAGCCTCAATCAGACCTAAATCATAAAGTTTAGATATAATCGGCGCCATCCCATGATAGCGCAAACCTCCTGCGTGTATGGGTGCCGGCACAAAGGAATGGCCCAAGGTGTGCATCATGGCGATGGGAGCCATGCCGGCTGTATCACCGAAATCATAGGCATAGACCCCCCGGGTCATGGTCGGACAGCTTTCCGGCTCGACACAGACAATCCGCAAATCCTTTTTCTTGCCGCTGAATTTATCCTTGATCCACGGGAGGAATTGCCCGGCGAAGTTCGAACCGCCGCCAACGCATCCTACGATGATATCGGGGTAGGCGTCTGCCATCTCCATCTGTTTTCTGGTCTCCTCCCCTATAATGGTCTGATGGAGCAAGACATGATTAAGCACGCTGCCCAGGGAATAGTGCGTATCATCGCGAGTCATGGCATCCTCAACCGCCTCGCTGATAGCCAGCCCCAGGCTGCCGGGGCAATCAGGCCACTTTTCCAGCATGTCCCTGCCTGCTTTGGTATCCTTGCTGGGGCTGGGAACACACTTGGCTCCCCATGTCTCCATGAGGATGCGCCGGTAGGGTTTTTGGTCATAGCTGATTCTGACCATATAGACCTTTAATTCGAGACCAAAGAATGCGCATCCCATTGCCAAAGCGCTCCCCCACTGCCCAGCGCCGGTTTCGGTAGCGATCCGCTTGATGCCTTCTTTCTTATTATAATACGCCTGAGGTATTGCTGTATTGGGCTTGTGGCTCCCTGCCTGACTTGTCCCTTCATATTTGTAGAAGATCTTGGCCGGTGTATCCAGGTCCTTCTCCAACCGATATGCCCGATGCAGTACCGTCGGCCTATAGGTGCGGTAGACATCTTGAACCTCCTCCGGGATTTCAATCCACCGCTCGGTGCTTACCTCCTGCTTAATAAGCTCCATGGCAAAGAGGGGAGCAAGATCTTCCGGACCTAAGGGCTTTTTCGTCATTGGGTGCAAATATGGCGGCATCGGCTCCGGCATATCGGCGAGAACATTGTACCATTTAGTCGGCATGTCTTTCTGGTCAAGAAAAAACATTGATCTCTTCATTCTGCCCTCCTTATAAAGTAGTTTTTTTGGTCCCCTGTGGTCCCTCCGAGGCCGGGACCTCGACATAGTGAACAAAACGTACTGCCCCTTACTATAAAAAACTCCTCACCTAGTGTTGGCCCTTCTTGCCCTGAGCGGATAATACGTAACAAGGTCTTTTCTTCCAAAATTCATCCTCCTTTCTAATCTTATAAAAATTGCTCAACGCAACGGCCTAAATTCCTATCGCACCTCAAAAAAAGAAGCCATGAACACCTCTTATGCCCATGGCCCTTTATCAATAAAAAAGCCGTGGGCAACCCTGGAGCTGCCCGCGGCCTCAGTCCATGTCTATGAGCTGGTCAGTGGGCAGGCTCCTCCTTGTTCCACCACCAGCACCACCACGCAGTCGAGCCGACTAATCTATTCATGGCCCCTTTGTCCTCCGCAGCCTCTATAACAAAACGCATGAAAGATGTCAAGAAAAACCTTTTAAAAGGCTACACCGGAAAACCCTTCTTCCATCTCTCCATGCTGCAGTTCCGCCTTCAGGCCTGTGAGAGCAGTTGAATGATCTGGTTAGCAAAGTCTGAGGATGATCGCAATCGATGACTTCCATGGCGTTGATAAAGGGGCTCATCGGCTTATCCTTTCATCTCATCTTCTGCTTCAGCAAGGCCACGGTCCGGGTGAGGACCTCACCGGTGCCCTCGTGAAAACGCAGATGGGCGTGTTGGTCAAGGGGGGTCTCTTCGTGGTTGATGATCACCAGCTTGGCCCCGGCCCGTAAGGCCTCTACAGGCATCTGGGCCGCAGGTGTGACCACCAGGCTTGAACCCACCGCTACAAAGAGGTCGCATTGCTGCGAGTGGTAAAAGGCATCCCTCAGATCCTTCTCCGGCAGGGGTTGTCCGAAATCCACCACGCTGGAGACCAAGCTCCTCCCGCAGCTGCACCAAGACGCCCCGGTATCTTTATCCACCGTCCTCCCACAGCGCTGGCACCTGAGCTTAGTGAGGTTGCCATGGAGCTCTGCCAGCAGCTCCGGACGAATCCCGGATTTGAGGTGCAGGTTATCCACGTTCTGGGAGATCAGAAATTTCAACTTTTCCAGATCCTGGAGATCCTTGATGGCATAGTGACCGGCATTGGGGTCTGCCTCTGACCAGGGGCGTTGCCGAGGGGGCGGTGGAAGTCCCTTTTCCTGCCTCGTCCAGACCCCGTCAGGCCCCCGGAAGTCCGGCAGCCCCGATTCCGTGCTCACCCCGGCCCCGGTAAACACCACCAGATATTTCGACTCGTACACCCACTGGGCCAGGGTTTCTATCCTCTGTTTGATATCTCCCTTCATAGCTTTACTATATAATCCCTTTGCCTTGAAACACAAGCGTCTCCGTAAATCAACCTTCTAAAAAAGAAAAACCTTGGCACACATATGAAGGTGACGGTATAATTTTTGTGTTTGAAAATATGATGAGTGGAGAGAACGATGCATCGATTAGAGAAGATCCCCTTAGCCCGGATCGATTTGGCAGATACGACCTTCCTCGTCACCTTCATGCCTGATTTGGAGCCTTTGCAGGCCTCTATCAAGCTGGTAGGCCTGCTGGAACCCCTTATTCTGCGGCAGGGTGCGGACAAAACATATCAGATCGTCTGCGGCTTCAAAAGGGCTTGGGCCCTGCGCCATCTTGCTATCGGCGAGGCAGCGGCCTTTGTCTATCCGCACGGCGAGCTCGATGATTTCCAGGCCCTGTTGCTGACCATAGGGCACAACCTCACCCGCCCCCTCAACCTCGTGGAGAAGGCCCTAATCCTCGAGAAGTTGGTCTCTTTTGGAGTATCTGAAAGGGAGGTGATAGATTGCTATCTCCCCCTATTTGCCCTTCAGCCCCATATGAGAATTTTAAAACAGGTGATCGATCTTTTGACACTGGAAAGAGGGCTGCGTGAGTACCTGGTACGGGAAGGCCTCTCCCTCACAGCCGCAGCCCTTTTGCTCCATCTCGACAAGGAAGCTCAAAAGGCCATCCTCCCGCTGCTTATGGCATTGAGGCCCGGGGAGAACCGCGTTAAGGAGATCATCTCCTTTCTGCAGGAGATCTCCCTGAGGGATGAGGTATCCGTCTCCTCTCTGCTCGCCGGGAAAGAGATAAGAGAGATCATTGACGATCAGAAAACCCCGCGTCCCCAGCGCCTCGAGCGGCTAAGAAGGATCGTAAAAGAGATGAGATTCCCGCTGCTTACCGCGACGGAGGCGCGATTCACCGCATACAAACAATCCCTTTCCCTACCCCCCCAAATCTCCTTCCACCCTCCGCCTTTTTTCGAAGGCGAGGTGTTCACGATGGAGCTTAGGTTTAATGATTTTAAGGCGTTCCGTGAGCTGGCATCCAGGCTCCATCAGGTCGCCGAACGAGAAAACAAGGATACAGACCCCCTGCTGGAGCTCAGCCACGGCGTTGATCTTTAAAAACGCTTCTGTTATAGTGTGGGCACTATCGTAAAGAGAGGGTTCTAAAACCGATGAAAAGGATCAAGGTCGGGGTTCTGGGTGCCACCGGTATGGTGGGACAACGTTTTATCCAGCTCCTGGAAGGGCACCCGTGGTTCGAGGTGGCCGAGGTTGCCGCCTCGGAGCGTAGTGCCAATCGTACCTACGCCGAGGTGATGCAGGGGAGATGGAAGGTAGAGGGTGATATCCCTTCTCGTGTGGCCGAGCTCACAGTGAAGGAGTGCACCCCGGAGCTGGAGTGCCGCCTCTGCTTCTCGGCCCTCGATTCCAGTGTGGCCGGTCCCCTGGAAGAAGCATTCGCCCAGGCAGGCTATGTGGTGAGCAGCAACTCGCGCAACCACCGGATGGACCCTGATGTGCCTCTTTTAATCCCCGAGGTAAACGCCGACCATCTCGACATCATCCCTCAACAGAAGGCCCGCCGGGGCTCAGACGGCTATATCATCACCAACCCCAACTGCGCTGCCATCGGTTTGGTCATGGCCCTTGCCCCGCTGCACAAGCGGTTCGGCATGGATAAGATCATCGTGACCACCCTCCAGGGCTTGAGCGGTGCGGGCTATCCCGGTGTGCCCTCGTTGGACGTCATCGATAACGTCGTCCCCTTTATCGGCGGCGAGGAGCCCAAGGTGGAGTCCGAGCCCCTCAAGATCCTCGGCAGTCTGAACAAGGGACAGTTTATCTTCGCCGACCTGCGGATCAGCGCCTCCTGCACCAGGGTGCAGGTGCTGGACGGCCACCTGGAGAGCGTGAGTATCGGTTTGAAGCAAAAGGCATCGCCTTCGGACCTGATCGATGCCTGGCAGGAATTCGATCCCTTGAGCAATAAAGAACTCCCCTCGGCCCCCTGCCCTCCTATCATATACAGGAAGGAGGATGATCGCCCACAGCCGCGCCGGGATAGAAATGAAGGAAAGGGGATGGCCTGTGTGGTGGGGAGGCTGAGAAAGTGTTCCATCCTCGATTACAAATTCTTTGTCCTCAGTCACAACACGATCCGGGGCGCAGCCGGTGCAGCTATCCTCAATGCCGAGTACCTGTACAAGAAAGACCTGCTATAAACATGGCAGCTAAAAACAGGAGCGGGGGAAAAGGGGAAGAGCCTTCCTATGCCGAGCAGATCAGGGCCCTCTCCGAGATCAGCAAGGCCATCTCCTCCGACCACTACCTTGAGGACATCCTGAGGCTCATCGTGACGGTCACCGCCAATGTCATGGGCTCCAAGATCTGCTCCCTCTGGTTGCTGAATGAGGAGAAAAAGACCCTCTCCCTGGAGGCCACCCAGAGCATGAGCAAGGAATACCTCAAAGAGCGGGTCCTGCGCCTGGGTGAAGGGGTGGTGGGTGGCGTGGCCAAGGAGAAAAAGCCCATCAGGGTCTACAACGTCCTCGAGGAACCCCGATTTAAAGAAAAGGAGCTGGCCCGTAAGGAGGGCCTCAGTTCCCTGTTGAGCTGCCCCATGGTCGTGAGGGGGAAGGTGATCGGGGTGCTCAACTGTTATACTTCCTACCCGCACCACTATACCGACACCGAGGAGGCTGTCCTCACCACGGTGGCCAATCAGGCTGCCATCTGTATTGAGAACACCGAGCTGATGGTAAAGACCAAGGTGATCCAGGAGGAGCTGGAGACCAGGAAGCAGGTGGAGCGGGCAAAGGGCATCCTGATGAAAGAGCTCAAGCTTGACGAACAAGAGGCTTTTGGGCGCATCAGGAAAAAGAGCATGGATACCCGCCGTTCCATGCGTGAGGTGGCCGAGGCCATCATCCTCGCGCACGAGATAGGAACGTAACATAACGTAGGATTCGAGGATTCAAGGGTTCTAGGGTTCCAGTGAAAAGAGGGGTTCTAACCAAAGGGTCACTGGCCAAAGGGTCAACTTCGGCTTCGGTTTAGCCAAAGAATAAACGCTTTTACTTGAACCCTGTGTCGTAATACGACACCCCATCAATAAAAATATCCGAATGTGTCACTTTGCGACATCCTGTTTTCCTTAGAAGACTTAAAATTTAAGGAGCAGGAGTAGGGGGGAATCCTGGACCCCTGCCGCCAGCGGCATCCCGCTTCCGTAAATCTATATTGTGGGGTGGGATTGAACCCTTTTAGTAGGGTGTAACATTGTTTAAGACCATCCTCATCACGAAAGATGCCCAAAAGGGTCGCGCGATAGCAGCCGAGCTGGCTGCGGGCAACATCGTCTGTGACCACCTAGCGCCGCATGAAACCTTAGACGAAGAAATCGCTGACAAGGCCCCTGACCTCGTCATCCTCGCCCTTGAAAACCCTTTCGCTGCCTCCCCCATCATCGAAGCAATAAGGGAGTTGAGGCGGGAAAGACCGATCCCCGTCCTGGCCCTCATATCCAAGGATGCCCTGGATAAGAGCACAGGCATCCTCTTTGCAGTAGATGATTTTGTCATTGAACCGAGCGGCATCGAAGAGATCGTCCTCAGGGTTAGAAAGCTCCTCAAAGAGACATATGCCGTCGACGGCAAAGACGTGATCCGCAACAACGACCTGGTGATCGACCTCGCGCGCCGCGAGGCGATACTCGCTGGCAAGACCCTCTCCCTTACCTTCACGGAATACGGACTCTTGGTATTCCTCGCCGCCAACAGCGGTCGTGTCTTTTCCCGTGAGGCCTTGCTCAATAAGATCTGGGGCTATGACTACTACGGCGGCGACAGAACTGTGGATGTCCATATCCGCAGGCTCAGGGCCAAGATCGAGTGGGGGCAATACTCCTTTATCGAAACGGTGAGGGGAGTGGGATACCGATTTAAGAAGGCGTCTGACTGATAGGGGCGTTGTTTCTGAATAAACTTACTGACGAATAA
>Ga0299912_10002590_pt1 | contig 14838 bp, 10 predicted proteins | sample RVTome_2_FD_207667 | JGI IMG/M metagenome (GOLD analysis project Ga0299912, IMG submission 207667) | Soil microbial communities from uranium-contaminated site in the Upper Colorado River Basin, Wyoming, United States - RVT95D214 (version 2) ... | reverse complement strand
ATTATTTAGTCATCAGTGCAGATTTAGACAAAAACAAAGAAGGTATCCTTCTGGTCTGGGAAAAAAATTTCCCACATCTTCCTTCGCAGAGATATGATTGGATTTATCAAAAAAATCCAGACGGAAGGGCTTTCAGCTGGATTGCCCTTGAGACAAAATCCAGATCATTGGTGGGTAGTGCCAGTCTATTTCCCCGCAGGATAAACATAAATGGTAGAACCATTTTGGCGGGAATAGCAGGAGACTTTGCTGTGAATCAAGAGCACAGGAATTTAAATGCGGCTATAAAATTGCAGAGGGCAGTAGTTGCCTGCCTGGGTCAAAATAGCCTTGAATTCATTTATGGCATCTCGAATAGAAAATCAGAGCCAGCCCAGCTTAGAGCGGGATATGTTCTATTAGGGAAAATTGAAAGGTGGGCCAAGTTGCTGAAAATCCGGAAATACTTCAAGCCACCTTTTCCCCATTGGTTGATCTCGAGACCTTTAGATTCTATCTTAAGGGCTCTCTCTAGAGAAACCAGATACCGAAAAGGGGAAAGTTACACTGTCCACAGATTAGAGTTTTTTGATCAACGATTTGACCATCTCTGGGATAAAGCCTCTAAACAGTTTAAAATAATTGGTCAAAGGTCTAAAGAATATCTAAACTGGAGATATGGAAAATCTCCACACAGAAACTATCATATTTTTTCGCTAATCCATAAAGATACCCAGGAGATCTGGGGATATATAGTTTACTATCTTCAAGATCAGGTCTGTTTTATCGCCGATATGTTATTTCTTGATTTCGGTTCAACCTTTGAGACCTTATTATCAGAGTTTATTCTTTACTTAAGAGGTCAAGATGTTGAATCCATATCCATCCTCCTTTTTGGTTGTCCAACCTTGGCTGAGAAATTGAGAAGCTTTGGCTTTCATCCTCGAGAGGAGGATTCAAGTGTTATGATTTATCTGGATAAAAATTACCCCTGTTCAGACTTTATTTTGAATCGCAATAATTGGCTATTGTTAGAAGGGGATAGAGATATCTGAAAGATTGCTATTTTGTGTTTCTCCCTTTCGATTCTTACTCGCTTAAAGAAAGAAGAGACTATTCTGTATGAGAAAAGGAAACTCAAGACAAGTGGAAGGAGTATCTGATATCCAGAGAAATCCGCCAGAAGAAGAAACTTTTCAATGAGATGATGAAATAAGTATGGAAAAAATAAAAGACTTAGCTAAAAGCATTCTGTACTATTCCAGATATTACAATTTAGTCAGGTTCTGGCGTGATCTAGTCCATCCAGAAGGTAAATTGATAATTCTATCCTTCCACAATATCTCTGAAGCAAGTGAGAGCTTGGATGCATCCTTTCAACTCTTAAACCTCAGGCCTGAGACTACCATTCGGCAATTTGAACTTCAACTGAGGTGCTTGAAGAAGTGTTGCAAGGTTGTGTCTTTGGAAGAAGGGATAAATTGGATGAAAAAGGAGAGAGTTTTTAGAGATAAGCTGGCGGTGATCACCTTCGATGATAGTTATGAGTCTTTTTACACCTTAGCCTTTCCTCTGCTTAAAAGATATGATTTTCCAGCTACCGTGTTTTTACCCACCGATTTTATTAACAGCCAGAGAATATTTTGGTGGGATGAACTGCAACAGATCATATTTTATGCTGTCCCGTCAGGTGAATCCGCATCCGTTTTGATTCCTGTTATTGGCGAGAAACTGGCGAAACAGTTCTATGAAGCAGGGAAAGATTTTAAACATAAAGCACAATTTCTGGAATCTCTGGAGTTCTATTTAAGGAGCATCGAGGAGGAATTAAGACAGGAAAAGATCGAAAAACTTAAAGAACTCCTGCTGACAGATCAGCATGTGAAATTGGCAAAACCAAGAAACTTAAGCTGGGATCAAATAACGGAGATGTCCCGGCAGGGTATCAGTTTCGGGTCTCATACCTGTTCTCATCTGAACCTTAAATTTGCCTCCCTGGAAAGGGTTAAGGAGGAATTAGCTAAATCCAAAGAGATTATTGAAGATAACATTAAAGCCAAGGTGGTTAGTTTTGCTTATCCCATCGAGGCCGATTTTGAAACACACCTTCGGGTTAGACCTATTCTAATCAATTTAAAATATGAATGTGCCTGTGCTGGCTGGAGGAGGGTGAACTTATCCAATTTTGATCCTTTTTTCTTGAGAAGGACGACTTTGCCAATGTCCGCATGGAAATCCCTGATCGTCAGGGAGCTTTTATTATGTTAGTCTTGGAAAGTTGAAAAGAGAGTCTTTTATATATATTGTATGTGTGTGGCAATTTCAACCTATAACCGACCTCTAATTCAACTAAAAAAGGACTTGATTCAAAAGAAAGTCGGCTTTACCTTATACCTAGAAAAAAGCACTCGTGCACCAAGATTTATTACTGGATTTCGTTTCCTAATGCAAAAGCCATCGAACGTTTTAAGAAATCGAAAGGCAGAAATGAAGAGAACTTCAAATTGGTAACTGATTGACAAAATTAGAAAACTTGTCAGCTTGGTTTTGCCAGGAATATCCAGGGTAAAAAGATGAGGATTCTACACGGTCCCCATGATTATGGGGGACAGGGATCTAAGATATCGCGGGCTCAGAGGAAATTAGGGCACAGAAGTGACTTTGCAGTTTTCCGTTCCTCTTACTTACGTTTCCCTGTAGATTTCGTTTTGAGGGATGAAAAAGGTGGTTGGTCTCGAACCAAAAAACTTTTTTTCCTGTTAAAATGCCTGCAGGACTATGACATCTTCCATTTTCATTCAGAATCTATTTTCGCCACGGAATTCAAGGATATCCCTCTATTAAAAAAGTTAGGTAAAAAGGTTATCTTTCATTTTCATGGAAGCGAGATTAGAGTTAAAAAGATGCATCCCCGCATAAAATTTGCAGATGCTCATCTGGTCTCTACTCCGGACCTGCTTGAGTATGTTCCGGATGGGATCTGGATACCCCAGCCAATCGATCTGAACTACTGGAAACCTCTATCAATTGAGAAAAAGGAGAGAGCTGTCATCATAATCCATGCTCCAAGCCATCGAAAAAAGAAAGGTACTGACTTAATCATCTCAACTATAGAGGAATTGAGAAGAGAAGGTTACCCGGTGGAGCTTTCTTTAATTGAGGGGAAATCTTATGAGAGTTTAAAATCTTATTATCAAAAAGGGGATATCTTTATGGATCAGATCATCATAGGAGCTTATGGTAACTTTGCAGTTGAGGGGATGGCTTTGAAAAAGCCAGTCTGTGTGTTTATTAAGGAAGAGGTTTCCCCATTATATCCGAAGGAGCTTCCAGTGATGAACACCTGTACGGATAATTTGAAGGAAAATCTTAAAAAACTGATTGAGGATGAGAAGTTAAGGAAAGAGTTAGGGGAGAAAGGCAGGATTTACGTAGAAAACTATCATGATATTCAAAAGATAGCTCTAAAATGCCTTTCAATTTACCGAAATTGCTAATATGTATAGGACCTTAAAGACCATAGCCAAACATACTGCTATTTACAGCACTGCAGACCTCTTAGCTAAAGCAGTTGGATTTTTCCTTCTGCCTATATATACCCGCTATTTAAGTCCGGCAGATTACGGGATATTAGAACTTCTATCTGTAAGTTTAACCATAATCATAATATTGGTGCAACAGGGTATGCAGACCTCCTTCTTCCGGGCTTACTCTTTTGATTATAAAGATAGTGAGGAGGAGAAAAAGGAGGTGATCAGCACCTCTTATCTTTATCTTCTTCTGTCCACTTTTATTTTCTTAGGAGCCATCTCCCTTTTCGCCAGACAGATAAATAATCTACTTTTTCAATCTAAAGACTATACCCTCCTGGTGCGGTTAACCATTTATACTGGGTTCTTTAATACCCTCTCCACCATCACCTTTCAGCTTTTTCGGGCTAAGCTTCAGTCAGTAAAATTCAGCTTAGTATCTATCTTGAGGTTTTTATTAAATGTCTCTTTCAATATCTACTTCATCTTAAAACTTAAAATGGGACTCTCTGGCGTCGTCTATGGCAATCTATATACTTCCATTTTGATCTCAATTCTAACTTTCTTCTTAATCTATAAAAACCTCTCCTTGAAAATCTCTATTTACAAATTGAAAAATATGTTAAATTATGGTCTCCCTTTAATCCCGGGTGGACTTTCCATCTGGGTTCTTTCAGTGGCTAACCGGTATTTTTTAGAAAGGTTCTCCACTACTACTGAGCTTGGTCTGTATTCTTTAGGGAGTAGATTCTCCGGCATCTTGGAGTTCTTGATAATCCAGCCTTTTTTAACTACCTGGCCTTCGATCTATTTCCCTTTAGCCAAGGAGAAGGATGCTCCTTTAACCTTTTCCCGCTTGACCACCTATTTCCTTTTAATCGGTAGTTTCTTTAGTCTGGGGATAATCGCCCTATCTAATCCAGCCATCAAAATTATGGCAGACCCCCAGTATTGGGGTACATATAAGGTTATACCTCTTTTAGTATTCTCGGTCCTGTTATATGGGTTTTTCAGCCTTTTGAACGTAGGGATATTTATCCAGAATAAAACCAGATATAACCCTGTGATCATAGGAATTGCCGCTGTATTTAACCTCTCGCTCAATTATTTTCTGATACCACCCTACGGAATGTTAGGTGCGGCTTATGCCACCTTTTTCTCTTATCTTCTGATGGATCTTTTAGCTTATATAATCAATGTCCGAGTCTATCCTATACCTTATGAGTGGATAAGGATTTTAAAGATAATCTCAGTTACAATTTTATCACTTTTTATCATTAATCAGGTTCAGGTCAGTTCCTGGAGAAGGGAATTGTTATACAAATTTCTTTTGCTTTTCATTTTTCCTTTACTTCTATGGGTATCAGGCTTCTTTACTTCAGGTGAGATGAAAAGGGCTAAAGATTTCATTCCGGAGCTTTTAGAGAAACTCAAGCTTAAAAAAAGATGAGAAAGAAGGTTTTGATCATAGCCTACCATTTCCCTCCCTTAGGAGGAGGGGGTGTTTATCGGACCCTAAAGTTCGCTAAATACTTACCTCTTTTTGGATGGGAGCCTGTAATTCTCACAGTCTCTAATCCGGACTACCCTCTTAAGGATTATTCCCTTTTAAAAGAGCTTCCTTCTGATATACCGGTTTATCGGGCTCCAGCTTTTGAGTTCACCCGATGGGAGAGGAAATTTCTATACCTGATTAAGGATGTTTTAAGGTTAAAAAAAGGGGGAAATCAGGATAAGTCTCATTCAACTGAAAAGGTAAGCTCTCAAGGTTCTAAACTCAGAAACTTCCTGAAAAAAATATATATATTTCTAACCTCCGGTCTGAGGATTCCAGACGAAAAAGTCGGCTGGGTCCCTTTTGCAGTGCTAAAGGGCTTTTCCCTGATTAACTCACGGAAGATTGATTTGATTTATGTAACCTCGCCCCCTCATTCCTCGCATTTAGTGGGTTGGGCTTTAAGTAAGCTTACCCAAAAACCCTGGGTGGCAGATATTCGGGACGATTGGCTGGAGTACGAAAAAATAAGAAAGATTTACTCCCCCTTTCGCTTAAGATTAGAAAGAGCTTTAGCGGATAGCGTCTTTTCCACTACCTCCTTCATTATAGCGATCAGCGAATTTCAAAAACAGACCCATCAGAAAAATTATCCTCAAGCTAAGAGGATTGAGGTTATCTATAATGGATATGATATTGAAGATTTAGATCGGGCTCGACAAAAGGAGGATAAATGGCTGGATGGCAAGTTTCATATATGTCATTCAGGTTATTTTTATCCCAAGACCGCCTTTCCCCTGTTTGAGATATTAAGAGAATTTTTTGCTGAGAACCCGGGTTTAAGAGAAAAAATTCAGGTTGACTTAGTCGGTTACTTAGAGGAAGAATACAAAGACTGGATTATTCAGAATCAACTTGGAGGAGTAATCAAATCCTGGGGATATAGGGAGCACAACTCATCCATAAATTTTTTGCTGAAAAGCCACCTCCTTCTTCATCTCATAGGATCAAATGGAAATTTCTGGAAGGGGGTAGTGACCGGAAAGCTCTTTGAATATCTGGCCAGCGGAAAACCGATTTTATCCCTAGCCCCACCCCAGGGGGAGGTGGAGAAGATAATCCAGCAAGCAAAATCCGGCTGGGTATTTAACCCCCAGGACCACCAGGGGATTAAAAATAAGCTAAAAGAGTCTTATGAATTGTTCCTGAAAGGTGAGTTAAAAGTGGAACAGGATAAGCTCTTCATCCAGGAATTTGAAAGAAAAAGACTAACCCATAAGCTCAGTTCTGTTTTTGAGAAATGTATAACTCAAAGATAAATTAGGGTTCTATGCTGAAAATATTTTATAGCGGAATTATCTATCTCAATCCCGTTAAGTCAAACCTCAGGATATTCTTTTTTCAATTTTTATAGGAACGAGCTGCTATTCCTATTTATCCAGAGTAAATTGTTTGATGAAATTTGATAAAAAGCTCAATTTTCAAATGATCGGGTCAAGTAATGATATTTCCAACGGTTAGAGGAGGATTTGAGTCGAATAAGATTTTTTTGTATAAAAATTGAACAAACATTTAGGATTAAACTTTTATAAGATGCTAAAAATCAACTACTTGACAACTGGCATTATTTTTGCGTAATATTGAATAACGATTCTTTATTTTTACACAGGAGGTAATAAATTATGCGTATAGGCTCGTTTGAAAAGAAGCGAATGTTGACTATAACATTTTTGGGCTTAGGTTTTATCATTTTTAACGCTGTTATCGCTTTTGGAGGGGCAGATAAGTCCCCTTCAGTTAATCTCTTTGGGCATAGTACCCCTGACTGGTCAGAGACAACAAGTGTCTGGTTTACTTTCTGGGATGAACATATAGACTGGCAGACATCAGGTAAGGAGTGGTATTATCCACACGCTACCAGAAATCAGCCAGTTGGCACTTATGAATTGATTCAATGCTGGCTGTCAAATCGTATTCCTTGGTTATTTGCTTTCTTTGATTCAAGTGGTGTGCATAGGGATTCGGGGATAGCTCACGTTAAAGTGAATTCTTATTATTATCCTAATACTGAAGCTTCAAGTAGTAGTAGGTTTATACCAGGCTGGGACCCGGTAAATGATGCCAACAATAACTGGGCCAGGGATAAAAAAGCAGATTTTGATTATAATAATGGCCAGGTTACCAATTTCACAGTTAATTACACCAGTAATTATATTGAAGATGCCAGTGGTGGTCAAATGGGTGTCTGGATTGCGAATGAATGGCGGAGAGATTATGTTAAAATGGGCTGGAGTGGAAATGTTGATACTGTCTCTTTCAGGGTGGATAGTAATACTACCAGCAGAATATATTTAAACGCAGCTATTCCCTCTCATACTTATAATTGGTTTATCGTAGATGATTCTTCTGCTGTTAACCATAATGCTGTTGCTATGACAGATTCTTTGGCAAGAGTTCATCCACAAAGATGGACAGATGTTTTGATGAATGTCAAGCATTGGTTAACCAGAGCCTTTGCGGGCAGATTCTTTCATAAGGTTATTCATACTGATTTGCAGGGCAGAGAGCCAACCGATATTTATCCGGATGATGTTTTGAAGACCAATCCGAGCTGGAGCTGTGGCTCGGGATGGTGCGATAACTGGATAATGGGTGGCACCTGTCTGGAAGGATTGGATAATGATGATATTTATAGGCCTGCGGTGAGAGGTTACCTCAGACAATTAAATGACAGCTTGGGCAGTAATAATTTTCTGTTAGTTAATGTTTATGAAGTTAACGTTGGCTGGGATACAATAGTAAGAGGCTCGGTTGATGGGTTATGGCACGAGTTCTGGATGAGTTCAGATGAGATCCGGGGTAATTTTAATACTAAATTTAATACTATTAAAAAGTATAAACTTAGTCCCTATAACATTAAACTACATTTTTTACACGCCTCTGGAGCTAACCCTATAGGCGATTTGAATAGAAACAAAATAAATATATTATCTCAATATTATATCCAGAAAGATGATTCGATTTATTTACTTTACGATACCGAACCTGCTTATGGTATAGCTTTAGGTGATACAACCAGGTGGTGGTATGGGCTTATGGGTATTGATTTAGGTTCACCTACCGATACCGCAGAAGAAGTTTTAGAAAGTGGTCAATATGTATGGAAACGCCCTTTTAGTAATGGTTATGTTATCTGGAAGCCAAGACCTGGTAGTAGTTCAAATTATACTGATGTAACAGTTCACTCCTTACCAAAATATTATTATAGGTTAGATATAAACGGTAATGTAGTAGGCGATTCTGTAATTCAGGTCTCTTTAAGAAATGCAGAAGGGGTAATCCTGCTCAGCACCGGAGGAGGAGCGCAGTCTCAAATCTCTCCTCCACAACCTTTATCCCCGCAAAACGGTGCAACTGTAGATACTACACAGCCAACTCTTATCATCCAGAATACTCGGGATCCTGAAGACAGACCTTTGCTTTACTACTTCGAGCTGGATTATAATACCCAGTTTGACTCTCAACTTAAAAAGGAGTCCACCCCTTTTGAATTAGAGACTGGTCAGGATAGCACCACAAAATGGACCGTTCCAACCCAGCTGTCTTCCGGGGTTTATTACTGGAGAAGTCGTGCTTATACCAATACCTACCCCAGCGATACCAGCCAGACCTCTACGGTGTATCATTTCCAGCTTTCCACTGGAATTGGAGATTCACTCTACGCTCTTTACCTTTTTTCACCGGTGGGAGATGATTTAGTTACTTCTCTTCGTCCGACTTTGAATGCTCAGTTCATCCATAACGGTTTTGACCGGGAAAGGATCAGAACAAAATTTGAGATCAGTGAAGAGGCATCCTTTAGCACTGGCAGGACAATTATCTCCCCCTATGTAAACATTCCGGAAGACCTTGTAATCTTCTGGACAACTAACTGGGATTTAAAAGAGGGGAAGAGATATTTCTGGAGAGTCAATGTATACGATTTAGACTTATTAGTTGCAATAAGTGATCCAGGCTCTTTTTTCACCGGTTCAATTCATGTTTTTCCAAATCCTTTTAAACCTTCTCAGGGTGATAGTTTTATTACTTTTCGAAATATCCCTTTAAATTCGAAGATAATTATCACTACTTTATCAGGTGAATTAATTCGGGAGCTTTCTGGTAACACTTCTACGGATGTGATTTGGGATGTTAAAAATCAGCGGGGAGGGTCCTTAGCCTCCGGAGCTTACTATTACCGGGTCGATTTTCTCTCCGGGAGCACAAGTGGAAAGTTAGCCATCATAAAATAGCTTTATTATCTATGGAAGGCATCCTATGGATGCAGCTTCGTCTCGGACCATACCCTCCATATTTCTTCTTGTACAAAATTTTTTACCCTAAATTACCGATTTAATTAAAATAGGATAATACCTAAAAAATCTATTTTATCTGTTTAAAAAATCACTATCTTATAAATATGGAACAGTCTAAAGGTAAAGCCTTCTCTAAAAGGGGTGAAACCTTTTCCTGGATTACCTCTGAGAAGCTCTGGTATTTTCTGCTGATCCTTATATCTATTATCGCTGGCTATTTGCTTCTAACCTCTCCCAGACCGGAGATCGTGCCAGCCTTAGCTATAGTGGTGATTATAGGTCTGACCTTTTTGTTCTACCCTTATTTAGGGGTTTTGGTCTATTTAATCTTGAGCTATTTACGTTTTGAGGAGACTGTCCCTGCCTTAGGGAATCTGCATTTAACCAGACTATTGGCAATTGCCCTGATTGTAGTCTGGGCTATCCGCTCAGCAATTACCAAATCTAAACTCTACTTGCAGGAAAAAGGTCTTATCCTTCTATATCTATTCTTTTTGATGCTGGCTTTTTCCATCCCTTTCAGCTTCTGGCCTACCAGGTCTTTTAACACCTTTGTGGATATGCTGAAGATTTTGGTGTTCACCATCCTTTTTATCCATTTAATTGACTCCCAGAAAAAATTGAAGAGTTTCCTCTGGGTTTTCTTAATTGTTAACGGCTTTTTAGCCTTTAACGCCATTAAGGATTTTATACTCCTGGGATCAACTGCGGTATCAACCAGAATCGGGGGTGGAGGTGAAGGATTCCTGGGGGATGCAAATGATTTTGCCTTAGCTTTGAATGTCGCTCTTCCTTTCACCTTTTATCAATTTTTAGCTGAGAAAAAGAAGATCTTAAAGTTGTTCTACCTTCTTTTCTTACTCCTTTTCACCTTAGGGGTTATCTCCACTGCCTCCCGGGGAGGGTTTATAACTTTATTTATTGTCTTTTTCTATTTCATCCTCAAGAGCAAACAGAAGCTAATCGGTATTTTCTCCATTCTCCTTATCTTCATCTCAGTCTTTTTCTTTACTCCCCGGGAATACTGGCAAAGACAGATGACGATAACCTCCTATCAGCAGGATGAATCAGCTATGGGAAGAATAGATGCCTGGAAAGCAGGGATTAAAATGTTTACAGACCGACCCCTGTTGGGAGTAGGAGCCGGAGTTTATGAGATAGCTTTTGGTGTTAAATATGGGGGTAAAAGCGGACCCTGGTTTTCTGCCCATAATGCCTATATCCAGATTGTTGCAGAGACTGGAATTCTCGGAATATTATTCTATCTGGGCTTAATGTTCTATATTTATAGACAGACAACCCTTTTGACAAAATCATTCAAAGAGGATAGTTATTTTAAATCTATCTGCATGAGTTTAAAAGGTGCCCTTTTAGCTTATGCGGCTGGAAGTATCTTTCTCTCAGTGGGTTATTATCCCCACCTCTATCTTCTTTTAGGGATCGTAGTGTTGGTTAAGACTTTAAAAGAAGCGGAAATTACTTAGCTCTATAAGAAGAAAAAATGGAAATTAAAGGTTATGGAGATTATTGAATACGCTGAAAAATTTGAAGGCGAATGGAAAAACTACGTAGAGAAAAATAGTTCAACTTCTTTTGCCCATCAAATCGAATGGAAAACCATCCTGGAGAAAAGTTTCAATCAGAAGCCTGTTTATCTTATAGCAGTGGATGAAGACCGGATAGTGGGTATTTTGCCTTTATTATATTATTCCAGCCTACTTTTTGGAAAGTTTTCAGTCTCCTTACCCTGGTTGGATTATGGAGGAGTCCATGCTGATTCAATTGAGATCCAGAAGAAGCTCATCGATAAAGCTGTTGAGATTGCTCAACGTAAAAAGTGTAAGTTCTTAGAGCTCAGAAGTGTGAATTTTGAGGATAAAAGATTAATTACCAAAACCTCAAAGGTTACTTTTATATTAGAGCTTGAACCTGATCCGGAAAAAGTATGGGAAAAAATAGATTCTAAGGCACGGAATCAGGTTAGAAAGGCTCAGAAATCAAACCTTGAAGTTATTTTTGGCAGAGAAGAAAACCTGGATCAATTTTACTCCGTCTTCTCTTTAAATATGCGGGATCTGGGAACCCCGGTCTGGACCAAAGAGCTGTTTAAAAACATCTTAACTTATTTCCCGGATAAAAGTGAGATAGCCCTGGTGAAATTGGAGAATAAAGTAATTGGAGGTGCTTTAATTTTATATTTCAAAGATATGTTAACCGTTCCTTCGGCTTCTTCTTTAATCTCATTTTTAAGCTATTGCCCGAATAATATCCTTTACTGGGAGATAATCAAACGAGGTTGTTTAAAAGGGTTCAAAAAATTCAATTTCGGAAGATCGAGCTGGAATTCAGGAACATATAATTTTAAAAAACAATGGGTTAAAGAGCCGACCCAGCTTTTCTGGCAATATTATCTGAATAAAGTAAAAGATCTGCCCGAACTTAATCCAGAAAGTCCGAAGTTTAGTCTGGGGATAAAGCTCTGGAAAAAGCTACCTTTAGCCTGGGCTAACTTTTTGGGACCCAGAATCGTCAGAAACCTACCCTGAGAGCTTATGTTCAAATCGATTCCACCTGCAGGTACAAAAATCAGATTCAATGAGATTTTCTCAAGCTTTTTATCTAAGGATCAATCCAGTGAGAGATTCAGAAAAGAGCTTGGTGAATATTTTAAGGTAAAGGAATGTTTCCTGGTCTCTTCTGGGAGGGTGGTTTTAACTTTAATTTTAAAAGTCCTGAAAAAAATGAGGGATAAAGATGAGTTGATAATCCCGGCTTATACTTGTTTCTCTGTTCCATCCGCCATAGCTAAAGCTGGGTTAAAGATTTGTCTATGTGACATCTCCCTGGAAACATTAGACCTTGATGTGCAAAAACTTTCAAAGCTTATTAATAAAAATACCCTGGCAGTTTTACCGGTTTATCATTTCGGATTAGCTCACGATATTTCCGAGATAATCAAGCTTTGCAGGGAAAAGTCTGTTTTTGTGATAGAGGATGTAGCTCAGGGGATGGGAGCCAGATTTGGAAATAATTATTTAGGCACTTTGGGGGATGTAGGTTTTTTTAGCCTGGGCCGGGGCAAGAATATCACCACGATTGAAGGAGGGGTTATCCTGAGTCAGAATAAGGAAATATCTTTTTTGCTCCAGGAAGAGATCATAAATCTTAAAAAAGGAAACAGTATAGAATTTTTCTTGAAAACGCTTTTCTATAAAATCTTCCTTAACCCTCATCTTTTCTGGATTCCGGAGAAAATCCCGGCTCTGGAGTTGGGCGAATCAAAATTTTCATTAGAATTTGATCTTTTTTCACTTTCTGAATACCAGGCAAAGCTCGGCTCGTTTCTTTTAAAAAGGTTAGATGAGATCAATCAGATCAGGATAAAGAATGCTCAATATTTGATTTCCGCTTTGAAAGATTTTGACAGAATATCGCTTCTGCCTACTTCCAAAGATGCTTATTCAATCTACCTGCGTCTGCCGATATTATTTAAAGATAGCATTGAAAGGGAGAGAGCTTTTCAGTCTTTGAGAAGAAAAAATTTAGGAGTTTCCAAGATGTATCCAACTTCTCTGGAAAAAATAACGGGAATAGAGAGTTATCTTGTGCCTGGCTCTTCAGACCTTTTGAATAGTAATTCAGTCGAGAGAATCCTGTTGACTTTACCCACTCATCAATTTCTATCAAAAAATGACTTAACCGAGATAATAAAAGTTATAAGAGAGGAAGGAAAATAACTTATGTTAAAACCTATGGATATGAAGGAATATAAAAGAAAAAGGCGATTAAGATTTTCCTCTCGTCTTTTCGGTAAGTTTCTTTCGTTAATCACTCCTCAGGTTTTAAGTTATCAGCTCAGGAATTCTTGTTACAGGTTAATGGGTGTGAAATTAGGGAGATCTGAGATCTATATAGGAAGGGATTGTCTATTGGATGACGAATACCCTGAATTGATAACTATAGAGGATGGAGTCTGCATATCTTTTAGGGTAACTATCGTAGCCCATGATGCCATTAGGGGAATCGTTGCCCCGGTGCATATAAAAAGAAAAGCTTTCTTAGGAGCTTGCTCCTTGATTCTGCCAGGCGTGGTGATTGGAGAGGAAGCAGTGGTGGCGGCTGGATCTGTAGTAACCAAAGATGTTGAACCTTATACGGTAGTGGGAGGTGTGCCGGCAGTCAAAATTAAGGATAAAGATAAACTTGGCTAAAGGTTTTTTATGAAAATCCTTTTCATCACCAGCCAATTCCCCTTCCCACCTGACTCTGGCTGGAATATCAGGGTATTTAATTTCATCCGGTTTCTATCTGAAAGACACGAAATCACTCTACTCTCCTTTTACACTGAAAAGGATGATCCGTCAAAATTTTCTGAACTTTCAGGATATTGCTCTGAAATTTTTACAATAAGAAGGTCTTCTTCTTATAATCCTTTAGACCTGGCAAAGGGATTATTGACCAGCATCCCTTTTAGCATCTGGAATTATAAGTCCAGAAAGATGGAGAAAAAAGCTAAGGAGATTATAAGCTCAAGAAAGTATGATGTTATTCAGGTAGAAGATATTCATATGTCTCAGTATCTACCTTGGGATTGTTCAGGTCTGAAGATACTGGATATGCATAATGTGGAATCAGAGTATCTTGAAAGGTTTTCAGAAATAGAAAAGAACGTCTTTAAAAAATATTACGCCTCTTTAACTGCCGGAAAGCTCAAAAAGTATGAGGTCACAAATTCTAAGAAATTCGATATCTGTCTTGCCGTTTCAGAAAAAGATTTGAAAACCTTTCAACTTTTTGCCCAGCCGAAAATTATGGAGGTAATTCCCAATGGTGTGGACTTATCCTATTTCACACCAGCAGGAGTTGAAGCAGACCCTTTAACCCTTTTATTTTTAGGGAAATTGGATTACAGGCCCAATGTGGATGCGCTGGTTTATTTTATGGAGAAGATTTGGCCACGGTTAATCGAAAAAATACCCGAAGCAAAATTCGTAGTTGGAGGAAAGGACTTGCCGGAAAATTTAAGAAATTCTTTAAAATCCAGGAATGTGATACTTAAAGGTTACGTGGAAGATATAAGGAAGGTATTGTCAAGCTGTGCGGTCATGGTAGTTCCACTTCGCTATGGGGGAGGAACCAGGATAAAAATACTGGAAGCTTTTGCTATGGGGAAACCGGTTGTTTCGACTTCATTGGGATGTGAAGGTATTGAGGTTCATTCTGGAGAAGAAATATTAATTGCCGATACTCCAGAGTCTTTTGCTGACTCAGTGGTTGAGGTTCTAACCGATCCCGATTTAAGTAAGAAATTAAGCCAGAGGGGAAGAGGATTGGTTCAGGAAAAATATGATTGGGAGAAGATAACTTGGAAATTAGAGGAAATATACCTGAGAACAATCAAACAATAAAAGCAGGCTTTTAATAATATTTGAAATTTTAATATGAAAAGGATAAAGGTTATAATTCTAATTGCCACCTA
>Ga0299912_10002588_pt1 | contig 14844 bp, 14 predicted proteins | sample RVTome_2_FD_207667 | JGI IMG/M metagenome (GOLD analysis project Ga0299912, IMG submission 207667) | Soil microbial communities from uranium-contaminated site in the Upper Colorado River Basin, Wyoming, United States - RVT95D214 (version 2) ... | reverse complement strand
TGCCTTGAGCATGTAGTTGAGCACGCCGAAATCGCCGGCGAGGATCCAGTTCCAGATCGCGCCGACCACCAGGCCCGGCATGACCCAGGAGACGAGGAAGAGGCCGCGCAGATAGGTGGCGCCGGGAAACTTGAGGGTGAAGAACAGCGCCAGTCCGAAACCGAGGGCAAACTGCCCCGCGATCGATGCGACGACGAAGGTCACCGTGTTTCGAAGTATCGGCCAGGTACTGGGTTCGGAAAGAACCGCAATGTAGTTGTCGAAGCCGACAAACGGGCGGAAGAGCTGCCCTAGGCTGAACATGTCGACCTTCTGGAAGCTCATCAGCACGTTGTAGAGCAGCGGCAGACCGGCGAGAGCCAAGAGAAAGAGCAGCGCGGCGCCGACGAGGACGATGTCGAAGCCCTTGCCGTCCCGCAGGCTGCCTAGGATGCCGAGGCCCTGCCGTCGCGTGACACGGGCCGAGGCGGATATGGTTTCACTACTCATCGCATTTGATCCCAGGCCCAGGAAAGCGGCTGCCCGGCGCATGTCGCCGGACAGCCCAGTCAGGAGGAGAGATTAGCCCAGAATGCCCTTGATCGTCGCGGCGGCCTGGTCGAGTGCCGCCTGCGGCGTCGCCTGGCCGGTCAGCGCCGACTGGAAGGCGTCCTGGATGGCCTTAGAGATCTTGGCCCATTCAGGATGCGGACCGCGGGCCTGAGCGTATTTCATCTGCTCGAGGAAGACCTGCAGCGCGGCGTCCTTCTTCTCGATGCCGGTCGGCGGCAGCGCGATATCGGAACGGGCCGGGAGCTGGCCGAAGTCCGGGAACAGGCGGTTGTCCTGGCTGGCGAAATATTCAATCGCCTTGAAAGCCTCGGCCGGGTGCTTGGTGGAAGCAAAGATCCCCCAGTCGAAGTCGCCGAGGGCGGACGAGCGCGGTCCACCTGCGGTCTCGGTCGGGAGCAAGGTCACGCCCCAGTCGAATTTGGCTTCATCGACCATGCGGTTGAGCTCCCAGGGACCGGAGATCACCATGGCCGCGTTGCCCGAATTGAACGTACCAGTCGAGTCCCACTGACCGCGGGTGAGCGTATCGGGAGACGCGAGCTTTTCATCGAGCAGCGTCTTCCAGATTTCGAGCGCGTGCACGGCGCCGGGAACGTTGATGTTCTCGTAGCCGCCGCCAGCCATCTGGGCCCAGGGCAGGAACTGGAAGGTGCCTTCTTCATTGCCCTTGGCGGAGAAAGCGATGCCATAGACGTTGTTGGCGGGGTCGTTCAGCTTGCGAGCGTCCTCGACCAGTTCGTCCCAGGTCTGGGGCGGGGTCTCGATGCCGGCCTTCTTGAACAGGTCCTTGTTGTAGTAGAGCGCGATGGTGTTGGTGGCCTTGGGTACGCCGAAGATGTGCCCGTCCCACATGACCGAATTGAGCGGGCCGGGGAAATAGGTGTCCGCCTTGATCACTGACGACCCGGCGATCATGTCGGTGATGTCGAGGAACGCACCATGTGACGAGAAGGCGGCAAAGTCGGGATTGTCGACGGCGATGATATCCGGCGCCTGGCCGGTGGCGAAGGCGCGCATCGCCTCGCTCACCACGTCGTCGAACTGGATCTGGCGATATTCGATCTGGATGTCGGGGTTCGCGGCGTTGAACTCCTTCGTCAGGACTCCGGCCGGCTGCACATCGCTGTCGAGCGACCAGAGCGTGAGCTTCACCGGTTCGGCTATGGCCGGCAGAGTGAAGGCCGAGACGCTGGCCATGGCCAGCGCGCCGAGCAGGGCTAGTCTACGAGCAGTCATAGTGTCCTCCCATGATGCGGACTCATTTCCGCGAGTTTCAAAGCTCCACCCCGGCCCCTCCTGAGCCGAGGGCGAAGGGTCGTCAGCCGGCTCGCCTCAGCGAGGGGTCGCCCCCCTCGTACTGGGCGCTAACGTCGACGAAGTCGCCGCCGCGGCATTCCTTGAGATAGTCGAGCGCCCGGACCTGCCCGGTCATCTCCAGCGCGTCGCGATAGACCGGGTCGTGCCAGCCTTCGATGTCGATCGAGCCGGACCAACCGGCGAGCCGCAGTTCCGAAATGATGTCGACCCAGTTGCTGTCGCCGAAGCCGGGCGTGCGCATGAACACGAACTTCTCCTTGCCGAAGATTCCGTGCTCGCGGATCACCTCCCAGCGCACCGTCGCGTCCTTGCCGTGCACGTGGAAGAATCTGTGCGCCCACTTGCGGATCTGCGGCAGCGGATCGATCAGGTAGACAAGCTGGTGGCAGGGCTCCCATTCGAGCCCGAAGTGCTCGTCTGGGGTCTCGTTGAAGATCAGCTCCCAAGCATCGGGATTGTGCGCGATGTTCCAGTCGCCAGTCTGCCAGTTGCCGTCCATGGCGCAGTTCTCGAAGGCGATCTTGACGCCTTTGTCAGCGGCGCGCCTGCCCAGCTCGCTCCACACTTGTTTGTACCGCGGCAGGCTTTCGGGCAGCGGCTTGCCGCGCACCCGCCCGGTGAAACCGGCAACGCAGGTGGCGCCGAAATGATGGGCGTTGTCGATGGCGTCCTTCCAGCCCTGCAGCGTCTGGAGATCCATCTCATGGTCTTCGAGCGGGTTGCCGAACATGCCGATGGTCGAAATGGTGATGTCGCGGTTGCCGATGGCCTCGAGGCAGCGCTTGCCGAGCTCGCCCAGGTCCTGCCCGTTCGTGGTCTGCCAGAAGAACGGCTCGAAGCTTTCAAAGCCCATGTCGGCGAGTTGGCCGATGCGCTCCACTGCGTTGCCCGCCGAAGCGGAGATCATGGTACCGACGCGGATGGCCTTGGCGGGATGGGTCACGGCAATTTCCTTCATGCTGAAATCTCGACGCGCTGCCGCGTCCGCGCGCTCTCGATGGCGGCGATAACCATGGCGAGGCTCTTGATGTTGTCGCTGCTGGCGGTTTCGGGTGCCCGGCCCGCTTCGATGCTGTCGATGAACTCGGCGATAACGCTGGCATGGCCGTGGGTCTGGCTGGGATTGGCCGGCGCCGCGACCTCGATGGGCTCGAGCGGCCGGAAGAAGCCTTCGCTGCCCGCCACCGCACCGGCTTCGAACTCGTCGGCGCCATCCCAGAGCAGCGTGCCCTTGGTGCCGACCACGCGCCAGGCGCTGTCCCAGCTGGTGTTGGCACCTTCTGCGCTCCACGAGCCGCGATAGGTGAAGACCACGTCGTCGGACAACTCGAAGATGGCATTGGCGGCAGCGCCATGGGCGTACCAGGAGCCGCGCGGATTGCTTTCGTGGCAATAGACCGCCACCGGTGACTTCTGCGCCAGAAACCGCGCCGCATCGAGCGTGTGGATGGCCATGTCGACGAGCAGCACATGCTCCATCTGCTCGCGGAAGCCGCCGAAGTGCGCGCCGACAAAGAAATCGCAATGGATACCCGTCAATTCGCCCAGCACCCCGCTCTCGAGCGTCGCCCGGATGCGGCGGATGCCCTCGTTGAAGCGGCGGTTCTGGACGATAGCGTGCACCCTGCCGGCCTGGGCGGCGAGCTCCACAAGCGCCCTGCCTGCCTCCAGCGTCGTCGCCATCGGCTTTTCCGAGAGCACATGGCAGCCGTGGCGCAGCCCGGTCACGACCACGTCCTGGCGGGCGGCGGGAATGACCACGTCGAACAGCAGGTCCGGCTTGGCCTCGCCGAGCACCGCGTCGAGGTCCGTGCCGATCAACGTATGGCCCAGCCTGAACTCGTCGGCCAGCCGGTCGGCCGCGGCGCGATCGAGATCGACCAGCCCGACGATGGTGATGCGATCCCTGAGGTCCGGCGTCTCGGCAATCGCCTTGAGCCAACCTTTGGACATAGCTCCGCACCCGGCCAAGACGGCACGAAATTGCAAGTTGATCCCCCCATCGGGAACCGGCGTCGCATTGTCGCGATCTTGCCGGACCCTGTTCCGTAAACGTTTACGACGCTATATTTGGTATCCGATCCATGTCAATAGGGTTGCGCGAAAACCCGTCGTTCGGGGCCGGAGCGCTGAGGAGTTGGGAGCCGATAGATGAAGGGAATCAGGCGCCTAGCACAGCATCTCAATATCTCGATCGGCACCGTTTCACGTGCCCTGAACGGCAAGCCCGATGTCAACGAGGTCACCCGCAAGCGCGTTCTCGAGGCTGCGGCCGAGTTCGGCTACGTCCCCAACCAGTCGGGCCGAAGCCTCCGGCAGGGCACCTCCAACACCATCGGCTTCATGATCGAACTGAACGCCGAGACCGCCGCCAACAGCGACAACTTCTTCATGGGCGTGTTCGATGGCGTGCAGAGCGCCTTCGCCCGCCACAAGCTTGACCTCGTCGTCCTCCCCTGCTCCACCGACGAGGACCCGACCGAATATCTGCAGCGCGTCGTCGCCCGCCGCTTGGTCGACGCCATGATCATTTCGGCAACCCATCGCACTGACAACCGCATCGACCTGCTGACCAGCGCCAAGATCCCGTTCATCTCGCTCGGCCGCAGCATTTCAGGCAGCGACGGCTATCCCTGGATGGACCTTGATTTCGAGGGGGTCGCCAATAGCGCCATCGACCGGTTGGTTGAGCACGGGCACCACCGCATCGCGGTCGCCGTGCCCAACAACGATGTCAACCTGGGTTACGTATTCCTCGAGGCCTACAAGGACGCGCTCGAGCGCCACGCCATCCCGTTCAATCCAGCCTACGTGATCCGCGGCAAGTCGAGCGAACAGGGCGGCTACCAGATTGCCCATGAGCTACTGTCGCTGCCGGAGCGGCCCACCGCGATACTGCTGATCTACGAACTGATGGCCATCGGCCTATACCGCCGTCTCAACGAGTCAGGCGTCCGGCCCGGCCACGACATCGCCGTCATCGGCTTCCGCGAGGAACCGCAGGCGCGCTTCCTATCACCCACGCTCACCTGCTTCCGCCTTTCGCTGCGCGATCTGGGGATCACGCTGGGGGAGTTACTGCTCGCCTCGCTGCCCGCCTATGCCGAATTCTACCCGCAGGGCATCGTCCACAAGATCTGGCCGCTGGAACTGGTGGAGGGCGAAAGCGACGCGTTTCGACTGTAGCGACGCATCGCTCAGGCGTGTTCGAAGATACGGCAGGCTATCCGGTTTGCCCCGGCGCCGATCGCCCTGATCATGGCGTCGGTGACCAGTTGGGCGGTCATGGTCGCGCTCATCGACCAGCCGACCACCCGCCGGGAATAGAGATCGACAACGGCAGCCACATAGAGCCAGCCCTGGGCCGTCCAGATGTAGGTGAAGTCGGCGATCCACTTCGGCGCCGAAGCCACGAACGCCCGGTCCAGGATATTGGGCGAAGCCGCATGGCGCTGGCCGGCGTCCTTGGGCGGCCGCGCCGGCGCGGACGGGCCCGCAGTCCCTCCTGGCGCATCAGACGCTCGACGCGGTGCAGGCCGGCGTCCAACCCTTCGGCCAGGACGTCGTGCCAGACCCGACGCGCGCCGTAGGTGCGGTCGCTTCCGGCAAAGCTGGACCGGATCTGCGCCACCAGCGCTTCGTCATATTGAGCCCGCTCGCTGGGCGAGCGATTGAGCCAGGCGGGGAAGCCTGACCGGGAGACACCGAGCGCCCCACCGGGAAATTCCGGCACCATCAATTCTCTAAGTCATTGAGGGGGTTGACTTATCTGCCACTGCATGACGTGGCCGCTCGCCAATTCCACCACCGGTTCTCGATTGGGCTCACTGCCTACCAAGGAGTCAGATCCGCAAACCGGTGATGGAATGAAGCGCCCCAATGCCAAGTGCGAAAGTGGCCATTAGAGAGTGGCCCGAGTGCATCGCGAATTCGGCGACCGAATTAGCGGTCTCCACTTGGCTTCGCGCCGGCGGCAGCGCGAATAGACGCGATGTGTCCGAGGGTTAGCGGCCGGCGCCCCCGGAGACGGACAAACCGTTTGATGTCAAGGAATTAGTGGCGGAGAGGCGTAGACTCGAACTGGTGGTGGAGTTGCGCTTCCTAACCCTCGGAAATGTCTAAGGAATCTCCGACACAATCTCGCTAAATGCATGTTAGAGAATGACAATCTAGCATCACGACTGTACCGGATACCCTTGGAATGCCGCTTTAGGCCCCCGCCGTATGGCTGCTGTTGGCCCGATGCGGACCTCGCCGGTGGTATTCAGTCGGGCCAGGCGAGAATGCCGCGTTCGCGGGCCAGCCAGACGTCCTCGATCGGCGTCGCGATGACGTCGTTTGAGAGCGCTGCTCTGCCCAACTCCTCCACCAGCCGCTCGGCCACCACGTGCTCCTGCCCGGGATGCAGGTTGCAGGGGTCAAGGAAGAAATGCCCATGCTCGATCTCGTGGTCGCGCACGATCACCGGCCGGTCGCCGGCGGCGAGCCGTTGCGCGAGGTCCCACGCGGTGATCCGCGCTTCCTCGGGATCGATGCTGACCTTCAGCCGGTCGAGCGGATTGTTGGTCGGGTCGGGGACGATCGTCGCCGTCGCGCCCGGCCGGTCGGCCAGTGCCGCCACCCAGGTGTCGAGTGCAGTCTTTTCCCGAGCCCGGATCCCGGCGTGGTCGCGAGTCTTCCAGGCGATGAGGGCCGCGCTGACACCGACAATCGTCTCCTTGCCAACCTTCATTCCGCGGCCGATTCCGCGGTTCTGCAGGTAGCAGGCGCGGACCAGGTCCTTGCTGCCGGCAACGATGCCGGAGGTTGGGCCACCAAGGAACTTGTGGCCTGAGTAGACCGCGATATCGGCCCCCGCCGCGAGGAACATCCTCAAGTCGTATTCCGACGCCGCATCGATGATCACCGGCACACCCTTCGCATGACAGACCTCGACGAACGTCTTGAGCGGCACTTGCGCGTAGTCGACCACGTGGTGCGAGACGACGAACACGGCAGCAGCGGTCCTGTCGGTGATCGCACCCGCCAACTGATAGGCGTGGGACGACGTCGCCTGTCCCACCGGCACCACCTTTGCGCCCGCGAGCCGCACCATCTGCTCGACCGGCGCGCCAAAGCTCACCATGTGGCCCGAGAGCATGACCACCTCGTCCTTGAGCCCGGCCGTGTCCGGCAGCCGCTCGATGGCACTGAGGTCGCTGCCCGTCATCGCCGCAGCCACCGCGATGGTGATGCCCGAAGCACAGGAAGCCGTGACGAACCCCGCCTCGCCACCGGTCAGATCGGCGATCACGCCGCTGGCATAGCGATGCAGCGCGCCCATGTCGAAGAACTGCGGCAGGGCCCGCGACATCGCCTCAATGGCTTCCGGCACGGCGATGGAGGCGCCCAGCGACGTCATGGTGCCGGACACGTTGATGATCTGGCGGAGCCCGAGTTCGGGGCGAATGTCGGCGGACATCGGATTACCTCAGGTAAGTGTTGCGGTACGCGCGTTGGTCAGTCGGGCCATTTGAGAATGCCCGCAGTGGATTTGGTCGGCACGGCCAAGGCATTGGCCGGCCGCTCGCCGGTGAGCAGCGCTACGACACGGCTGGCGACCGCTCCGGCCTCGCCGGGGTGCAGGTTGCAGGGGTCCATCCAGAACCGGCCCTGTTCGGCCTGGTGGCCGCGGACCATGATCGGCGGGTCGCTCGCGGCGAGCGCCGAGACGAGGCCATAGGCGGTATAGCCGCTCTCGGGCTTCACCCGCACTTCGAGGCGATCGACCGGGTTGTCGGTCGAATCCGGGGAGACGCGGATTTCGATGCCCTTGTGGCCACTGAGCGCCTTGTGCCAGAGTTCGATGATCGCGGTTTCTTGCGCCTTGATGCCGGCGTGGTCCCGTACTTCCCAGGCTTCGAGCGCGGCGATCAGGCCGACGATGCTTTCTTTGCCTACCTTCATGCCGCGCCCGATGCCGCGGTTCTGCAGGTAGCCGGCGCGGATGAGGTCCTTGCGACCGGCGACGACGCCGGAGGTCGGCCCGCCCAGGAACTTGTGCCCGGAGTAGATCGCGATGTCCGCGCCCTCGGCGATGAAGCGCCTGAGGTCGTATTCGGCCGCCGCGTCGACGATCACCGGAACGCCCTTGGCGTGACAGATGGCGACGAACTCGGGCAGCGTCAGCATCCCGTAGCTGATCGTGCTGTGCGCGACGGTATAGATGCCCGCCGCGGTGTTTTCAGTGATGGCCTCTTCCACCTGGTAGGGCTGGCAGGAGCTGACGGAGCCGGCCAGCACGGCTGAAGCGCCGGCGATGCGGATCGCCTGATCGATGCTGTTGCCGTAGGCGGCGTTGTGACCGTATTGCAGGATCACCTCGGTCTTGAGGCCCGTGGTGTCGAGCGGCAGGCGCTCGATCGCGAGCAGCCGCGAGCCTGTCATGGCGCCCGCGATCGACAGGATGATACCGCCCGCCGCCGATGACGCAACGAACCCGGCCTCAGCGCCGGTCAGCCGCGCAATCGCCTGGCTTGCGACCCGCTGCAGGTCGTCCATCTCGACGAATTCGGTGCTGATCTCGGCCATAGCCTTGATCGCTTCCGGTATCATGATCGACGCCCCCAGCGCCGTCATCGTGCCCGAGGCGTTGATGATCGGCCGCAGCCCGAGCCGCTGGCGGATCGGCAGGTTGCTGGAGCTATTCACTTGGGCAGTCATGTGACAATCCTTCAGACGCGTATCTCGAAGATCGCTTCGATCTCGACGGTGATGTTGTTGGGCAGCGAGGCGACGCCGATCGCTGATCGGGCGTGCTGACCGATTTCGCCGAACACGCTGGAGAACAGGTCCGAGCAGCCATTGATGACGACGGGGTGCCTGTCGAAATCCTCGGTGGCATTCACAAAGCCGAGCAGCTTCACCACCTGCGTGATCCGGCCGAGGTCGCCGACCGCGTCCTGCAGCACCGAGAGCACGTTGAGCCCTGTCACCCGCGCGTGCTGGTAGGCATCGGCCACGGATACGTCGCGTCCCACCTTGCCCTGGTGCATTGAGCCATCCGCCTCGCGCGGCCCCTGGCCGGAGACGAACACCAGCGATCCGGTGCGGATGTAGTTGCGGAAGTTGCCGATCGGCCGGGGGACCGGCAGCAGCTTCAGGCCGAGCGATTCCAGTTGCTCGAGGTGTGACATCGTCGGTCTTCTCTCAGTGGGCCGAGGCGCTGAAGCGTGCCAGGAAATTGCGCAAGCGCTCGTTGGTCGCCACCTGCTCCATCAGTTCGTCGGGGCTGCCGTGAGCCGACACGCTCCCGTCGGCCATGAAGATGATGCGATGGCTGGCGTCGCGGGCGAAGGCGATCTCGTGGGTGACGATCAGCATCGTCATACCGTCGCTGGCCAGTTGGCGGACCACGTCGAGCACTTCGTTGACCAGCTCGGGGTCGAGCGCCGAGGTGATCTCGTCGAGCAGCAGGATCTTGGGATCCATGGCGACCGCGCGGGCAATGCCGACGCGCTGCTGCTGGCCGCCGGACAGCTCGGACGGCAGGCTCTTGGTCTTGTCCGACAGTCCGACCCGGTCGAGCCAGTGACGGGCGATGTCCTGGGCCTCCTTGAGCGGCTTCTTGCGGACCTGGCGCAGGCCCAGCATGACGTTCTGCTCGGCCGTCAGGTGCGGAAACAGGTTGAAGCTCTGGAACACCATGCCGGTCTCCGCGCGCATGGCGGCCAGATCGACTTCGCCCCGCCTCTTGCCTCCCGCATTGTCGACAAAGCCCACTTCGCGCCCATCGATCTTGATCGAGCCACCGTCATACTCCTCGAGGAAGTTGACGCAGCGGAGCAGCGTGGTCTTGCCGCCACCAGAGGGGCCGATCACCGTCACCACCTCGCCGGCGGCGACATCGAGATCGACCGATTTCAGCACCTGGTTGGTGCCGAAGGACTTGGTCAGGCGGGCAATCTGCAAAAGGGGCGCCGACATGGAATTCATTCCTTGATGAAAGCGTAGCGCTTCTCCAGCACCTTGCTCATGCTGGAGAGGGTGTAATTGATGGCGAAATAGATGAGCGCGCCGAGCAGGTAGAGCGGCATCGGCTCGTAGGTGCGGCCGATCACCTGGTTGATCGCCTGCATCAGGTCGATCACCCCCAGCAGCGATACCAGTGCGCTGCCCTTGACCGCGTCGGTCACGCCATTGAGCCAGGGCGGCAGGAACCGGCGGATGGCTTGGGGGAAGATCACGTAGCGCAGGCGCTGGCTGAAGATCAGCCCGATCGACTTGGCCGCCTCCATCTGGCCGCGCGGGATCGAGGACACGGCGCCGCGCACGTATTCGACCACCTGTGCCGTCTTGAACAGCGTCAGCGCCAGCACCGCGGCCCAGAACGAGGAGAGGTTCAGCCCCAGCGGTGGCAGCCCGTAGTAGACCGCGAAGATCAGCACGAGGATCGGGATACCGCGGATGCAGTCGGTCAATAGCCGCACCGCCCAGCGCAGCGGCCACGGGCCGTAGATCAGCCCGACACCCATCAGCACACCGGCGATCAGCGACAGCACGACTACGATCAGGGAGACCAGCAGAGTGGTGCCGAAGCCGCCCATCAGGTACGGGATGGCGTAGACGATGGCGTCGATCAATTGCTGCATGTCAGCGCTCCACCCGGAAGTGGCGCTCGAGCGCACGGAGGCCGAAGAGGATTGCGTAACCGACCACAAGGTAGATCAGCGTCGTCACCGCATATACTTCGACGATGCGGAAGGTTCGGTTGTTGATCCACTGTGCTCCCCAGGCGAGTTCGGGAACAGCGATGACCGAGGCGATCGAGGTGTCCTTGAACAGCGAGATGAAGGTATTGGAGAGCGCCGGCAGCGTGATTCGGGTCATCGTCGGCAGGCGCACATGCACCAACCGCTGCCAGGGGGTGAGACCCATTGCCTTGCCGGCGTCGAGCAGGCCCTTGGGCACCGCGTCGAGCCCAGAGCGGAACACTTCGACCAGATACGCGCCCGCATAGAGCGCCAGCGTCGCAATGAACGAGGTCACGGCGTCATAGGCGATGGGGAGCACCGTCGGCAGGCCGTAAAAGACGAGGTAGACCAGCAGCAGCAGCGGCACGTTGCGGATGAATTCGACATAGGTCGAAATGAGCGCGCGCACGACCCACCTCGACGAAACGTAGATCACTGCCAGCACCAGGCCGATCAGCGCACCGATGAGGATGGCGACGACAGCCAGCTCCAGGCTGAGGATCACGCCGTCGATCAGCTTGTCGAAATTGCGCCAGATCTGGTTGAAGCTCAGCTGATAGCCCATGCGCGCTCCGAATAGTCCGCCTGTGGTCGCTGGGGAGGAAGCCGGCGCCAAGTGGACGCCGGCTTCCAAAAGAGGTCAGATCGAGGGGAAGCCGGTCTTCCGATCCGGCACCTTGGTGCCGAAATATTCGAGGAACGCCGAGTCGTAGAGCGCGTTTTCGTGCCCGAACATCGCGATCTCGAACGTCGTCGAGACGAAGTGCAGCCAGTCCGGATCACCTTGGCGAACGGCCGCGCCGTACAACATCGACTCCCAGGCCTTGCCGCTATCGGCATACTTTTGCGGGTTGCGGGCGACGAGCCACTTCACCGTGGAAAGGTCCACCGCTGCACCATCGACGCGGCCTGCTTCCAGTGCCGCGATGACGTTGGCTTGGGTGTCGATCTGCATCACCTGGGCTTCGGGCAGCACCTTGTGGACCGCATCGTCGGCGCCGACGTTCTGCAGGATCGAGATGCGCGTGCTGGCGCCGCCGGCGAGCAGTTCGTCGAAGCTCTTCATCGAGCCATCGGCGCTCGAAAGCAGTGACACGCCTTCGACATAGTAGGGACGGGGGAAAGCCACCAGCTGCGCCCGGTTGGCCGACATGGTCATGAACTGGATGGTGATGTCGACCTTGCCCGTGACGATGTTGGGAATGCGCTGCGCCGGGTCCTGCAGCACGAACTCGACCTTGCTCTCGTCGTCGAACAGGCCCTTGGCGAGGATTCTCGCCATGGTGATGTCCATGCCCACCAGTTTGCCGGCCTCGTCTTCGAAGTGCCACGGAGCGTTGGTGCTGCCGGTGCCGACGATGAGGTTGCCGCGATCGATGATGGTGCGCAGCAGGCTACCCTCGGCCGATTGCGCCGCCGCCTTCTGGGCGCTCAGCGCCACCATGCCCGCGGCCCCCGCCAACACCGCTCCGCCCATACCGAGCTTCAAGAACTCTCGGCGCTTAGAAATTTCCGTCATACTCGCCTCCATTTGCCATAGTGTTGACCCGCCGGGCATTGTCGTGCTGCCGGATTGTCTGATATACCGGACACGCGTCCGATATTTAAGACGCTAGGGGCAGCCACCGCAGTTTGCAATAGGGATTCCAGAAGTGAACAAGCTGAGCGCCGCCGCAGTGGCCTCGACCAAGCCGGCCGAGGGGAGTCGCGAACGGGGCATCGACCGGGTGCTGAAACTGTTCGCCTACCTCAACAGCGCCGGCCGTCCGGTGCGGCAGGCCGAACTGCCCAAGGCGCTCGGTGCGCCGCGCTCGACCATCTACGAACTGGTCGCGACGCTGAGCCAATCGGGCCTCCTCGATGTCGCCGGGGCCGACAACAAGGTCTATTTCGGCCGTGCTATGTACTTGTACGGCATCAGCTATTTCCGCGAGAACGACCTGGTGCGCCGCGGCTCAACCGCGGTCGACGCGCTCTCGACCATGACCGGAGAGTCGAGCGAACTCTGCATGCTTAACCGCAACCTGCAGGCCATCGTCCATGCCCATCCCGGCACTCGCCCGATGCGCATCAGTTCGGAGGCCGGGGCTCAGATTCCGCTGCCATGGACCGCGTCGGGCCGCTTGCTTTTGTCTCACATGACTCGCGAGGAAATCCGCGACCTCGTCCAGCCGGAAGATCTGGTGCTGCCCGACCGGCGCGTGGTCGACATCGAAGCCTTCATCGACGATTGCCACGCCGCCCGCGGCAAGGACCTCGTCGTCACCAGAGGGCTCATCAACAACTTCGCCCAGTGTCTGGCATCACCAATTCTCGGCGTAAACGGCGATGTTCAGGCGACGATCTGCTTTGTCCTGCCGATCGACGTCACCGACGACCATCGCGTCATCATGCAGGACCACCTCATCACCAGCAGCCGCAAACTCTCGCTGCACGGCTAGACGCATTTGCTCAGCAAAGACGGCTTCTGGCGCACAAGGGACCTTAGCAAACGCCCGCTTTTTGGCCCATAGCGGACTCAAATCGGGGATGCGAACCGCACCGATCTTAGGCTCGAGCTCACGGCTTCCGGAAGTTGAGCGCAGCGCACTTTCGTTGGCGAACAGGTACGTCCATTAGTGCTCACTCGATGGGTCAACTTGCCGGGACGATTACCGCTGCCTGACCATCGATGGAATCGGCTATATTGCCGGCGGCTCGGAGGGAGGGCGAGCACGTCGAGGAGACCGAGAAATGCCGGACTACATACCCGAGAAGCACCACTTCATCCCCGCTTTCGCGCAGCGGCCCTGGGTCACGGGCAACGACGGCAAGGTCTGCGAGATGCGGCGGATGAACGGGAAGGTTTTCCACCGCCGTGCGCACCCTAACGCGAGCGGTTACAAGCGTCGCCTCTATTCCACAGAGGGTATTCCCGATGACCAGGCTCAGCACCTAGAGCTGAACTTCTTCTCCCCCCTCGATCAGAAGGCCGATCTGGCGCTCAAGCGAATACTTGCGATGGACCCTGCGCCGTGGCCGATTGAGCAGCAGCATGCCTGGATCCGATATCTGATGTCGCTTATGTACCGGGGTCCGGACACTGTCGCCCTCATCAAAGAGCATTCCGCGATCATGTGGCGCGAAGCGCTGGCAGTGCTCGAGGCCGACTACGATGAGCGACGGCGGCCAACCGATCCGCTGGACTTCTCAGGCTATCTTGAGCCTACCCATCCTGCGGCGCCACAGATTGGTGCGTCCAACTTCCTCGCGACGATCATCAACGGCGATCGCGTTGGTCCCGACATCGCGAAAATGAATTGGTCGGTGATACGGCCCGCCGCCGAAGTCGAACTGCTCCTATCGGACAAGCCACTCATCAGGCCGTTCGGCTTGGGCGATCCGGACGGCTTCATCATGACGCCGATCGCACCGGACGCCATTTTCCTCGCCCCGAATGACCCCGAGGCCGGCCGCAGGGTTTCGGCGATGAATCCCAATTGGCTCGTCAACGAGATCAATCTGGCCGTGGTGGGACAAGCGGTCGAATACGTGTGGGGATCGGACCACAGCCAAATCGGGCTTGTGCGCAAACATTTCGGCACGTCACCCCTGCCTCCCGTGATCACTGAAGAACAGCGAGCCCATGCTGTCGCAGCGGCGCGAGGCGAGATCGGACGCCAGTAGCGGCCAATGAAAGAGGCTCTACTCGGGTGGAACCGGATTACCCGGACGGGAACATGGCAGATTTCGAGGACAAGCGGGGCCGCACGATCCAGATCGATGCGGACGAGTGCGCCTACGCGTACCACAACGGCAAGCAGATCGGCTTCGTGGAGACGACCGGTCCCCGGGAGATCGATCCCCGGGTAGCCGATCTGCCGCCGCAGATCACCGGTTGGGAAGTCGACGAGCCCTATCGGCGCCGGCATCTGCGAGGAGATGGGCCGCCAGCTCTACGAGCAGTGGGGCACGATGGAGCCGGCCGAGAAGAACGTTGGGGCCGGCGATGCGAACGCGCTGACCGACGATGGCTTGGCGATCACAAGGCGCTGCCAGAAGCTTGGTACATCGGTGAATTCGAGGACGAGCTGCCGCCACGCGCCCAAGAATACGAGGCATTTTGGCCGCTTTTTGCGCAAACCAGTGGTGGAATGAAGCGCCCCAATGCCAAGTGCGAAAGTGGCCATTGGAGACTGGTCCGAATGCATCGCGAATTCGGCGACCGAATTGGCGGTCTCCACTTGGCTTCGCGCCGCCGGCA